>Ga0316207_10002070_pt1 | contig 21811 bp, 18 predicted proteins | sample 6weekpyrite_MG_FD_204943 | JGI IMG/M metagenome (GOLD analysis project Ga0316207, IMG submission 204943) | Microbial mat bacterial communities from mineral coupon in-situ incubated in ocean water Damariscotta River, Maine, United States -... | ecosystem: Environmental > Aquatic > Marine >...
CTCAGTTCTTAGTGATTCTTCATCTGTATCAAACTCAATTTCATCGTTCATGTAGTTTTCAAACAGATACATCAACACTTCGAGTATATTTTCTTTCATTTTACTTCCTCTTACCTGCCTTGACAGTAGTAGCCACCAGATAAGGCTGTAACGTAACCCTGCAATTCCAGTACCAATAGCATGGAGCAAACCGCATCCGCAGTCAATCCACTTCTTTCAACCACTTTGTCCACTGATGTGGGTTCAAAATCGATGCATTTCAAGACTTGTTTATACTCTTCATCGACCTCGGATGCTTTATTTAGTTCGGTTTCATTCTTTTGTTCTGGTTGTGTTTCTTGCGGCACCAACGTACTGGAAAAACCACCTAACTCTTCTAATATATGCTCTGCTGTTTCAACTAATTTTGCACCTTGACGGATCAAAGTATGACAGCCTTTTGCTAAGGCATGGTGTATAGAACCAGGAACGGCAAAAACCTCTCTTCCTTGTTCACTCGCCAAACGTGCTGTTATCAATGAACCGCTCTGTAAAGCGGCCTCAACCACCAAAACCCCCATACTTAAGCCACTGATAATTCGATTACGACGTGGAAAGTTACCCGGAAGAGGAGGGGTTCCCGGTGAGTATTCTGACACCAAAAGACCATTTTCAGCGATTTTATGCGCTATTTCGCGATTTTTAGCCGGATATACGCGATCTAAACCAGTTCCCGTTACCGCCACGGTAAAGCCGCTGCCTTTAAGTGCACTATTTGCCATGCTCGCAAGTGCACCTTCATGCGCCGCCGCATCAATGCCCATCGCCATACCACTGGTCACCGTTATGCCCATACTGGTCAAATAAGCCGCAAAGTTATGCGCCGTCTCAACACCTGCATGAGTCGGGTTTCGACTACCGACAATCGCAACCTGGGGTAATTTTATGATTTCAGACTGACCCAGGGTATACAAAACAGGGGGGGCGTCAGGAATATTTTTTAATAAAGGAGGATAGCGCTCATCATCCAAAGTAATAATATTGGCGTTCTCTTGCTCAGCCCACACCAAATCAGCATCGACCCTATCCCAATCCGGCTCGACTAACTGTCCAATGAGTTTTTCGGATAAACCCGCTTCTCGCCAGCCAGAACGTCCCGCAGCAAAAATGTCAGCCGGCGTATTAAAAATATCTAAAAGGGAATGAATGCGCACTGGCCCAAGCTTTTTAACGTGAGTAAGTGCTAACCAATGTCGTAAAGAATTATCTGTTTCTGTCATTTAATCTGTCCTCACCAAATCCATTTGGTAGGCAAAGTGTAACACTAATTAAGGTTTTGAGATTGAAGGTATTGGGAAATGAACAGCACATTTTTGCAAGAAAAAACACAATAAAAAATTTTAGGTGTAGTTAACGCGGATAGTGTGGAGTTAAAGAGCAAGGCATAAATTAACGAAAAAGCGGAGTGTACGATCAGTACATGAGCATTTTGAGTTGATTTATAACGCCGCTATTTAGCTCCACATTATTTGTGGTTAGGGATTTTGGAAGTGATCGTTAACATGCATTGACCGATACGCATCCATAACCAATGCATAACTAATATTTTTATACGTCTTAAACACCATCATGATGCCAGCACGTTCATCAGGCAAGTCTACGTCGTTAAACAAGAAGAAACGTTGAGAATCATCCACTACTTTTCCTTTTGCCATAATCGCAAGCACATGACCCGGCGCCAAACCATCGTTTTCTCCACGGTTTAAAACAACCACCATGTATTGACCAATCTGCGATACACCGTTAAATACAGACATTATCTGCCCGTTAACTTTTTCTGGTGGTACACGCGGAGTAAACTGGAAAACCTGATCTCGTTCTTCACCGGGAATTAAAACATCATTATTTAATACTTCGCGGAACGCTTTTGTTATGAGAAATGTTGAAGGTTTATCTTCATCTTTTTCAGCTTTAATTAAACGGGCATCTGCAAGATAAACCGCTTCGTAGCCTAATACTTCTTCCGTTTCTGGATCGATATATTCTTTCCCTGGGCGAACAACATTATAGCTACCTATTGGATCGGTAAGGTTGCGCACATAAATTTTATTTCCCGTACTACTAATCAAATGCTCTTCATAACTAGAAACAATATACGGCGCTTGATCCAATTGTTCTTCTGTCACTACACGCGGGCGATCTAAAAATGAGCGAATCTCACTCATCGGTATCGTTGAGATAGATTTAGCAATACTGCTTGAACGTGAACGAGGAGAAAGCTTTACCACCCTTAAACCCGGTTTCTGTTTCACAGGCGGCTTAACTTCTTTTTTCTCCACACCCTCTGGTTGAAGACCCGCTTGGCCATCCAGAGTTATATACGGCTTACCGTCAACGATGTACATCACAATGACATCACCGGGATATATTAAGTGAGGATTACGAATGGTTGGATTAATATGCCAAACGGATGGCCATAACCAGGGGTCTTTCAAAAACTTTTTGGAAATATCCCAAAGCGTATCACCCGCCACCACAACGTGACGTTCAGGATAATCGGGGATAAATGAAGGCGCATCATCAGGTTGATCTTCAATAGCCGCAACGTCTGGAGCCTCTTCGACCTCCATTACAACGGGGGACTTCTGAATAACCGGCTGCGTTGGACCACCACAACCTCCTAAGCTAAAAGCAATTAGCGCAGTTAATATAAATGGTGAAAGTCGCAATCCAATCAATTTGTTATTCATATGCTTCCTTTAAGCAGATAGCCAGATAGAACCAAAACAATACTTGAAATGTCTCTATTTTCACCATAGAAATACTCTAAAATAAATAATCACATTATTTTTCAGTAGCTTCTTATCCATTAGTATCATGATGTTAGCAGCTTTTTCTAGAAACGTACTAGAAAAACATGTGATAAAGTTAATGAAAATAGAAACTGGTGTAAAACACCGCTACAAAATATAATAAGCCCCCAATTAGCCCTCAATAAACTTATAGAACATTATGGCCATTTTAAATATATTACACTTTCCAGATGAGCGTTTACGCACTATAGCGAAACCCGTTGCCAAAGTGACCGACAAGCACCGTACCCTTATCAGCAATATGCTGGAAACCATGTACGACGCACCGGGCATTGGTCTGGCTGCCACACAAATTAATGTCCATGAGCGTATCTTGGTTATTGACATATCTGAAGAAAAAAACGAGCCAATTGTTCTTATAAATCCCGAAATTCTGGAAAAAGACGGCGATCAAGAATTTGATGAGGGCTGCTTATCTGTTCCCGGAATTTATGAGACGGTCCACCGCGCAGAGAGTATTCGTGTCTCTGCTCTAAATAAAGAAGGTGAGAGTTTCGAAATGAATGCCCACGGTTTGCTCGCCGTTTGTATTCAACATGAAATGGATCATTTAGAGGGTAAGCTGTTCGTTGATTATCTTTCGCAATTAAAAAAACAACGTATTCGCAAAAAACTTGAAAAACAGCAAAAAAATGCAATGTAAGCCTTTTATCTAGGCCAACTAATTTTATAACGAAACCATTAAATGTCATCACTTCGAATTATTTTTGCTGGAACACCAGATTTTGCTGCCAGCGCACTCTCTGCTCTGATTAAATCTGAACATGACATTATTGCCGTCTATACCCAGCCGGATCGTCCTGCGGGAAGAGGGCGTAAGCTGCGCGCCAGCCCGGTAAAAGAACTCGCTGTTGAAAACAATATCCCGGTTTTACAGCCAGAAAACCTAAAAGATATCGAGGCACAAGACACGCTACGAAACTTTAACGCCGATGTCATGGTCGTTGCCGCTTATGGTTTAATTTTACCGCAAGTCGTTTTGGATATGCCCCGCTTTGGCTGCTTAAATATTCATGCTTCTTTATTACCGCGTTGGCGTGGTGCTGCACCAATTCAACGAGCCATTGCAGCGGGTGATAAAGAATCGGGTATAACAATCATGCAAATGAATGCGGGTTTAGATACCGGAGATATTTTACAGCTCACCTCAACACCTATTTTAAATAAAGACAATGGTGGCGACTTGCACGATCGTCTTGCAGAAATTGGCGCCTCAGCAATTTTAGAAGTGCTAAATAAATTAGGTAACAATCATTTAAAGCCAACGGTACAAGATGACTCTCTCGCGACCTATGCCCATAAGCTTGATAAGAAGGAAGCGATTATTAACTGGCAAAATTCAGCAACCGAAATCGAGCGCCTTATTCGTGCCTTTAACCCTTGGCCTGTTACCTTCACTTACCTCAATGATAAACCTTTACGCATTTTTCAAGCAGAGATTCTTACTGAAGAGTCCGATCAAGAAGCAGGGACGGTTATCGCCTGTGATAAGAAGGGAATTGAGATTAGCTGCGGAGAAGGGGTGTTGCGCATCCTTAAACTTCAACCTTCAGGTAGCAAAGCCATGGATGTTGCAGCCTTTATGAATGGGCATTCAAAACAATTACCTGTTGGTACTTTGTTATTGAGCTCACCTAAAGAATGAATAGTCGACTTGCGGTTGTTAAAATTTTATTACAAGTCACGCAACATGGCCGCAACCTTCCCGATGCTATTGCTAAATATTCAGATAAAATCGAAGAAAAAGATCGGCCCTTTATTCAGGCCATGTGTTATGGCGTAATTCGTTTATTACCCCGATTAGAATACATCGCCGATCAATTGATCAACAAACCCCTTAAAACAAAGGATTATGATGTTGTCCTGTTAATTCTTACCGGGCTTTATCAATTAATAGAAATGCGCACGCCTGATCATGCCGCTGTTTCTGAAACAGTTAAAGTAACTAAAGGCTTAAAAAAGCACTGGGCGAAAAATTTTGTTAATGCCGTATTAAGAAATTACCAACGCCAGGCAGAAGTATTAACCGAACAAATTAAAAATAATGAAGTTGCTGAGTTTGCCCATCCACAATGGTGGTTGAATATCATCAAAAAAAATTGGCTTGAAGAAAAACGCTGGCAAAAAATCTTAACAGCGAATAATCAAAACCCACCTATGACTCTGCGTATCAACACTGGCCATATAAAACGCGAAGACTATCTTAAACTACTGGAACAAAATGATATCGCAGCAATGCAGGGCAAACATTCTCCTTATGCCCTTTATTTAGAAAAGCCCGTCCCGGTTACTTCTTTACCTTTGTTCACAGAGGGTAAAGTCTCGGTACAAGATGAAGCCGCACAGCTTGCTGCAATGTTATTAGATCCACAAAAAGGGGAGCGGATCTTAGATGCTTGTGCAGCCCCTGGCGGCAAAACCATTCACCTGCTTGAGCGCGAAAGTGATATAAATCTTCTTGCGTTAGATATAGAAGCAAGCCGTTTAGTAAAAGTACAAGAAAATTTAGACCGCACCCGGTTAAAAGCTCGGCTTCTGGCTGCTAATGCTTTTAATCCTGATTCTTGGTGGGATAAAAAACCGTTTGATCGTATCTTGCTTGACGCACCCTGTAGTGCCAGTGGCGTGATTCGTCGTCATCCCGATATTAAATATCTGCGACAGCAAGATGACCTCACAAAATTAACTCAGGATCAAGCTCAAATCCTTGATGCGCTATGGCCTCTATTGAAGTCTGGAGGTATGCTGTTATATGCAACATGCTCGGTTTTAGCTGAAGAAAATACATTACAAGTTCAGCATTTTCTTCAACAACACACCGATGCCAGGCTTCAACCTATTGATTCGGACTGGGGACGTCGGCAAGTTGCAGGCACACAAATTTTACCCGGCGACGGCGGGCAAGATGGAAAAAATGGAATGGATGGCTTCTTTTATGCGCTTATACAAAAGCAATAAGCAAAATAAGATTTTATTTGCTGCTTTATTGTGCGCGTTAATTAGCTATACCCTACCAACTAAAAGTTTTGCCGAAGGCTTTCGCGTTCTCGCCGCAGAAACAAAATTAAAAAATCAGGTTTACCAGCTTGATGCTAATTTAGACTTAGATTTTTCAAGCGATGCACTTGAGGCCTTGCGCAGCGGTGTTCCTCTCATTGTGTTAGTCAATATCGAAGTTTTAAAAGATAGAAACTGGTGGTGGGATAAAACCGTTGCTGAACTTGAGCAGGGCTATCTATTGCTTTATCACGCCTTATCCGAAAAATACATTATTCATAATCTAAATAGCGGCGCGCAACAAAACTACATCAGCCTAAATGCTGCACTTTTTTCTTTGAGTAATATTCGCGAATTTCCTTTGATTGATAAAAATTTACTACAAGATGAAGACTATTATGCGCGTATTCGGGCCTATCTCGACATTGAATCACTGCCTGCGCCCATGCGTCCTATTGCATATATTTCATCACAGTGGCAACTTGAAAGTGACTGGTTTGAATGGCCATTAAAACCTTAATAAAACGTATCTTCTCTGGCAACATGCCCATCGCAATTGTTGTGGTGCTACTATTAAGCTCGCTCTATTTAATGAGTATCGCAACTCATAACTCATTATTATTTGGCCGCTTATATTCTGTTCTACTGGGTATTAATTTATTGGCCACCATATTATTAGTTGGCCTCATAGCCAAAAGTGTCTGGCTATTAATACAACAATACCGACAGGGTAAAACAGGCTCCCGCTTAACGACTCGACTTGTTGTTATGTTTGTCATCCTTTCGGCAACACCTGTTTCAGTAGTTTATTACTTCTCTTTAGATTTTTTACAACGCGGCATCGATAGTTGGTTTGATGTTCGTGTTGAGAATGCATTAACCGATGCGCTTGAACTAAGTAAAAAATCTTTAGGGGTGCGCACACGAGAACTACTAAGACAAACGCGTCTTATGACGCCTCGCATGAATGCAATTTCAAACGAGCTTGCAACCCTTACCTTAAATGAATTACGCATAGAAAGCGGTGCAAATGAATTAACCTTATTCACAAATAATGGACGAATCATTGCATCAAGCATCAGTGAAACAACGCGCCTGTTACCACAACATTTAGAAGACAGCACCTTACAGCGTTTACGTCAGGGACAAGATGATTTTGGTTTGGTGCCTATCCCTGAAATTGGTTTACACATTCGTATTGCTATTAATATGGCAAACCCGGATCCCGCTTTAGATGGTCGCATCCTGCAATTACTTTACCCAATTACACCCCGCATTAATGAATTGGCAGAAAACGTACAACACGCTTTTAGTGCTGTTCGCTCGTTAACAGTTTTGCGTTTGCCACTTAAATATAGCTTTATCTTAACCTTATCTCTTATTTTGTTACTCAGTATTCTAACCTCCATCTGGGCAGCATTTTTTGCTGCTCGACGTATGGTTGCACCCATCTCTGATTTAGTAGAAGGTACGCGCGCCGTTGCCGCAGGTAATTATGAAAAACGCTTACCTTTACCTGGTAAAGATGAGCTCGGCTTCCTGGTTCGTTCATTTAATGAAATGACTCAAAAAATTGCGATGGCGCAAGAAAGCGCTCGCGTTAGCCAACAACAAGCTGAGGCACAACACAGCTATCTTGAAACTGTTTTGGGTAATCTATCTTCTGGTGTTATTACGCTTGATACAAATGGTTTTTTACAAACGACTAACAATGCCGCAAATCAAATTCTTAATGCATCACTAACACCTTTTATTGGTCATTTTCTTGATGATGCGATAGCTGAGAATCCACACCTACAAAATTTTATTGATACTATTTTTCCTCATATCGATGCTAAAGAATCGCAATGGCAAGAAGAGATCACCCTTTTCACCGGCGGTGGCCGCAAAATTCTCATTTGCCGGGGAACTATGCTTTCCATTTCACCTGAAAGTGAAAGTTCTGAAAGTGGGAGTATTGTTGTGTTTGATGATGTAACCGAATTGGTTAAAGCGCAACGCAGTTCTGCCTGGGGTGAAGTTGCGCGTCGGCTTGCCCATGAAATCAAAAATCCTTTAACGCCGATTCAGCTCTCTGCTGAACGTATTAGACATAAATACCTCGACAAAATGGAAGCAAACGATGCCGATATTCTTGATCGATCAACTCATACCATTGTGCAACAGGTTGAAACACTCAAAGAAATGGTAAAAGCCTTCTCAGATTATGCACGTATGCCAACGTTAAATTTAGATACTATTGACCTAAATAGCATTATTAATGAAGTGCTGGATTTATACCTTTCTTCTACCAACGACACCCTATACTCCGTTACACTAGACCCAAGCAATCCGATTATCGAAGCAGATATTGGACGTTTGCGCCAATTACTGCATAATCTTATTAAGAATGCATTAGAAGCAAATCAGGAAAATCATGCCCGGTCACAGCCTGATTTAAAAGAAGACAAAATATATATCGCTACACGCTGTGCTGAGGAACATGCATGCCGTTATGTTGAATTAAAAATTACTGATACCGGCCCCGGTATAGTCGATGAAATGTTTGACCAGTTATTTGAGCCTTATGTCACAACCAAACCAAAAGGTAGTGGCCTGGGTCTGGCAATAGTAAAGAAAATCGTAGAAGAGCATGGCGGAATGATATTTGCTGAGAACGCTGAAAAGGGCGGAGCAAGTATTATAATAAGATTACCGGTAAAAAAAATTAGCAAACCTTAATTTAGAATCGGAAAACGAAAAATAAAATAATGCAATTGCTTAAAACCATGGACAATCAAATGTCGCATCAAAACGCACTTAATATGCCTCGCATTTTAGTGGTTGATGACGAGCCCGATATTCGTCACCTCGTGCAAGAAATTCTTGAGGATGAAGGCTACCAGGTCGAAACAGCTGAAAATGGTGAAACCGCAAGGCAAGCTTATCGCAAAAACCAACCCCAACTTATTTTACTTGATATCTGGATGCCCGATGTTGATGGTATTACGCTGCTGAAAGAGTGGGCCGAAGATGGCAACTTACCCATGCCTGTCATCATGATGTCTGGCCATGGCACAGTTGAAACCGCAGTTGAAGCAACTCGTTTAGGTGCATTTGATTTCATTGAAAAACCTCTTTCTCTTGCCAAGTTACTATTAACCATTGAGCAGGCGCTCGACTCCGATAAAATTTTACATGAGCCAGTAAGTCATTCTCAACAAGGTTTAAGCGCTAACGAGCCTATGGGACGCAGCCCTGTAATGCAACGCTTACGGGAACAAATCAAACGTATTGCTGAACATGAAAGCTGGGTTTTACTCAGTGGAGCGGCGGGTAGCGGAGTGAAAGTTGCCGCTCATTTTTTACACAATAACGGTCTCCATCATGACAAAAACTTTGTAGAAATCAATCTATCTTCTTTGAGCTATAAAAATAATGCTGAAGAATTTATTGGTTATCAATCTGATCAGGGGTTAACCAAAGGTCTTCTTGATAAGGCTCAAGGAGGCACCTTATTTTTACGCAATATTGATGAAGCTGATGAAACAACCCAAAATTTTTTACTTGGTTTGTTACAAACCGGGCTGTTTCAGCATGCCGGCACCTCTTCAAATGTTGCGTTTAAGGCTCGTATTATTTGTTCTACGCATAAAAACCTTGAAAGGCTCGTAGAAGAAAATAAATTTAGGAAAGATTTATTTTACTTAATAAATGTTGTGCCTCTACATATTCCTGCACTTAAAGAACATAAAGAAGATATACCGGATCTGCTCAACTACTATACTAATGTTATGGTTGAGCAAGAAAAACTACCCTACCGTCACTTTAGCCTTGCCGCACAGAATCGCTTACGTAATTATGAGTGGCAGGGCAACATTCGTGAACTAACAAACTTGGTACGACACTTACTAATAACCGCTGCGGGTAATGAAATTAGCCTGGAAGAAGTTGAATCTGCTATCGATCAAAAAGAACAAAAATCGACTTCTGAGGAGAGCATTCCTCTCTCTTATGATCTACCATTACGTGAGGCACGTGAACGTTTTGAACGTGATTATTTAATCCACCAGCTTATAAAAACCGATGGTAATATTAGCAATGCAGCAAAACTTATTGGCATGGAACGAACACACCTTTACCGCAAACTACGCGCACTAAAGATCGATCCAAAAAAAATTAATAATTAGTACATAAATATAAAAACAATATGAAAATAATTATTCTAGGTGCAGGTCAAGTCGGAAGCTCGCTGGCAGAAAATCTTACCAGCGAAGCAAATGACATTACCATTATTGATAAAGACGAAAAAACACTTCTTGCGCTACAAGATCGTTTAGATTTACGTACCATTTCTGGCCACGCATCACACCCTGACATCTTACGGGCAGCCGGAGCTGACGATGCTGATATGTTAATCGCAGTTACTGACAGCGATGAAACCAATATGGTTGCCTGCCAAGTGGCCTATACGGTTTTCCACACGCCAACAAAGATTGCCCGTGTTCGTGCTTTAGGCTATTTATCTCACCCTCAACTCTTTCAACAAGAAGCTTTACCCGTTGATGTTTTAATTAGCCCAGAACAGCTCATCACTGAATATATAGAAAGCTTAATTACACACCCGGGAGCTCTACAAGTACTTGATTTTGCGGATAAAAAAGTACAATTGGTGGGTGTACGCGCCTATTATGGTGGCCCCCTGGTTGGACATGAACTAAGTACCATTAAAAAACATATGCCCAGCGTTGAAATTCGTATTGCCGCTATTTATCGACGTGATCGCGCCATTATCCCTGAAGGCAATACCGTTATCGAAGCTGACGATGAAGTCTTTTTTGTCGCGACACCCAAATGTATTCGCGCCACGATCAGTGAATTACGCCGCCTTGATAAACCTTATAAACGCATTATGATTGTTGGTGGTGGCAACATTGGTAAACGCCTGGCACAAGCGTTAGAAAATGATTATCAGGTTAAGCTCATCGATCACAACACCTTACGCGCGCAAGAATTGGCAAAAGAGTTAGACAAAACTATTGTACTTAATGGTGATGCCTCAGACGGTAATTTATTAAACGAAGAAAATATTGATAACACTGATATTTTTTGTTCTGTTACAAATGATGAAGAAGCCAATATTTTATCGGCCATGCTTGCTAAGCGACTCGGCGCACGAAAAGTCATGGCATTAATCAATCGAACAGCCTACGTCGATCTTATTCAAGGTGGTGCCATTGATATTGCTATTTCACCACAACAATCAACCATCAGCAGTTTATTGGCTCACGTCCGCCGTGGTGATGTTGTTAAAGTACACTCATTAAGACGCGGCGCAGCAGAAGCAATTGAAGCCATCGCCCATGGTGATAAAACAACATCAAAAGTGGTCGGACGACCCATTTGTGAATTAAAACTTCCATATGGCACAACCATTGGCGCGATTGTTCGCGGCAACGATGTCATTATTGCCCATCATGACAGCATCATTGAACCAGAAGATCACGTTATTCTTTTCTTAATCGATAGAAAATATATTTCTGATGTTGAAAAGCTTTTTCAAGTTGGTATTACTTTTATATAAATCATCATGCAATTTTTTGTCATACAACGCATCCTTGGAATCCTGTTAATGGTTTTCAGCTTTACCATGGTTCCCCCCATGGTCGTTTCGGTTATTTATCTTGATGGTGCACTTGAACCCTTCTTTAATGCATTCGCGGTCACTTTAATTACGGGTATGATTGCATGGCTTCCTGTTAAAAACTATAAAGCAGAATTGCGGCTTCGGGATGGCTTTTTAATTGTTGTCTTGTTTTGGACAGTACTGGCCTCTTTTGGTGCTATACCCTTTATTCTTTCATCACAAATTGATATCTCCATCACCGATGCTATCTTTGAGTCATTATCTGGCTTAACCACAACGGGTGCGACAGTAATAGAAGGCTTAGACAAACTACCGAAATCCATCCTTTATTATCGGCAACAGCTTCAATGGTTAGGCGGTATGGGTATCATTGTGCTTGCTGTCGCAATCATGCCTTTATTAGGGATTGGTGGCATGCAGCTCTATAAGGCTGAAACACCGGGGCCAATGAAAGATAATAAGTTAACCCCCCGCATTACCGAAACGGCCAAAGCGCTTTGGTATATTTATTTGGCGCTAACCGTTGCTTGCGCCACCGCATATTGGTTTGCCGGTATGGATGCTTTTGATGCCATCGGCCATAGTTTTTCGACAATTGCAATTGGCGGCTTTTCCACTCACGATGCAAGCATGGGTTTCTTTAATGAAACACCCATGGTTGAAGTTGTTGCGATTATTTTTATGCTTCTTGCAGGCATAAATTTTTCTTTACATTTTTTATCTTGGCGCAGCCGTTCCGTTAAAGCCTATATACAAGACTCCGAATTTAAAACCTATATAACGTTACTCTTTATTGTTTCTCTCATTTCAGCAGCCTATTTATATTACACCGATTTTTTTATTGCCCCTGAGCGCGCATTTCTACACGGCATGTTTCAAGCGGTATCAATTGGAACTACAACGGGCTTCACTACCTATGAATACCATAACTGGCCAGGTTTTCTTCCTGTATTATTGCTTTTTACAAGCTTTATTGGTGCTTGCGCGGGATCAACCGGCGGCGGTATGAAAATGATTCGCTTCTTACTACTATTAAAACAAGGGATGCGCGAAATTCATCGCTTAATACACCCCAATGCTGTGTTTATTATTAAAGTAGGTGGCAAACCTTTATCTGACAGGATTATTCAGGCCGTATGGGGGTTTTTCTCAGCCTATGTTGCTGCATTTATTATTATCTTGCTTATCTTAATGTTTACCGGCTTAGATCAAATTAGTGCTTTTTCTGCTACCGCCGCGACAATGAATAATCTTGGTCCAGGATTAAATGAGGTAGGCTCAAATTATGCGGGTGTAACGGATGGCGCAAAATGGGTTTTATCTTTTGCGATGTTATTAGGGCGTTTAGAAATCTTTACTTTATTGGTTTTACTCACACCAGCATTTTGGCGTCGTTAGGCAAAACTATCCATTACCAGCTTTATTCAACCGTCACCGACTTCGCTAAATTACGCGGCTGATCAACGTCTGTCCCTTTTAGCAATGCAACATGATATGCCAGCATTTGTAACGGCACCGAAAATATAATCGGTGAGATAGCGATATCTAAGGGTGCAACCTCAATCACCTTTATGCCGTCTTCAGATTTTAAATTTGTACCTTTATCAGCAAAAACATATAAACGCCCACCTCGCGCTTTTACTTCCTGTAAATTCGACTTTAGCTTATCGATCAAATTATCATTGGGCGCAACCGCAACAATCGGAATATTATTATCCACCAAGGCGATGGGGCCATGTTTTAATTCACCGGCAGGATAGCCTTCCGCATGAATATAGGAAATTTCTTTTAACTTCAAAGCACCTTCCAAAGCAACAGGGTAGTGCATGCCCCGGCCCAGGAATAACGCGTGATCTTTATCCGCAAAATCCTTAGCAATTTCTTTAATTTCACCCTCAAGCTTTAATACATCTTCAATAATACGCGGTAAATGACGTAATTGATCAACAACCTTCGCTTCTGTTTCAGCGGGAAAATAAAGTCTACGAGCAAGAACAACAATCAACAATAAAATAGCAACCAACTGTGTTGTAAATGCCTTTGTTGAGGCAACACCAATTTCAGGCCCGGCGCGAGTCATCATGCTAAGCTCGGATTCTCGCACCAATGAACTTTCCGGCACATTACAAATTGCCAGAGTATGTTCAAAACCTATTGTTTTTGCTAATCGAAGTGCCGCTAAAGTATCCGCTGTTTCGCCAGACTGCGAAATGGTTATTAACAACGTATCAGGCTGAACAACGTGCTTGCGATAACGAAACTCGCTGGCTACCTCAACATTACAATTTAGATCCGTTACCGACTCAATACCATATTTTGCAATTAACGCGGCATGATAGCTTGTACCACAGGCAATAATTTGTACCGATCTAATTTTATCAAATATCTCAACCGCTTTAGGACCAAAGCTCGATTCTAAAACCGTATTTCTTCCTAGTCTACCTTCAAGCGTATCGGCAATAGCACTAGGTTGCTCATAAATTTCTTTAAGCATGTAATGCGCATAGTCACCTTTATCGACAGCATCACCTGAAAGTTTACTTTCATGTACGATTCTTTCGACAGGGTTACCCGTTTCATCAAACACATCAACATTTGATGCACCAATAACAGCCATATCGCCTTCTTGCAAAATGATAAACTGGTTTGTTTCAGATAATAAGGCCGACATATCGGAGGCGATAAAGTTTTCATTATCACCTACACCAATAACCAACGGACTACCTTTGCGTGCGCAAATTAAAGTTTCAGGATCAGATGTGCTCACCACACCCAAAGCATAAGCCCCATCTAAATCACCGATAGATTTTTTAACTGCTTCAAATAAAGAACTTCCTGAAGACAAATATTTTTCAATCTGATGGACGATTACTTCCGTATCCGTGTCAGAAGTAAACTTAAAACCTGCAGCAACTTGTTCTGCTCGCAAAGCTTCATGGTTTTCTATAATTCCGTTGTGAACAATAGCAACGCAATCATTACACACATGCGGATGCGCATTTTTTACTGTCGGTTCGCCGTGTGTTGCCCAACGAGTATGGCCAATACCAATAAAGCCCTTTGCCGGAGTCGTTGATAATGCTTCTTCTAGATTTTTTATTTTGCCAACTGCGCGAACACGCTGAATACTGCTGGAGGTATCTAAAACCGCAACACCCGCAGAATCATAACCACGATATTCAAGCCGGTTTAAACCATGAAGTAATACCGGGGTAATATCTCTTTTTGCAACCGCACCAACAATGCCACACATAAAGCTTTTCTCTTCTTAATCTTATTTTTTAATTTTAACCGGCCGTTTCCAGCCCAAAATACTTTTTTGTTTAACTCGTGTTATCGCAAGATCATCTGCAGCAACATCGGTCGTAATAGTTGAGCCTGCACCAATGGTTGCATTTTTGCCTATTTTTACAGGAGCAACCAGCTGCGTTGCGGAGCCAACAAAAACATTGTCCTCTATGACTGTTTGATGTTTATTTGCACCGTCATAGTTACAAGTAATCGTACCAGCACCGATATTAACGTTTTTACCAACGATAGAATCACCAACATAGGTTAAGTGATTCACTTTACTTCCCATACCGACAAAACTTTTCTTAATTTCTACGAAATTTCCAATATGTGTATCTGCAGACAGAACCGCACCCGGCCTTAAACGTGCAAAAGGACCAACCTTACTGCTGCTGCCAACGGATGCATTATCTAAAACACTCATCGGTAATAGCGTAACGCCATCAGCAATTTTTGAGTCTTTAATAACACAGTTAGCTCCAATTGAAACATTATTGCCAATTGAAACATTACCTTCAAACACAACATTAATATCAATAGAAATGTCTTGTCCATATGTTAACTCTCCCCGAATATCTATTCGCGAAGGATCAGCTAAGGTCACACCATTTTCCATTAATTTAGTTGCATGCTCTTTTTGATAATATCGCTCTAACTCAGCAAGCTGCATACGGTTATTAATGCCCATCACCTCATGTTCATTATCGGGTTGACTTGTTTCAACTGTATAACCATCTTTTACTGCCATGGCGATAACATCTGTTAAATAATATTCTTCCTGAGCATTATTATTATCAAGTTGGTTTAACCAGTTTTTTAATAAATTGGCTTTTACGGCTAATATACCTGTGTTAACTTCATCTATCTTTTTTATTTCTTCACTGGCATCTTTTTCTTCAGTGATATTTTTAACCAGGTCGGTCTTATCACGAACAATGCGGCCGTAACCTTGCGGGTTATTTAATTTAACGGTTAATAATGAAAAGCCTTCTTTGGCTTGCTCTAATAATTTAGTTAATGTTTCCTCTTTAATAAGAGGCACATCACCATATAAAATAAGTACAAGCTGATCATCTTTTAACTGATCTTTAACCTGGTCAACTGCATGGCCTGTGCCTAGCTGTTCTTCTTGTAGCACCCAATTAATTTCAGTGTCATTAATTTGTTGTTGTACTTGCTCACCACAGTGGCCGTAAACAACATTTATAACTTCTGGGCTTAATTTTTTTGAGGTATCAATAACATGCTGCACTAAAGGTTTGCCTGCAAGAGAGTGTAAAACCTTAGGCAATGATGATTTCATTCTTGTGCCTTGACCGGCAGCAAGAATAATAATATTTAATGAAGTTTTTTGGGACATTGCTTAATTATTCTTTCTTTGTTTATGAGAAATATTTTTAATGAAGCTCATTATTTTCTGATGGTTTTTGTTGATATCTTTCCGACATACCAGAACCAATTTCATCCACAGTTGCATCTCTTATCGCTTTTACCGTCATGCTGACTTTCATCGTTTTACCAGCAAAAGGGTGGTTACCATCTAAAAAGACTTCACCATTTTCAACGGACATTACTTTCATCAATAACTTTTTACCATCTTCATCTTGAAAGGTTGCTTCAACACCTACCTGATGATATTCGGGTGGTACATCTTCAAGCTTTGCGCGGTATGTTTTGTTTTCATCATATGGCCCAAAACCAATTTCAGGTGGCAAACTTATTTCTCTTATATCACCAACAACAGCCCCCTCAAGAGCTTCTGACATGACGGCGGGAAACATATGGGTATCAGATCCATGAACATAATCTGTAGGAACACTATTTTCTTCTTCGACTTCACCTTTGTCATTCAACATATTGTATGTGAATGATACAACTTTATGTTTTTCTACTTTTTCTGACATTTCTAACCTAATTGCCTTATTTATTCAGAAGCCGAGAGGCCTGACCGAAATTGTTTATATTAGTCCAGTTTAACAGGATAATTTACGCGGATAAATGTATATTAATCGCTCGACTCAGCCAACTTTCTTATTCAAAAGGCACAAAAAAGGGCAGATAAATCTGCCCTTTCTTTATTCTTCGATATTGCTACAAATTAACGATTTTTGCGGAAATTCTCGATCATTCGTAGTTGTGCTACTGCCTCAAGCAATTTCGACTGTGCTTCAGCTAGATCTATATCGTCTTCACGATTTGCGATAGCTTCTTCAGCTTTTTGCTTAGCTTCCATAGCCGCAGCTTCGTCTAAATCCTGCGCACGAACCGCAGTATCAGACAAAATAGTTACAACACTAGGTTGAACCTCCATCATGCCACCCGAAACATAAATGAACTCTTCCTCTCCACCTTGCTTGGTAATCTTAACTTCACCAGGCTTAAGCGGTGTCAGCATTGGCGTGTGGCGAGCATGAATACCCACTTCACCCATAACTGCCGGTGCAATTACTACTTCTGCACGGCCAGAAAAAAGTTCTTTCTCAGCACTAACAATATCTAAATGCATGGTCATTGCCATACGCTTTCTCCAATAGTTAAACTAAAACTATGCTTTGATAGTTTTTGCTTTTTCAATTGCTTCTTCGATAGTACCAACCATGTAGAACGCTTGTTCTGGCATGTGATCGTACTCACCTTCGACAATGCCTTTAAAGGCTTTGATAGTTTCTTTTGCAGAAACGTATTTACCAGGAGCACCGGTGAATACTTCAGCAACGAAGAAAGGTTGAGATAAGAAACGTTGGATTTTACGAGCACGAGCAACGGTCAACTTATCTTCTTCAGATAATTCATCCATACCCAAAATCGCAATGATATCTTTTAATTCTTTATACTTCTGCAAAGTACCTTGAACGCCACGTGCTACATTGTAGTGCTCATCACCAATAACCAGAGGATCAAGCAAACGTGAAGTTGAATCTAGAGGATCTACCGCAGGGTAAATACCAAGCTCTGCAATTTGACGAGAAAGTACAAGTGTCGCATCTAAGTGAGCAAATGTTGTAGCAGGTGATGGATCGGTTAAATCATCCGCTGGTACATAAACTGCCTGGAACGATGTAATCGATCCCGTCTTAGTTGAAGTGATACGTTCTTGTAACGCACCCATTTCTTGTGCAAGAGTAGGCTGGTAACCTACCGCAGAAGGCATACGGCCTAGAAGTGCAGATACTTCAGTACCCGCTAATGTGTAACGGTAGATGTTATCTACGAACATTAACACGTCACGACCTTCATCACGGAAATTTTCTGCCATTGTTAAGCCTGTTAGTGCAACACGTAAACGGTTACCTGGAGGCTCATTCATCTGACCATAAACAAGAGCAACTTTATCTAAAACGCCGCCCTCTTCCATTTCGTAGTAGAAATCGTTACCTTCACGAGTACGCTCACCAACACCGGCGAATACTGAGAAGCCACTGTGTTCTACAGCGATGTTACGAATGAGTTCCATCAGCGTTACAGTTTTACCAACACCCGCACCACCGAATAAACCAATTTTACCACCCTTAGAAATAGGCATAATTAAATCGATTACTTTGATACCTGTTTCGAGAATTTCAACAGCTGAAGACTGTTCATCATAAGCAGGTGGCTTACGGTGAATTGACATATATTTGTCAGCTTTAACTTCGCCAGCGTTATCGATTGGGTTACCCAAAACGTCCATAACACGACCAAGAGTACCTTGACCTACTGGTACTTGAATTGGTTTGCCATTATCAGAAGCTGCCATGCCGCGCTTTAAACCATCACTGGTTCCCATCGCGATTGCACGAACAACACCATCACCTAACTGCTGTTGTACTTCAAGCGTTAAGCCTGTATCACCAACAGTAAGTGCGTTATATACAGCAGGCATTGCATCGCGTGAAAACTTCACGTCAACAACAGCGCCAATGATTTGTACAATATTTCCAGAACTCATCTCAGTTCCCCTATAAATTTTAGCAATTCTTTTAGCAGCGTTTTAACCTTAAATATAAGATTAAACAGCAGCAGCACCAGCAACAATCTCTGACAGCTCTTGTGTAATTGCTGCCTGACGTGCTTTGTTATAAACCAGTTGTAAGTCACCAATTAAGTCGCCCGCATTATCGGAGGCTGCCTTCATCGCAACCATACGTGCACCCATTTCACAGGCAACGTTTTCGATAACACCTTGGTATACTTGCGATTCAATATAACGAACCAATAAACCATCAAGCACAACTTTTGCATCAGGTTCGTAAATATAATCCCAGTGGTGAACAAGTTCCTTATCTTCTTCTTGTTGCATAACTGGCAACATTTGAAGAACTGTTGGATCTTGTGTCATGGTATTTACAAAACGGTTATAAACAACATACAAACGATCAATTTCACCGTTGTCATAAGCATCTAACATTACTTTTACAGTACCGATAAGATCCGTCACGCTAGGTGTATCACCTAAATGTGTCGTAGATGCTTTAATGTCACTTACACTTTTGAAAAAGGTTGTTGCTTTTGAACCAATAGTACACAAATCAACATCGATCTTTTTATCTTGCCATTCTTGTATAGAATTTAATGTTTTGCGGAACAGGTTATTGTTTAGACCACCGCATAAACCACGGTCTGAAGAAACAACAATAAAACCTACTCGCTTAACATCACGATCTTCAAGATACGGATGTTTGTATTCAGAATGTGCAAACGCAAGATGGTTAATTACGCTGCGAATCTTGTCCGCATAAGGACGAGCTGCATGCATACGATCTTGTGCTTTACGCATTTTACTCGCAGCAACCATTTCCATTGCGCGCGTAATTTTTTGCGTGTTCTGAACACTGCTTATTTGTGTACGGATTTCCTTACCACTTGCCATGGTCTATATCTCCGCCGGTTACCAAGTCGCGCTTTCTTTGAACTTATCAAGAGCCGCTTTCATAGCGCCTTCGATTTCGTCATTAAAATCGCCTGTATCGTTAATTTTAGCAATTAAATCTGCAACGTTAGACTTCATATATGCTTGCATTGCTGCTTCAAAATCTACGATTTTGGCAACATCAACATCATCTAAATAGCCTTCGTTAGCAGCATATAAAGAGAATGCTTGCTCAGCGACTTTCATCGGAGAGTATTGCTTCTGCTTCATTAATTCCATTACACGTTGACCACGTTCAATCTGGTTACGAGTAGCTTCATCTAAATCTGAAGCGAACTGAGCGAATGCCGCTAATTCACGGTATTGAGCCAGTGCTAAACGAGTACCACCACCTAACTTCTTGATGATTTTAGTTTGAGCAGAGCCACCAACACGCGATACCGAAAGACCAGCGTTAATCGCTGGACGAATACCTGCGTTAAATAAATCAGATTCTAAGAAGATCTGACCATCAGTAATCGAGATTACGTTAGTTGGTACGAAAGCTGATACGTCACCTGCTTGCGTTTCGATAATAGGTAACGCAGTTAATGACCCTGTTTTACCTTTTACCGCACCGTTTGTATTCTGTTCTACTACTTCAGCATTGATACGTGCTGAACGTTCTAATAAACGTGAGTGTAAATAGAAAACATCACCAGGATATGCTTCACGACCTGGAGGACGACGCAATAATAATGATACCTGACGATAAGCCCAGGCTTGCTTGGTTAAATCATCATAAACGATTAAAGCATCTTCGCCTTTATCGCGGAAGTATTCACCCATTGAGCAACCAGCGTAAGGAGCGATAAATTGCATCGCAGCTGAATCAGATGCGTTAGCCGCAACAATGATAGTGTGGTCCATTGCGCCATGTTCTTCTAACTTACGAACAACGTTCGCAACTGAAGAGGCTTTCTGACCAATCGCAACGTAGATACAAGTAACACCTGTGTCTTTTTGGTTGATGATGGCATCGATAGCGATAGCTGTTTTACCAGTCTGACGATCGCCGATGATTAATTCACGCTGACCACGACCGATTGGCACCATTGCATCAACTGATTTCAAACCCAACTGAACAGGTTGATCAACTGATTTACGGGCCATAACGCCTGGCGCTACTTTTTCAATTGGAGAAGAAGATTCCGCTTTAATCGGACCTTTACCATCGATAGGCATACCAAGAGCATCAACAACACGACCACGCATTGATTCACCCGTTGGAACTTCCAAGATACGACCAGTACATTTAACTTTATCGCCTTCAGAGATAGCTTCGTAATCACCTAAGATTACCGCACCAACAGAGTCTTGCTCTAAGTTAAGCGCCATTCCGTATACGTCGCCAGGAAACTCAATCATTTCACCAGACATAACATCGTTTAAGCCGTGTATTTGTACAACACCATCAGCCACACTAACAACGGTACCTTCGTTGCGCGCTTCAGTGCTCGCATCAAAGCCTTCGACCCGCTTCTTAATCAGTTCGCTGATTTCAGATGGATTCAATTGCATAGTTGTAATCCTTAAAATTTATAAAATATTTAGAAACTGTTACTTAATCTATTAAAATCAAGCTAACTTCGCTTTACTTCATCAAGCTGGTTGCTAATTTATCTAGCTGACCTGAAACAGAACCATCAATCATTAAGTCACCTGCGCGAATAATTGCGCCACCGACGATTGTTTCATCGACGCTTGTGTTTAATGTTACTTCACGACCTAAACGTTTTTTCAGCGCCTCTGTCATTGATTTAATCTGTGCATCACTCAATGGGAATGCAGAAGTCACTTCTGCTTCAACTGTTTTTTCTGCTTCTGCACGATGCTCTTCATAACCAAGAGCAATTTCTGTAACGATATTTAAACGACCATTATCCGCTAATACTTTTACAAAGTTTTTAGCCAGGTCATTTAACTTGTCACCACAAACATCAACGATAATCTCAACAACCTTTTCTCTTTCGATAGCAGGGTTGCTGATCATATCGTTCATTACAGTATCAGATGTAACAGCTGCAATTAACTGCAGCATGTCAGACCAACTTTTTAAATCGCCTTTTTCTTTTGCGATATCAAAAGCTGCCTGAGCATAAGGACGAGCAATTGTGCTGTTTTCTGCCATCGTCTACGTCCTCTAATTACAGTTGA
>Ga0316207_10002071_pt1 | contig 21798 bp, 21 predicted proteins | sample 6weekpyrite_MG_FD_204943 | JGI IMG/M metagenome (GOLD analysis project Ga0316207, IMG submission 204943) | Microbial mat bacterial communities from mineral coupon in-situ incubated in ocean water Damariscotta River, Maine, United States -... | ecosystem: Environmental > Aquatic > Marine >...
GGTTTGCAGAAAGGACGCCAAAATGGTGTCCAGCAGCAAGTTGATTTGGCTCACCGAAACACCAAACAGAGCCGGTACCATTAAGCGAAAAATCCGCTTGACGCCTTCGTGTTGATAATCGAGACGCGGGCGTGGTAATAAACCCATCTTCAACAAATAAGGCAGTTGAAATAGCAACTGTACCGACCCAGCAATGAGCACACCCCAGGCCAAGCCGACCACCGGCTCGGAAAAATACGGCGTGAGCCACACCGCTGCCGAAATCAACACCAGATTCAACAACACGGGGGTAAATGCTGGAATGGCAAAATAGCCATAGCTGTTGAGGATCGACCCGGCAAACGCCGTCAAGGAAATCAAAAATAAGTAGGGAAACGTAATTCGCAGCATTTCGGTCGCGAGTTGATACTTATAGGTTTCATCAAGAAACCCGGGCGCAAATATGGCGGTCAACCAGGGCGCCCCCAGAATCGCCAGCAGGGTGATCACAAACAGAATACTGCCTAGCACACCGGCAACCGAATTGGCCAGCACTCTGACATCCCGCACCGAGCGCGCGCTCCGATATTCAGACAACACAGGCACAAAGGCCTGAGAAAAGGCGCCTTCGGCAAACAGACGGCGAAAAAAATTAGGAATTTTGAAGGCAATGAAAAAGGCATCCGCGCCTGCTGTCGCGCCAAACAGATTGGCAACGACCACATCCCGAATCAAGCCAAATACGCGAGACAGCAGCGTCATCACCCCGACCAGTCCGGTCGATCTGAGCAAGCTGCTTGCACGCCCTGGTTTTATCTCGGTACCAATGGTATCGGGAGATAAATCGCTGGATTTGGTTTTCGCTTGAGGTCGATTTGCCTGCTGGTCTGAAGTCATGCCTGACGCGTCTTGAAAACCCAAAGCATACTGTTGTCGTCGTTAAAAGCAAAGTACCGTTCGCATTTTCTTCCGTGTTCACTATGCTTATTTATACGCCAGTTCTCCTCTTTCTTCTTCCAATATTGGAGCTTCAGTGATGAACGAAAAAGACATTAACCGTTTAATGATGCAATTTAAACTCATGTTGCAAAAAGCAAACCGGGATCATATCAATCCGGAAGTTGAAGCGCTATCGATTGAAGGCATGAAACCCATTGTTGATTTGGTGGCCAGAAGTCGCGCCCGTTATTTGAAACACGTATACCAGTTGTGCAAAAAATACCAAGCGTCTGATGCATTTCCTAGCGAAGACGAGCTACAAAAACTGAAGTCGCTTAGAAGCTGCTTTTTAGACCTGACAGACGGGGCCCAATCTTTCGAAATATCAATTCAACGAGGTTACCTGGATCTAAAACCCTAAACCCGTATCAACGTAACAAAAGTAATTGCTGCTCTTGGTCGATAAAAAACTCAAACCGGCTAAGAACATTCATACCAAGCAAACCGTCAAATTTAAAATTTGGCAAAGGCACGACGCCCATATCCACATGAGTCAACTGAATACTGCCCAGCTGAAAAGACTGAATTAATATCTTCCGACCTGTCACCGAGCCATTGGCGGTATTCATTTGCAAGGGCCGGGCATCGGCTATCATCTCCGGCATTGCCTCATTTATCAGATCTGATTTTAGCACCGACACACTGGCACCCGTATCAATCATTAGTTTCACCGGATAAACATCGTTCAACAGCACTTCGGCCACATAGTGCTCACCCACTTTACTGAGAGGAACACTGACCTCACCCGCTTCTTTGAGCACATCACTGCCCTCTATTCGAGCTTTTAGTACCTCTACTTGCCGCTGATAGGTAAAGTCATTTACCGCCCCTAGCAGACTTTCTTCCGCTGCGTAGAACTCTCCCGATTCAATCAACCAGTGGGTCAAACGTAGATAATAGGGGGTATAATCTCCATGCAGGCTAATAAGGAGGCGATAGAGTGAAACCAGCGACGCCAGGTTACTCTGCTCCGTCAGCGCAAGTTCAATTTTGTCCACCGTTGCAAAAATAAGCTGCAATAAAGCATCTTCATGCTCAAACGAAATAAACATACGCTGCTCGTACAGCAGAATCAGCGTGGCCTCGTAGTCACCCGAGTTGAACCATTTTTCCGCAATGGCGCGACTCAGTGACAGATCCTGAGCATACTCACTCAAGTGCTCACGATATTGCTGCAAGGCAAGCTCGACTCGCCCTGAAGAAATGTAATCCAGCAGCTGGTCAAGCGCATCCCGCCTTATTTCTACCGATTGCCCTTCTGTTGCGGCACGATTTAACGCCACCACGGCGCTGTCGGTACGCAATTGCTTTAGTTTTGTTAAACGAACTTCATTGCGAGACATCAAACTATCATCGCCCTGGTGAGCCTGGTGCTTTGTCGAAACAACCTGAAATTGCTGAGCCACCCAACCAATTACCGCTCCGAATACGAGCGCCAGCATCAAACCCCAAGTTTTGTTCATGTCACTCTCTACCGTATCGCTCTCATACACTGTTTTGCCTTTCCGACATCAACTCTACAACGGCATAAATGGATAAACAACAACGTTGTATCTTGCAATCTGGGGAGCGCCAGACCAGAATGATCGTTCTGATATTTCGAAGACCACGATTGAACTCGAAGCGAGGCCGATGGTCGACATCACTCTCAATAACAACAAAAGGAAGACGCCATGCCCGAATTTCTGAGAACACCCGACAGTCAGTTCAAGAATCTATCTAACTATCATTTCGAGGCTAATTATCTTGAAGTCGATGACAATGGCCTGCGAATGCACTATGTCGACGAAGGACCGAAAGACGCTGATCCTATCCTGATGCTGCATGGAGAGCCGACCTGGTCCTATCTGTATCGTCATATGATTCCTGTCTGCGCAGCAGCAGGCCATCGTGTGATCGCTCCTGATTTAATCGGTTTCGGAAAATCAGATAAACCGACCCAGGTTCAGGACTATAGTTACCAAGCGCATATGGACTGGATGCTGTCGCTAATCGAACAATTAGATTTATCGAACATTACGCTGGTCTGTCAGGACTGGGGATCATTGATTGGTTTGCGACTCGCCGCTGAACAGGAATCCCGGTTTAAGGCCATTGTCGTCGGCAACGGCATGCTGCCAACCGGCGAAGAGACCATTCCCAAGGCATTCAAAATCTGGCGCGCATTTGCCTTGAATAGCCCGTGGTTTCCGATCGCACGCATTGTTGAGTTCGGTAGTTTCCGATCGTTTAGCAAAGACGAGCGGCAGGCTTATGATGCACCGTTTCCGTCAAGCAAGTACAAGGCGGGAACGCGCGCCTTTCCTGCACTGGTGCCCACCACACCCGACAACCCTGCTACGGAAGCCAACAAAGTCGCCTGGGAAATTCTAAAAAACTGGCAAAAACCGTTTCTGACCACGTTCAGTAATGGCGATCCGATCACCAGAGGTGGTGACAAGTATATGCAAGAACGCATTCCTGGCGCCAAAGGCCAGCCTCATATTACCCTGAAAGGCGGTCATTTTTTGCAAGAAGATGCTGGAACCGAGTTTGCGCAAGCGGTCAACGAACTGTTGTTAAGGACTGAAAATATGCAAAGTGCGCGTCTCAAAGCGGTTTAATACTTCCCGTACCCAGGGTACGGCGTGGACACGAATTCTGCTCAGCCGTTGTTCATTTCTACTAGTACATCATCCACACTAACCCTGGAAAACGCAGTTGCGCGGACTTTCATGATTCAACAGCGTTTCCCAGAATAATTTAGCAGTTTTACTGCATACATTGATCAGGTTCACACATACGCTTCTTGCTTATCAGGTTATAATCCCGGAAGAAAAAACAACAAGCTGAACACTATGCCTGAGACCCTGCCTGCGAATGGCCCGGAACACTTAAAACTCGTAATTATTGACGACCATCCTTTGTTTTTGGAAGGTTTGTCTTTGACGCTTCGAAACTTGAGTCCGACAGTCGAGATACACTGCTTTGGCAGTCTGGCAGAGGCGCGAGCAGCCTTCGCCCAAAAAGATGATGTGGACCTGGTATTGCTTGACCTGATGCTACCTGACGGCAGGGGCCTATCATTCTTGCGCGACCTTCAGAGCCAGGCTCTATTCATACCCACTATCGTTATTTCTGCATCAACTGACAGTCGAGACGTTAAAGCCGCTCTGATGGCTGGTGCCAATGGTTTTATCAGCAAATCAGCCGGCGGGAAAAATATTATCAAGCACATTAAAGCCGCTCTGAACGGCGATGTGGTATTACCCGATTTTTACCTGGGAGACCAAGCTTGCCACCCGTTACAACCTGTAGAAATCCTGACACCACGACAACAGGAAGTATTGCTGCTTATTGCGGAAGGCATGTCAAATAAGGCAATCTGCCAGCGTTTGAACCTGACCGAGCATACCGTTAAAACGCATATTAAAGCATTGTTTCAAAATCTGGATGTGCACTCCCGGACGGAATGCGTACATGTAGCGACCGTAATGGGCCTGCTAGAAAGCACCTAGGCAACCCGCCTGGCAAAAAGATGGTTGAGCGCCATTCTGAAGCGGGCGGGCTTTAGCGGCTTATAACACACAAGCACCGGCATCAATTCTGAGTCGTCCAACTGCACATGAGTATCCGCCGTCAAAATCATTACTGGCAGATCATAGCCCTGCCGCCGCATACTCCTTACAAATGAATCGCCGTTAACACCTTCTTGAAAATGATAATCACTGATCACCACATGGTATTGCCCGCGCGCCAATAACGCCAAGCCTTCATCCACAGAAGCAGCGCAGTCAACCTGATAGCCCCAACGACCGACCAGAGCCGAAGCTGATGACAAAACATTGGGCGAATCTTCGATCATCAATATTCGACCACCGCACTGCGTCTGCGAAATGTTCTGATTATCTTGAAAATCTCTTAGAACAGCTTGATTCCCCTTAGGTAATCGAATCGTAAAAATTGTTCCGTGATCTTCTACCGAACTGACTTCAAGCTCGATACGCAATAAATTAGCCATCTGTTTCACGATCGCCAAACCCAGTCCCAAGCCCGTTTCCGGCGCCGAATCCAATTGATGAAACGCCTCAAAGATCGTATCCAGCGCCTCCGCAGGAATCCCCTTGCCATTATCTCTAACCGATATTTCGACAGTCTCCGCACGAAGTGTCACATCAACCGATACGACCGTTGCCCTGGCATGCTCCATCGCATTTTCAATCAAGTTTCGCAACATTCGAGCAAATAAAACCGAGTCGCTGAAAACTGCCTGCTGACCCGCCAGATGATTGTTGATCCGTATCTTGGTGACTCCGTCTCGCTGACTTTCCAGTACCACCTGCTCGATCACGGGGCCGGGATCAAAATGTTTAAACTGCGGCTCGACAATTCCGACCTGTAACCGCGAAATATCTAACAAGGACTCTAACAGCTGATTGAGCTGTAAAATGGAGGACTGCAGGTGGCGAGCGGTAGTCTTAGCTTCGCCGTCTGGCAGATTCTGCTCCAGGTTTTCCGCGAAAAGCGTCATGGCGTGCAAGGGCTGTCGCAGGTCGTGACTTGCCGTTGCTAATAGCAGCGTCTTTGAATCACTTTGTGCCTGAGCGGTATCTCGAGAAATTTCAACCAGACACTGATTCAAATAATTACGACGCTGAGCTTGCTCTTGCAGATAACAGCCAACAGCACCAATTACATTCGCGGTAAACAAAAAAAAGCTGTTGAAAATTAAAGATTCTAGCGGGTAACCCGCCAGCCATTCCGCCAGCACATAGGCAGAAAACAGAAAAGCTGACACCAACAACACGTGGTAAAAAGGAATTGCCAACAACAAATAGCCAAACATCATCAATACCAATAGTCCCTCATAGGGAATGGGTACCTGTTGCAATCGTGCCACCAGAATAATCGCAATAATACTCAGCCCGCTAACCAAATACCCGAAGGCATAAAGGCAAAGATAAGCTCGTGCCGACCATGATCGATAGCTGACCCAAATGAGATAGGCAATCAACGGACACATAATCAACAAGCGAATAGCGATAGTGAACGGGTATACCACTTCTGGCAGCAGCAAATAGTCGCTGAGGCTATACGCCAAGTGAATTCCCAGTGCATACCAACCGATAGCGATGGCTCTTGGCAGCAGCCTGCGATGACGATCCTGGTCGTAGGCTGACTCAAGAGCGGGAGGGAAACGCAACCACGCAAAACCTCGCTCAAGCGTATCTGCAATCAATGCAGAATCATCGGCTCTCGCATCACCAACCTGTAAGTCAGCGGTTTTTTTATGGCTGGAAGTCACTACGGTTACGACCTGTCAGTACAGTTAGTATGATCCTGAAAAAGATAATACTAACGCGATATCCTGCTGACTGTCTGGGAAAAATCAAAATTTTGGCAATAAAAAACCCGGAGAACACCGGGTTAAATACATCAAACGAAATCTCTAATATGTTTCGGACGATCTGGGCCTGAATCAGATCTCCTTACTTCAATAGCGCCAGAGTAACCTTGTTCCACATTTCATTCAGTTGTAGAAAATTTTCAATGTGTAACGATTTATTTCGAAACGGCAGCATCGCCATACTTGTCTGACCAAAAAAAGCCCGCGTCAAAGCGGGCTAAAAGTATGCTATATCAAACTGGCAACCTATGGATTATGGAACTCAGCGCTCTTGCGAAGATAGAACCACCAGTTAATGACGATACAAACTGCATAGAACGTAGCGAAGCCATAAAGTGCATATTCTGGCGTTGTCGCCTTGATTTGCTCTCCTAGCACCTTAGGCATGATGAAAGCACCGTAGGCCGCTACAGCGGAGGTCCAACCTAATACCGGACCCGCCTGCTCCCGGTCAAATACCTGAGAAATCGTACGGAACGTTGAACCGTTGCCAATGCCGGTTGCCGCAAACAAGACCAAAAATAAGATGAAGAAGGGCACAAAGAACTCTTCTGGCGTCGCAGAGACATAAGCGGCTTTCATGTAGAAGGCGACACCCAACGCACAGCCAACCATCACCACAGCACAGACCTGAGTCACCAACGCGCCGCCGACTTTATCTGAAATCCAGCCACCGACAGGGCGAATCAAGGCACCAATAAAGGGCCCCATCCAGGCATACATCAACGCGCTTGGACCATTTGGATTGGTGGTATTGTGTGTCATCACGCCATCAACCATGACATGCTGAAAGCCAAAAATAACCTTGATGGTGAGCGGAAAAGAAGCCGCAAAACCAATGAACGAACCGAAGGTCATGGTGTAGATAACCGTCATCGCCCAGGTGTGCTTGTTATCAAAGATTTTGTACTGACGCGTCAAACTTTCGCCAATCTTTCCCGGAATCATCTTCAATGCAAACACAGTGGCTGCAATAACGATCGGCAACACAATCCATTTACTGACCCCAAAACCAGACCCACCCACTTTTTCAGGAAGCATCAACCAGAGACCAAATATGGCACAGGCAAAGCCCACGCTCAACATCATGGTAATCAGACTGAATGAACCCATTGGGCCAGGAATATTTGGCGAAACATGCTCCTCACGTAAGTTGTTCATGCCAAACCAACCGGCAAATGCAAGCGGGATCAAGAACAACAACCAGACAAAGCCCGCGTTCTGAATATAGGTCTCCGTCCCCGCCGGGATCTTACCAATCAAGGTTCCGGAGGTATTAATCAAGGTCATGGAATCCCCTCCCATCGCACCGAACATGGCAACCGTCATCGCGAGCGGCACCAGTATCTGCATGGTGGTTACACCAAAGTTACCCAGACCTGCATTTAGACCAAGCGCCAAACCCTGCTGCTTCTTCGGGAAGAAGAAACTGATATTCGACATCGAAGAGGCGAAGTTACCACCACCAAAACCGGACAACAGGGCCAGAACCTGGAACACCCAGAAAGGCGTATCAGGATTAGACAGCGCGACACCGGCACCAGCGGCAGGCAGCATCAGCAAGGCCGTGGTAAAGAAAATGGTATTCCGACCACCTGCCAGGCGAATAAAAAAGGTACTGGGGATACGCAGGGTCGCACCGGTCAAACCGGCAATCGCCATCAAGGTAAACAGCTGCGATTTTTCGTAGGGAAATCCGAGGTTCAGCATCTGAACCGTAATAATCCCCCAATATAACCAAACAGCAAAACCACAAAGCAAGCTGGGGATTGAAATCCACAAATTACGATTGGCGATCTTTTTACCCTTGGATTCCCAAAACTGTTCATTTTCCGGATCCCATTCTTTAATGTCGGCTCCAGAGCTTGGCCCTTCACCTAGGTTTGCGTTCGCCATAATGGCTCTCCCGTTGCTGATGACACTATTGATTACATAATTTCGACGCTACTATGCTGATCGAGACAAACAACCACAATTGACACTTGGGAGTACACACTCTCTCTTTAAGCCTTATTACAAATACCTAATCATGGGTAGCTTTCCAAACCCGACTGCGCCAGGTCTGGCGCAGTCGGGTGTATCACTCAACACGCCCCTCCCAATAAGGAGTATATTTCGCGACATCCGGCAATCGAAAAACGTGCAACAATTTGCAAGCTAACCTGACAATAATCAATTTTGCTCCGAGAAACCCTTGCCATACGTTCACAAGTCAGCGAAAGTTGTGTTGGTATTTTCCAGACACGTTCATTTTCACTCGCGCAGGAATAGAAAGCTATGAGCCAGAACCCCGCAACCATCTTGTTGGTCGATGACCACCCTTTGCTCCGAAAAGGACTAAAGCAGTTGATGGAACTCGAAGACGAACTGGACGTGATTGGTGAGGCCAGCGACGGCAAAAAGGCACTCGAAATTGCGATCGAGAATGAACCCGACCTGATTGTATTGGATTTAAATATGCAAGGGATGGATGGTCTGGAAACATTACGCGCAATGCGCAATGCTGATGTTACATCACGCATCGTCATGCTCACCGTTTCTGACAGCGATGAAGATGTCGTCTGCGCCATAACCTACGGCGCAGATGGCTATCTATTAAAAGATATGGATCCAGAGCAAATTCTCGACAAAATCAAAGAAGCCGCACTGGGGAAAATGGTTATCAGCGAAAAATTGACCCATGTACTGGCCGGTGCCATTCGCGGTGGAAGCAGCAAAAAAAGCAGCCTTCTAGCAAAACTCACAGGACGTGAACATGAGATTCTCAAACTGATTGCCAAAGGCATGAGCAACAAGCTGATCGCACGCGAGCTTGAGATTTCAGACGGTACCGTTAAGGTACACGTCAAACACGTGCTGAAAAAACTTGAACTCAAATCGCGTGTCGAAGCCGCCGTCTGGATGGTCAACCAACAAGATTGAGCTGAATTTAATAAACAATACGGCGTGATTACAATTAAATTCTGACTTTTTCGAAAACCAGGCCATGATTAATGTACAATGGGCGGCCAACTCGAATAGTAAAGACTAATCATGACTGTCAAAGCAAAGACCGCAAGCACGAAAAAGAAGCCTTCAGGTACAACCGAGACATCTCAATCGATCGAAGAACAGACAAGAGCATTCCTCGAATCTGGCGGAAAAATCGAGCACGTTAACTCCGGCGTGAGCGGCCAACAAAGCTTGGTCGGCCCGAGGCATATCAGCCTGGGCAACAACAAGCCAAGGGACTAGTACTTAAGATGACATCGCCAGACGATCAGATATTTCGTTCAAGACACGCCATTTTTTAGCACACCATGCAGGCGCCAGCAAGATATCGTCAGAAGCCGTTCCGGTTAGTCGATGCACCACCACATCTTTCGGTAGCATCTCAACCATTTTGACAACCGTCTGAATATAGTCTTCATACTCGATTGGCTGATATTCACCTTGCTTCCAGGATCGCGCCAACTGCGTTCCTTTTACCACATGCAAAGGGTGAAACTTCACGCCGTCCGTTCCCAGCGCCAGCACTTTTTCGAGTGAACGCACACTGTCTTGAGGGGTTTCTCCAGGCATTCCAACGATCAAGTGGGTACAGACTTTCAAGCCCTTGGCTCGAGCGCGGACACAGGCATCTTGATATTCCGCATAGCCATGTCCTCGATTAACGCGTGCCAGCGAGTCATCGAAGGTGCTTTGCAAACCTAACTCCAACCAGACCTCGTGCCCATCATCCTGATAATTCCGCAGCAAATCCAGAACCGCATCGGGAACACAGTCTGGACGCGTACCGACCGACAAGCCCACAACCCCATCCATCGCCAGAGCCCGGTCATAAAGCCGCTTTAGATTGCTGATCTCATCATAGGTATTCGTATAGGCTTGAAAATACCCGAGAAATTTCTTCGCCCCGGTTCGGCGTGCAATGACCGCTTTGCCCGCCGTGATCTGTGATTCTATCGAATCAGGTCGACGCGCATTTGGACTAAACGAAGCATTATTGCAGAAGGTACAACCACCCACCCCTTTTGTCCCGTCTCGATTGGGACAGGTAAATGAGGCATTGAGTGACAGCTTGTGTACCTTTTCACCATATTGCTGCTGGATATAATGACCAAAGGATAGATAAGGATGATGCACAAACGTTTCCTGGTTAGCCAGCAATATAGTCCATGCCGGGTTTGGCATACCAATAGCCGTTACACATGTCATCGTTCAGGGGAATTTCGTTCAACACCTCGTTCTGTGCCGCTTTAAAACGGTTGATGATCTCTTCTGTACCCTGTTCTCGCGGACTGACCCTAACAATATCAACGCCCATCGCTTTCATTTCAGCGACTTGTCCAAGCAAGTTATAAACATAAGCAGATTGGGTTTGAATGCCATTCAGATTAAACAGTTGCTGCTGCTCCTGACTTTTTACTTCTATCCCTTCAGGATAATCAAGACACTTAAACTGACAATCATCCTTCGGAAGGTTCCGGTGCCGGGCGGTAAAGCAGCGCGCTGAATAGGCGAGCGGTAAATGACCGTAACTAAACACTTCGGTCTCGATATCATCTGAAAAACCAAGAGTTTGCGCCTGCTGCAAGATACTTTTGAGACATGCGCCCGACAGTTCTACTGGCATCACCCAGCGAAACGCGCCTTTCCTTTGCATTACCTGCAGCGTTCTACCATTGTAGATATTGGTGCTCGGGCCACACACAAATGGCAGTTTTTTCTCCGAAAGCAGCTGCACGGCCGACAAATCATTGGCTTCGACACGCAGCGAGCTGTTATTACAAATCGTGCGCAGAGTACTCACCTCGGATTCTGCCATCAGCAAGGCCATGCTCGAAAGGAGCACCTCTTTGCCTGATGCTGCCAGATGCTTACCCAACTCAAGCCATTCTGCGGTACTTAGCTCTCGCCGTTTTGAACAAACTGTTTCGCCCAGGTAAATGATATCTACCGGCGTTTGCAGCATTTGTTCGTAGTAATCGTATATCTTTTGTTTAGACCAAAAAAACAACACCGGTCCAAGCGAAACTTTCATCGTACTTTCTCCGCATGTATGACTGTGATAATCAGGGGATTATTGCCAGGATCTGGCGTAGGCACCCAGAGTAGTTTGAGCCCCTTCCGACACTTTCGACAAGGCCTTGGACCAGCGCGACTTTACCTTGAAAGCCTCAGGGTCTCGGGCATATTCATCCAGTGCCTGCCTCCAGGTCGAAGCAACCTGCTGAACATATACCGGGCTTCGCTGGCGGCCCTCAATTTTAACCGCCTTAATGCCCATTGCGACCAAATCCGGAATCAGTTCAATTGTATTCAGACTGGTAGGTTCCTCTAGTACATTGGACACCTGCCCATCGATATCAAAGCGCCCCTTGCACAAAGTCGGGTAACCAGCCTTTTCTCCCTCAGCATAACGATCAATCAGTACGTCATTCAGCCTGGATTCCAAACCCGCATCCGTTTCTTGCCAACGAACAAAGTTAGCTGGCGAACACGCACCACACGTGTTCGGCGACTGATCCGTCAGATACGACGACAAATAACAACGACCTTCGGCCATAATACAAAGTGAACCAAAAGCAAAGACCTCGAGATCAACGGGAGATTTTTTCGCTACCTGTGCCACTTGTTTCAAAGACAGAACCCGAGGCAAGACCGCTCGTTTGATATTGAAATTTTGCTGATAGAATGTCAGCGATTCGCTGTTGGTTCCAGAACCCTGAACAGATAAATGCAAATTCAAATCAGGGTAGCGGCTAACCGCATAGTCAAGCACGCCAATATCGGCACAGATCAGCGCATCGACTTCGATATCCGCAGCCACATCGACCGCTTTTTGCCACTTATCCCAACCGTCTGGCTGAGAATACGTATTGACCGCGATAAATAATTTCACACCTTTTGTTTTGGCGTAACTCAGTGCTGACTGAACTTTACCTTCCTTAAAATTCAGCCCCGAAAAATGACGGGCATTGGTTTCATCCTTAAACCCGACATACACTGCATCTGCGCCATTATCGACCGCAGCCTTCAATGCCGGAAGACTTCCGGCAGGACAAACCAGCTCCATATTTATTTCACTCAATCATTCGGCCCGTCGCTCACTAGGTGCCTGTCCGAGAATAGACTGATCTGCTGCGACCAAGCCAGTTTGGCCCTTTTTTACCCAATTTTTAGTTAAATAGGCCCACTATTCGCCTAAAAATTAAACAAAAAATGACTCAAACTGACTTGCTCTCGCAACGATCGCTATTCTCGGACCGACACCTAGGAGCGCAACGCACCATTCTGCTAAAACTCACAATTGACAACTACCCCCATATGGAGGTATATCGTCTACCCACAAAATACTTTATCCTAACGGGCTACACCCTTAACAAATAGCCCTTACCTAAGAGTCCTATATTGATGTTGCTCCCTGAGACTTTACTTCCCCCCAGCCCACGACAGATATTACCACGCTTGCCAGGCACGTTATTAAAACCTGTCTCTTACATGCCCTTTAACCTGCAGCGACGGGTACTTGAAAAAGTACTGCGTCTGGCTTTTAAAGAACCATTGACCGAGGGCGACCTGGATTTTCTACAACAACGCTGGCTTAAGATAGAAATTAGCGACCTGGGTCTAAGCTGGTTTTTTAGTTGCGGGCCGGGGCAAGAAGTCTTAATAAAACAGCAAGGCACAAGCGATGTTTGTATTCGCGGTTCACTCAAAAGTTTTACCCTGCTCGCCGCTCAAAAAGAAGACCCGGACACGCTGTTTTTTCAGCGCGACCTGGTCATCGAAGGCGACACCGATCTGGGCCTGGAAGTAAAGAACCTGCTAGACAGTTTGGAACTTGATGAACTTCCCCCTGAACTGTTGTTTGCTGTTCGTGCCAGCGCAGAATATATGCTGCTCTTCCCGGCCTAGCCGACTAGACTAACGACTTAGGTGCCCAAATAATCATCACCGTCAACCGTGATATCCGTTTCAATATCTTCGAACAACAGCTTGATGCTGTCCTTTGCATCGTCAAGTGACTCGGCCAGTTCCTGAGCCATATGCGCCGGTGCATCTTTTAGAGCTTGCTGCTTCTCTTGCAACGAAGACCGGTACTCTTGAAGCTTTTGGTACTTAGCCTGAATTGCTTCATTTAACTCGGCAGGCAGCCCCTGAATTCGATGCTCCAACCGGTCAATTTTGTAATCCCATTCTTCCATTAACTCGCTGAGCTGCTTAATTTGTTGATGATGCGAAGACATTGTTAACCCTCTTGCTGTCATTTTTGATAAATACTGAGTTCAGCCTAGATATCGCTGCTGGGTGTGAAAAAGACAGACAAACTCTTGGCCTTTCGTGAACCAACTCCGATGTTTAGGTTCAGTATAGGCTACTGTAAAATAAAGCTCATTGATACGGATCAAGCGCCGACATATAGTAAAAAGAAGCTTAGGAGTGATGCAATGCCCGTGTTCTTTGTTCAAGACGTCGCCAGCGGAATCGTAACGCCTCTGGATAAAAAATTCCGTATCAGGGACATTCAGGCGACAGAGAAACTGTCAGAGACGCCCGCCATTCACAACAAAATCCAATCCGACGCCAATGAATACCCATCCCAGCACTCACCTGCCAGCAACGAACAACGCGAAGCGACGCCACCATTGAATCAAAATGCCCGTCAATCGTATCAACAAGCGCAGGCACAAAATGAGCCGCAACTTGGCAAAGTAAAAGACATTATGAGCAGCCCGGTGCTGACTATCCCGCTGAATAGCAATTTATCAGAGGCATGGAAAATCCTGCAAAAATATGAAATTCACCACCTGGCCATCATCGATCAACAGGATCGACTATGCGGTCTGCTGTCTGAAAAATCGATTCCAAATTACCTTATGAACGACAAAGCCCAGACGCCTGCCAACACGCCTCTTGATGTTTTTTGCGGGCAAACCGTACTCTCAACCGGCACCGAGACGCGCGTGAACGAGCTAGCTTCGGCTTTACTTGAGAACGGCCTCGACGGCGTTCCGGTAACAGAGAACGGACAACTGGTCGGACTCGTTACCCGTTCAGACATTCTCAAGGTAATGCTTAAAAGCCGCACCTTCGAGATTCAGGCCTAAGAGTGCTTGACACCCGCGTCCGCAGGTCCGGCTGATAAAATGGCAACGGCCACCAAACCCACCACCGTAATCGATATCCCCGATCCAAGTACTTCCTCACCATATGAGTGAGCGATTTCATACAGCCCGGTAGAAAAGCCATAGTTTAAATCCAACACTCCCAAAAACAGGGCCGCGCCAGCGCACATTGCCGCCAGTATTCGACCCTGGTCACGCCCCCGAGCCATCCATAATCTCGCCGCGCTAATCAGCATGCCAGCCGCCAGTATGCTGTCCGGTAACAAAAAGCTTTTTTCCCAGTCATAATAGCCATCAAAATTGGCAATTAACGGGCGCAACTCTTCGAGCGAAAACAGCGCACCCGTGAAAAACTGGTACCAAAACCAAAGGATACCCAAAGCGGTACCTGCATAAATCATCGCTAACAGACGCAAATACAGCGATATGTTCCGTTTCATTTTAGCGTTCTCCATAGAGTGAGTTCAGAGAGTCTATTGTTCGCACAAATCGCGACAACACAAGTTAAAACTCCAGTCTACACCCTATTATTAATAGCGCCTGCCGGTTCTACAGGTATAATCACGGGCATCCCTTGGATCAATAAGAGCAAACGAATTGTATGAGTCAGGTAATAGAAGCTGATTTCGTTGTACCAATAGAGTTGTCGGGTAGCCGGCTGGATCAGGTGCTGGCAACGCTCATGTCAGACTATTCCCGTTCGCGCCTCCAACAATGGATCAAGCAGGGGAATGTCAAGGTCAACGGGCAGACACTGAAGCCAAAAGAAAAAGTCAAAGTAAATGACCTGATTGAGGTCTATGCCGAACTGGAACGTCAAGGCGAATGGCTACCCGAGGATATCGCCATCAACATTGTTCACGAAGACGACGACCTCATCGTGATTAACAAGTCCGCTGGCATGGTGGTTCATCCCGCAGCGGGCAATTATACCGGCACCCTGGTAAACGCATTGCTATATCATCGCCCTCACCTCGAAACCGTACCTCGCGCCGGAATTGTGCATCGTCTGGATAAAGACACCACCGGGTTGATGGTGGTCGCAAAAAATCTGACGGCACATGCGCACCTTGTCGAGCAATTGCAGTCACGTAGTATGGGCCGTGAATATGAAGCCGTCGTCGGAGGCAGTATGACGGGAGGTGGACGCGTTGATGAACCCATTGCCCGTCACCCACAAAAACGCACTCGAATGGCCGTCACCCCCTTTGGGAAACCTGCCGTCACGCATTATCGCGTGCTGAAGCGTTTTCCGGCTCATACTCATATCAGCGTCAAGCTCGAAACAGGGCGAACTCATCAAATCCGGGTTCATATGGCCCACCTTCATCACCCCTTGGTGGGCGACCCCTTATACGGTGGCCGCTTAAAATTACCTGCAGCGATTACGGAGTCACTCAAAGAGCTGTTAAGAACATTTGGACGACAAGCACTTCATGCGAGAACACTGACATTGGTTCACCCCCGTACCGGGCAGGAAACCAGCTGGACATCGGAATTACCGAATGACATGCAATATTTGTTGGCGCAGTTGGCAAAGCAAGCGTAATGCAGGGCGACAACTTAGTTGAACCAGATTGGCCTGCACCGGAGAATGTCCAGGCCGCTGTGACAACGCGCCTCGGCGGGTTTAGCAAACCGGGCTTTGACAGTTACAATCTGGCCGCCCATGTTGGCGACGACCCCAAGGCGGTGACGCGTAATCGAAACAAGCTCGCAGAACAGACCGGCTTGCTGCCCGAGCAGTTTTGCTGGCTGGATCAAGTGCATGGAAAGCAGATCGTCAGTGCACAAGCCTATGATGCGAAGAGTGGCTTGAGCCTCTTGGCAGATGGCAGCGATAGCACGCAGCCTTGTGTTGCCTGCGTGGTGCTCACAGCAGACTGCTTGCCGGTATTGCTATGCAGTCTGGATGGTGCTCGCGTATCCGCGATACATGCCGGATGGCGCGGGCTGGCCAGCGGCATTTTAAGCCACGCGGTTCAACGCTATCCAAACCCGGAGCAGGTCATGGCCTGGCTCGGTCCGGCGATCGGGCCATCCTGCTTTGAGGTTGGCACTGAGGTATATCATGCTTTCGTATCGCAATGCGAAAACGCAAAACAGGCCTTTGCTCAAACGGCAAAGCATGAAAAATGGCTGGCAGATTTATATCGTCTGGCAAGGCTACAGTTACACGCCGCCGGTGTGACCCGTGTGTATGGCGGTGATTTCTGCACATACACTGACGCCGAGCGTTTCTATTCCTATCGTCGAGATGGCACACAGTCGGGCAGAATGGCTTCGCTAATCTGGCGCAATGCCTAAACTCGATGATAGATCAGACCGTCGTCGCCAGCTTTGCTAAACCAAACTAACACCAATATTGCTCACGCCGTCATCTTGCGCCAGAGTGCGCAGCTCGTTCAGAAAGGCATCGCCAGGATGAGAGGCCGTTCGTAGCAGGTCATTCAACTCAGACTGAAACGAAAACTCACGCGCTATCAGGGGGTGAGTGTCGAACAGTTTGATCAGCTGCTCTTCGCTTAAACTGCCGCCTTCAGAAAATTCGATGAACTGCATCACCGTCTCCAGTGAAAACTGACTGGCTTCATAGGCACGCTTTTTGTCATCATTCAGCCCTGCCAGCAAGGCCTGCTCCATCAGAGACAGACAATCGACCGCTGGCAACACGCCATAATGATCACTTTGCTGGGCATCAGGAATACAGGCAACAACCTGATCCAGCAGCGAAACGATCTGCTCTTCGCCCTGAGTGCTGTCTTTCTCGACATCTTTTTTTAAGACCAGCAGATGCTGCCAGATTTTATCCATCAATTCGGGCAGGCCATAAGGAAAGTCATTTTGCGACAGCGGCTGGTGCTCGATGCTGTCAAAATACAATCTGGCGTTGGGTAAAGCGCGCTCAGCCAGGGCCAGAATAAAAGCCCGTTCACGCCAGCTTTTAAGACTTAGAAGTGATTTCTGGAATTTTTTCTTATTCATGTTCCGCTCGAAGTTTGAGATTGAGCAAGGCATCGGTACAGCTTTCCAGTGATTCGCCCGCAGCGACCACTCCATCCTGATGCCCCTTCATCACCAATAACAAAGGTAAACCAAAAGTCTGTAAACGCTGTCCGAGGACACTCACAGCCTTGCTCATCTCTGGCGTACCATACGTAATATTGGCAGACGTTGAAGCCAGCTGCAAAACGTCACAACGGTGCCAGATATCGGGTGAATGCACATGGATGACCGCCTGAATCGCAGAATTCAAACCATAGAGCACGCCATGCGTCATCGCCTCTGAAGACGGGGCCGTTTCGCCGTATGCCGACAAGCAATTATGGCATGCATCAAAGTCCGTCACACAGCTCAGCTGACGTTCAGACAAGACCTCGATACCCCCCGTTTGTGTTCCCGAAATCACAAAATGGGTCGGCTGTTCCTGACTGCGAAAAGAAATATTGCCGAACCCAAGCCCACCATAGCGAGCCGCATCTTGCCCTAACAGACCCGCCTCTCGCAGACGGGTTCGGCAACGATTAAAGTGCTCCGGCAGAACAAAGCGCTTCGGCAGCTTTCGATGCTGAAACGCCAACTGATATTTAATAACACCTTCTTGTTCCACCTATTACACTTTCCTTTCATAATCTCCAGGAGCCCATCAGGCCTTGGGCAAGGTAACTCCCTTCTGCCCCTGATACTTGCCACCTCGATCACGATAACTGGTCTCGCAAACTTCATCTGACTCAAAAAACAGCATCTGTGCAACGCCTTCATTGGCATATATTTTTGCGGGCAAATTGGTGGTGTTGGAAAATTCCAGCGTCACATGCCCCTCCCATTCCGGCTCTAACGGAGTGACATTAACGATAATGCCACACCTCGCATAGGTCGACTTTCCGAGGCAGATCGTCAACACGCTTCGGGGAATTCGAAAATATTCAACGGTACGTGCCAACGCAAAGGAATTGGGCGGAATAATGCAAACATCACTATCAATATCGACAAAGCTGTTTTCATCGAAATTTTTCGGATCGACCGTTGCCGAGTGGACATTGGTGAAAATTTTAAACTCGCGACTACAGCGGACATCATAGCCATAACTGGAGGTGCCGTAGGAAATAATACGCCCACCTTCATCTTCTCGAATTTGTGCAGATTCAAATGGCTCAATCATACCGTGTTCCCGTGCCATCCTGCGTATCCACTTGTCAGACTTAATCGCCATAATTGTGTGTTCTCGGTTATTAATCAGATCGGGCGACATCATACCCTGCCCAGCACACAGACAAAAGCAAGCCAGACAAAAAGCTCAAATATCCGACAATAGTTCTGCCATTCACAAAAATTGATCTAGAATAAATATTCAGAGCCTTTTGCAAGAGGCTCTTCAATCATTCATTTATCAGGCAAAAGCGGTTTGGCACTCCAGTTACTGACACAATTAAAACAACACCTTCAGTTTCAGAAGCTGGGCCAGCGTTTATCCTTTTATTTCATTTCAATCTGCATCATATTTACCCTTGCCACGGCTTCGTCGTTGCTGTTCAAACAGTATCAGGAAGATAAAGCCTCGATCTATAAAGAGGGGCTGGAAACCATTCACACCGTTGAGCAACAGCTGGCAAGAAGTCTCTGGAATGTTGATCAGGACAGCACACGCATCTTGCTTGAGGGGATGCAACGTATGCCGTCCATTCAAGGCGTGCGAATCGTCGAATCACTGGGAAATATATACGAGTATGGCTCACTGCAGAAAACGCCCAGCCTGACTCACGAGCTAATTTTCAACGACCAGAAAATGGGCCATCTCGAAGTCACTGTCAGCGAGGAACTGATTACTGCAGGCGTATTAAAGCAGGTTAAAATTATTGTTATCAGCTCGACAGTGATCATAGGGCTGATCGGCTTTGTATTCAGCATTGTCGTGAATCGAGCCGTTACCCAGCACCTGGTACACATTAACGAAGCGACTTCCGATCCAGAACGCTTAACCAGCAAGACCCCTGTCCCCATCAAATTGAACCGGACCAACGTCCAGGATGAATTATCAGATTTGGTGGCAACCTTGAATCAGGGACAACAGCAAGTCGTTGAATTTGCCCTTGCCCGTGAATCCTATGAAAACCAGCTTGAGTATCAGGCCAACTTTGACGTACTCACAAATCTGCCCAACCGCCGCCATATTGATAATCATATGAAAGAAGAAATGGCGCTCTACCAGGCAAGTGATCACAAAAACAAATTAGTGATGTTCTTCATCGATCTGGATGGTTTCAAAGAGGTTAACGATAGCCTTGGCCATAGCGTTGGCGACCGAATATTACAAGACAGTGCAAATCGCTTAAAAAACCTGATCGACCAGTATGATGGTTACGTGGCGCGTTTCGGCGGCGATGAATTTATCGCCAGCTTCCGTTGTCGCGTTCACTCGGAAGCCGAAACGGTGGCCGAAAAAACCATTCTGACATTCAAAGAAAATTTTAGTCTGGACGATACCCAGCTACAACTAGGCTGCAGCATTGGCGTGGTGCTATACCCCGAAGATGGTAACACCACTGAAGAACTGATCCAGAAAGCCGATACGGCCATGTACAAAGCCAAAGAGGCAGGCCGCAACACTTACGCCTTCTTTGATCAAACCATGATGCACGATATTGTGCTGAACAACACCATTAAAAACAAGTTGCAAGAAGCCATTGCAAAGGATCAGCTGCGACTGCATTTTCAGCCACTGATCAACCTGAAAACCATGTCAATCACTGGCTTTGAAGCATTGTTACGCTGGGAAGACGAAGACCTTGGCAGTGTACAACCCGATATCTTCATTCCCATTGCCGAAAAAACCGGGCTGATTTTCGACATTGATGTCTGGGTCTTTGAACAAGCAATCAAACAAGTGAAGGAGTGGCGCAACACCTTTGATCAACCTTTTATTGTCTCGGTCAACTTCAGCCCGACAAACTTTCATCATCGACAGTTATCAAGCTGGATTAAAGAGCACAGCGTATTTTTGCAGTCATTAGACTGGGTCGAACTGGAAGTCACTGAACGCTTGATGCTTGATGATGACCCGGCAGTATTAAAAGCGATTGAGCAGTTAATCACTGCCGGACTTAAATTTAGCATTGATGATTTTGGTACCGGTTACTCTTCGTTGGGGTATATCAAGAAATTCAGCCATATCCTGTCCAAAATAAAGATCGATCGCATGTTTGTTAACGAGATCATCAACAGCCATTCAGACCGGGCATTGGTTAAAAGCATTATCACACTGGCAGATAGCTTGGCGATTGACGTACTGGCAGAAGGCATTGAGTCAGGAAAACAGGAAGAAGTGCTTATTAATCTGGGGTGTGACTATGCCCAGGGATATTTCTACGCGAAACCGCTACCCGTACATGAAATTCCTGATTTTATTTCACGCTGGAATAAGACCCCGCATATTGTTAAATCCATTTAGTTCACCGACCTGCACTTACGGATCAAGGCTCAGCGACAGATTTTTTTCAAAATCAACTCTGAGTTTTTTGAATGAACCGTCCTGGTACATCATCGTTAACACACGATTCAGCGCCACAATTATGTGTTGTGGCACAGAGCGATGACACCCCATCGCCCGTAAAGTGGTGAAGAATACCAACTCGGATTTTCCCAGCGGAAACCCGGTTTGAGCCGCTATGTATGAGGCGGTTAGGGTATCGGCTGCCCACAAATCAATCCGTCTTGCCATTAGCTTATGGATATTCGAGCGCTCACTCGCCGCAAAATCGACATCAAACTCAAGTGAGCTTAAGTAATCGCCAATGCCGCTGCCCAGGTAGCTGCCGATGGTTAAGTCTTGTACGTCCGATAGCACGCGTAAGGTATTTGATGTTGTCTGCGGGTGTTTAAAGAAGCCCTGGTGGGAAATCAATATCGGGCTGACCCATGAGAACTGAACCTCACGCTCTTGACTGCGCTCGATTGGAAAAACGCAGGTTCCCGGCGTTCTCAATGAAAATAATATTGCTCGTTTGGGTGGCATAACAGTGATATTGAAAGACAAACCGGCTCGGCGCATCAGCGCTTTGAGGTATCGCACCGCCAAGCCAGGCTCTTTAGCATTTTTAGGAAAAACATAGGGCGCGGTCTCGAAAGTGATCAGTTTAATATCGATATCTTCAGAGACGGTATGCTCAGCCGGAACAGGCTCAGCAAGAACACCCTCAGCCTGCAGCAAGAGCAACACCGCCACAGTCTGACGCACAAGATGCCCCAGAGGTCTATTTCCAAACACGAATTGCCTCCAGATAAGGAAGTGTTTTTGGTTTGACATTGGTGCCATGGGCCGCTTTT
>Ga0316207_10002073_pt1 | contig 21774 bp, 18 predicted proteins | sample 6weekpyrite_MG_FD_204943 | JGI IMG/M metagenome (GOLD analysis project Ga0316207, IMG submission 204943) | Microbial mat bacterial communities from mineral coupon in-situ incubated in ocean water Damariscotta River, Maine, United States -... | ecosystem: Environmental > Aquatic > Marine >...
AATGGAGCATCTTGGCTGAGTCTCCCTTGAGCGATGAAAGTGCCTGCGGTTGTCCCAGGGTTCTTCTTCGCTAGAGGCAGAGTGGCTTTAGCAAATACGGCTTGGATGATGCCTGTCTCGTCCACGATGCGAGCAGTAGTGATGGACTCAGACGTGATGTCTGTGTCGGTAGCTGCAACTAGAGCCACCGGAGGGTCAGTTAGATCGTCCAGTCCAGGCTCTTTGCCTCTGTCCCATAAGAGAGTTACGTTAGACCAAGCCATAGTTATTCCACCACATGCACATCGATGGAGCCGTCCACAGGGTTGGTTCCGAACAGAAGGATAGCCATCTCAGGCCACATAGGTACGTTGATCAGCAGGACTGAATCGTCCACTGAGTTGAGCTGGAGAGTGGATAGCACAGTCATAACACTGCCAGGGTACATGCCACCCATGATGCTGAGTTCACCAGTAGTCCACCCACCTCCAGGACGGTTAGTGATCTCAATCTGAAACGTACCTCTCTGGTCGTGAGATCGCTGGGGAGTCTGCCTGTTGCCGGATCCATCCTTATTAGGACTGAGGTAAAACACCTCGAACACCTGCGGCTCCCCGCTGTACGGAGTACTTATTCTTGCTCTAGCCATGTCTTACTGTCCGAATCCGAACGACCGTCCTCTCACCCTGTCTTTGTCCCTCAGTTTCTGAGTGATCTCAGAGCGAAGCGTGGGGAACTCTTCGAGCATGGCAGAGAATGATTTAGATTTGTATTGCTTCAGTACTTTACGAATGGCTTGAACCTTAGGAGACCCAGACCCTGTCGGATCATCGTCAGTCAAGCTCTTATACGAGTTGGATGTGACAAGAGAGTTGAGAGTCTGAGCTAAGCTCCTACCTCCAATCCTCACCTTGCCTTGCAGCTCACCCCACCTGTCGTAGGCGTACCTCCCGGCTTCGTTCTGGATGGTAGTCAGCTCAATGCCGTAGCGTTTGCGAGGGGGAGGGGAGAAGCCTGTGCGCAGGCGTTGGAACTCTTTGTTGATCGCAGTGTTCTTCACTTCACGGTAGGCGATGGGGAGGAAGATGCTGGTGCTGAGAGCAGCAACAGAGTCCTCTCCTGTGAAGTACCCGCCGATGCCGGAGGATCTGCGGATAGGTTCGCCTAAGACGTTGCGCTGCGGCGGGACGAAGCGAGACATGCCTGGGACTCTCGACTTGATAGCGTCGAGCATGCCTGATGTCTCTTTGAGCACAGGGTCATCGAAGAGGGACACTGCAGACTGGACTGATCGAGGGATGACAGAGCCCACTAATCCTTCAAGGAAGTTGCCTGTGAATCTCTCGCTGTCTGACATAGCATCGAAGAAGTTCCGCAGACCTGAGACATACGTCTTTTGGACCAGGTTGTTGATCGCAGAGGTCAGCACTCCGTGAGTGATAGTGTTGGCTATGGACTCGTCATCCTCAGTCATGCGAGACGTAACCTCAATCATGTCAGCGGCGATACCGATGAACGATGATAAAGGATCAGCTCGAAGGTACTGGATGTACTTGCCTTCCGATGTGACGATGGAGTAGGGCATCCACCCTGTGGACTTCAGCAGGTCGCGCTGCTCAGGATCGTCAGGGCCTGCGCCTGTTATCTTGCCGGACATAGCGAATCCAGTGGCAGCACTCATCATCGCTACCGCTCCCATGTGACGACCGACTACTTCCACTCGCTTGCGAGGGTCAGCGCTGTGCCACTCTCTCAGGTTGCGGAGCTTACTCTCCTCGATAGCTTTGGTGGCCATCCCGGGAGCAGAGAGCTTCTTCTGCAGCCATGCCGCTGGAGTCGAGAAGAGGTCGAGACGCTGGCCGACAAACTGCATAGCGTTGATCGGTGTCTTCTGGAAGGGCACGATCAGTCTAGTCCACGGGTGGTTCCTAGACAGCTTTGTGAACGAGTGACCCATGCTCCCAGGAGTAAGATCAGATGTCAGAGTAACCTCTGCACCTGCGTCAATCCCGCTCTGAGCTATAGGGTTCAGAGTTGCGAAGTCAGCTTCTTCCATCAAGCGCTGACGCTCTTCGTTCAGCTTTGATCGGTAGGTGGGCTTGGATGTGATCTCACCCTTACGAGCTAGATTCTCCTGAGCCATCTTAGTGATGCGCTTCTCTGTGATGAGCTGCCCGTCTACAAAGATCTTCTCCATGCGCTCTGCCACCCATGATGATCTCTCAGCAGTGGGGACGTTGGCAGCGTGAGCAGCTCCCATGAGCTTACCCATGATCTCACCTCGACCCGAGACTTGCTTGATGAAGTCATCAGACTTACGCATGATCGGATTAGGGAAGTTGATTCCCTTACCGATGATGTCGATCAGGAACGCAGTACGCTGCATCTCCTCAGGTTGCGAGAGGAAGTTCTCCGAACGGAAGTAGCGAGGTCCGTGGATGTTCTCTGCTAAGTTCGACCCACCTTCAGTGATGGGCTGGATACGCTTGTACCACTTGTCTGTACCCTTAGCGAGAGCAGACCCGTCTACCAGAGCTTGGAGAGTGCCAAGCATACGATACTTGTTTTCGATCCACACTTGTTCGCCAGTGACCTTGCCAGCCTTGCCAAACATTCCGGACTTGAACGCAGCTGCTCCCAGCATGTTCTCGATGGGCACCCACATAGCTGTCATCGAAGGGAACAGGATGTTAGTGACCAGAGTCTTGGGCGAAGACAGGAGGTTCGAGATGAACACTTCGTTGGTGAGGGCGATAACTCGATCCAGGCCAGACATCGTAGCCCATCGGCCCATGCCTGTGGTGGCTCGCATCTTGTCCCAGTCTCGGAACATGTCGATCTGCTCGATACGCCTCTGCATCTCCTTAGCCCCGACAGGGTTGGAGAGATGGATGCCGTTGGCTTCGTCGAGGATGGTGCGAGCCATGTCGAACACTTCTGATCCGACGTTCATCTGTCGTGCTCGCAGGAGCAGCCCACCTTCCGAAGCAATGCCTTGCACTCCTCGGAGGATAGTCTCTAGATGAGCAACCTTGGTGGTGATGTCAGGCATCGCTTGTATGACGCCGTTACTCTTGATCGCATCCTGGGTTGCGCGAAGGACATCTTCCATGGCGTTAGGTAACATGATCGTACCAGCTACCATGGCGTTGCGAGCCTCAGCAACATCCCAGTTCTTACGAGCAAAGAACTCAGCCATCCCTGCCCTGTCCATGCCCACCAAGTCTTGGAAGACAGGGAGAGCGTCGAGCAGCAGTTGGCCTTCTGTAGTCACAGGGACTGCAGCGTTGGTGAGCGATGTGATTGCCTGAGTGATCTTGACTGCATCCTCTTCAACCATCAGATCTTTGAGGTTGAGAGACCCTTCGCCGATGAGACCGTAATACGCTTTGAGTTCCTCAGGGACATCGCGCATCGTGCGCAGGATAGCTCCCATGCCACCGACACCGTCGTGCAACATGCGCTCGTACTTCGCAATACCCCGGAGCATCTGCTGTTCACTGAGGGGTCTCTTCTTGACGAGTGTCTTGAGGGCTGACTTACCCGTCAGAGTCGTGATGACTTCTGCGAAGCTGTCCGACTCCAGCCCTTGAGCAGCTCTGTTCTCAGCGACAGTGGCAGCCATATGCTCGGACAGTTCTTTGTCACGAGCTTTGCGATCAAACTGAGCACGCTCTTGTTCGACGATCTCGTCAACGCCCGGCCCGGTGAAGATCGGATTACATTTGTCCTGAGCCATTAGCAGACCTGTGTCAGTTTCCCGCGAGACGCTGCTGCGGTGGGTGTGAGTAGTTCTGGTTGTGCGATGAGTGCATCCACCACCTCGCCAGCTTTGATTGGGTCGGGGCCAACTTCGTCAGCTAGCTCCATGGCTTCCCTCTCAGGCATGCCTTTGTTCAGGTTAGCTCTGGTGGCCTTCACTCTACGTACAGCGCCAACGAGCGTGTCTGTGATGCCACCTAGGAGTAGACCTTCGAGTGCGTTCTTGAGTCTGCCTTCAGCTTCGCTGTCTCCCTCGTCAGACGCGAGATACTCAGTCACTGTGTTCTTCAGGAACGGTACCTGAATCAGCATGTTCGAGAGTCTCTCCTCTTGTCCACTGAAGGCCAAGCTGTCAGCGAGTACTCCGGAGATGGCAGTAGATGTGACTGTGTTCGTAGTAGCGTAAGCTCCTGCTCGTGCAGCAGCATTGGCTACGGTAGCAGTCCGCCCACCTGCGATAGCTGCAGTGAAGGTCTTAGCCGCCAGACCCACTCCAGCCTTGGCTGCGCCGAAGGGGAGAAGGAACTGAACCAGACCTTCTGCGATACCACCGACTGCTGTGTCAGAACGACCGAAGATCCTGTCTCCTGAAGAGAAGTCCACATCAACCCCAGGGATGAGGTTAGCGAGATCTCCTACTGATCGAACTAGACCTTCCAATCCTCGCGGGGCGAAGAGAAGGAAGTCGTCGATGTCGAGGATGTCTCCGAAGCTGAAGGTGTCTTTGTCTTCTGTCTCGGAGAGTGTGGGCTCGAGAGGGAGGAGTGAGTCTAGCTTGGGCTCGGGTGTGGCGTAGGACGGGACGAAGTTTGCAAGACCTTGCTGATCTTGGGGCTCCTGAGCAGACGGGTCAGCGAATGGATCGTTGAATGGTGAGTCTGTCATTAGTCTAACTTCTCCGCTAGCTTAGCAGCCTGCTGCCATTTGGTGTGTACTTCTGCCCAGGACTCAACTCCTAGTGCAGCGAAGAGATTCTCTTCCTCGCCTCTGTCAGCAACCATGCTGAGGTGAGCTAGGTGGCCTCCGATCTTATCTGCGGGCATGCCCAGCCCTTTGGCTGCTTCCTTCTGTGCGTCAGTGACGCCGCCGAAGAACCTGTCGCTGTCGTGCAAAGCCCAGGCTGCGCTGATGTCTACTGGTAGTGTAGGCTCGACAACCCTGACTTCGTACACAGGCTCAAGAGCTTTCCATTGGTGAATGGATGCGTGGGACTTACGAACAAATAGCTTGTTAGCGTACTCCCCATCCAGCTCTCCTGTGAATTCAATCCAGTCCCCCTTCTGGCCTGTGACCTTGGAGAAGGCAGATTCGATCTCACCTCTGAAGGCAGCTGCTTGCTCAGGGTTGCTGATGAACTTCTCTAGAGACTTCGTGAAGGTAGGACTCTTGTCTCTGTACTCAGAAGTCATCTCACCTCGAAGCATGTCGCGAACGGTAAGCTCGCCCATCTCCGCACGTAGGTGGTAGACACGCTGTCGTTGGACTGGCGTGCGCTTCACTCTCGAAAGCCTGTGGATAGCTTCCTTGGTGGGAGGGTTGTCGAAGGACAGGTCGGAGTGGAATCGAGTGCCTTGGAAGTGTCGCTTGAACCAGCCGACAGATGACTTACTGCCGATGTGCTCTCGTGCTTGGAGGATGTCAGGATCGGTAGGAATGTTAGGACCACCGATAACAGAGGCAGCTGCTGCAGCTTTCTCCTGGTACTCCTCAAGCGTGGTCTCGCCTGTGTTCAAGCCTTCCTTGGCTATCTCAGCATTCACCTTCTCCAGTGCTTCGATGGAAGGCAGGTCGAGCGTGAGGTCGAGACCCTTAGCTTCCTTGTCCACGAGTGCTGTGAAGAAGTCTCGTGAGAACGGAGTGATGTTTGTGCGGAGCCAAGCAGCGTCATGCTCGTTGTCCAGAGCTATCTGGACATGCTCACCGATGGATCTGTCTACAGCTTCGTGGAGAGATGCTGTGATCATATCACCCTCTCCACCTCCAAGCGGGTCGTTGAACTTCCTCGCTACTCTGCTGGTGATCAGAGACTTAGTCTCCTGCTTGATCCTCTCCATCACGTTGAACAGGTTGCTGATCTCAGTCTTGTGCTCTCGTGCTTTAGCACCGTATGAGCCAGTAGAGAGGATGTGGCCTTTCTGATTGAACAGCGCCACCCACTCTCCGTTCTTACCTTCGTGTCGCAGTCTCCCCAACTCACGCTCAAGATTGACACGCTCGACTCGCATCTGGTTAGCTTTAGTCTTAGCTTCGAAGATCTCCGTCATGGCCGGAGCGACAAGAGTGTTGATCTTGTCTTGGATCTCAGGGTCAGAGAGATCGCTGTCGATGTCTAAGGCTTGCTGGCGCAGCTCTTCTACTTTCCTGCTGAGGTCAACATGCTCGGAGATAGCATCTGTGTCTTCGAGGCTAGAGGCTAGCTTATTGAATGAGTCCAGCTCTCTGTTTAGATTCCCGAAGGCTGAACCCTCACGAACAAACCGAGGCACACGAGAGTTCAATCTCGCGTTAGTCCTGTCCCTCACCTCAGTGGAGAAGATCTGCTCTCTGTTCTTAGCGATCAGTTCAGCCCTCTCCTCAGGGGAAAGAGTCTCGTCTGACAGGAGTCGGTAGATGTTGTTCTCAGCTACCTGCTCGTTGATCTTGTTGCCCTTCAGCTTAGCCTCACGAATGCGTGTAGCTATGCCTCTGATCTCTGTAACGGCCTCTGCGTCGGTCAGCCCACGCTCGGCCTGCTCCGCACGAATCTCCGGATCAGACAGCAGTTCAGCGTCAGAGAGGATTCCGCTGACATTGCCGTAGATCCTATCACTGATGGTCTGGGTTATGTTGGTAGAGAAGACCAGTTGGTTCTCCCTATCCTCTTCGATCTGCTTGGTATCCGCATCCCGCAGATTGCCTCGCATGCTAGCCATCATGGACCCTACGTTGCCGTCCATGATCGAACCTAGGTTAGGTTTCTTCGGCAACGCCCATTTCTCTGTGATAGAGTTAAACAGATCAGAAGCATAGGAGTAGTTCCCTTTAGACACCTCAGAACTCACGATGGACTGTACGGCCTTAGCCATCGCCAGATACGGATCACCTCCACTCTTGGAAACAGTTGACAGGACTTGATTGTTCAGGTTAGAGAGGATGGTTGCTTTACCAGCCTCATCTGCTTCACCGTAGCTGTTGAGTCCTAGATAGAGAGTCCCGTCACCTTGGACGAGACGCCTGCCTAGGCTGAACTCTTTGTAGCTAGCAGAAGCTCTGTTCTGACTCCGCATCACCTCTTGCTTGTAGCGACTCTCGTAAGCGTTGTAGCTCTGGAGAGCGGAGGCGAGAGCGAGAGGATTGTTCTTGAGTCGAGGGTCGTTCTGTAGCTCTTTGATTCCCTGTTCGTGGAATCCGTTGACTACCTCTGGAGTAGCATCCTTGCCTTCAGTGAAGTCAAAGTTGCTCTCGTCCATACCCTGCTGAAGCAGAGCAAACCCTCGGTTGTCTCCGATGTCCTGACCGAGGAGAGTGTAGGCATCGCTGAGCTGCTTGACGTTGGTGAACGCAATACCTCTGCGCTCAAGCACAGCGAAGGCTGTGTCTAGGAAGTCACCCTTCTGTTCGTCAGGAACCTTCTCGAACTCAGCGCTAGCCTGCGCGATACCCTGCGCGAACTCAGGAGACTCAGCAATCACCGCAACTTGTGCGTCGATCTTCTGCTGCCTCTCCTCTAGTCCTAGGTTAGCTGCGGCTGTCAACCCTCGCAGGAGAGAAGACATACCTTCCTGAAGACCAGCACCCTTCGCACCTTTGACTGCTTCTGATGAGTTAGGAGCAATGAATGGGATTGATGTCTGCCGTGCAGAGCGCACCAGCGCAGGCTGGGACAGGTCTTGGAGGCGAGGACGTTGGGGCATTAGTATTTGCCGTAGTAAGACGAGGAGTTGGTCTGCGGGATAGTGCTGGGAGCAGCTTGGAAGCTGTCAGACAGCTTCTGAGCACCAGCCCCAATCTGGAGACCGAAGCCAACAGCTTGGAAAGCTCCTGCCACACCGAACTGAGGGATGATCGTAGGTCCGGGGAGGAAGGACAGGACTCGCAGTTCATTCGAGCTAGCGGCGTTACGCACTGCCTGCTCAGTCTGACCTGAGCGGAACTCCTGGAACAAGTTTAGTCGAGACAGTGTCCCTGCTTCCTGCTGGTTGAAGTCGTTGATGGCGTCGGCTACAGCCATACCACCTACGTTGGCAGACCCAGCTGAAGCAAGAGCTACACCTTTAGCAGACAGAGCTTCGCGAGTGATCTGCTCAGCCTGCGCAGCCACCTCTGCTTGCTGCTCTATCTCCTGTGCGCGAACAGCGAATACTTCTTTCTTGTAGGCTTCCTCAGAAGCTTTCCGTCGAAGCTCAAACTGTCTGTTGGAAGCTTCTGCCTGACGCTCGGCAGCCTTGGAAGCTTCTACTTGTTGGTAGGCAGAAGCTAGAAAGCCTAGAACAGCGAACAGTCCAAACATATTACTCCTGGTCGAACCAGCCTGTGTATCTGCGGAATAAGAATCCATCCACTTTGAACTCTCGCCCAGGCTCAAAGCCTAAGTGCTCAAGCCACTTCCAGTGGTTGGAGGACACCATGGTGTCAGTTGTGATTGATGGGTACTTGGAGACTAGGAGCCAGAGAGCTGCCTTAGCCCAGCGGTGGAAGAGTGCTTTGTCTTTCGTAGCATCCTTGCTGCATACGAGCCAACCGTTGGTGAAGCCTTTAGCAGTACAGATACCACCACAAGCCTCGACCACTCCGTCTACTTCCCACGCCCATGAGATGTCAGAGACAAGCCAAGCGTGGATGAGAGCAGAGTCTGGGTTGGGTTCTTTGCTGAGGAGTATCAGCTCAGATTGATCTATCTCCCTCAGCCTGCTGGCTAGAGAGATACAGTCAGAGATGGTTAGATCTCTGAGTCTTACAGCAATCGACCCTTCGTCACTACTTCTGCTTCCCATTCAAGACCTACCAGATTAGTCGGTTTGTACGTTGCGTTCTCGATGCGGACTTCTACGTCCTTAGGCTTGTTCATCACCATGAACTTGATGTCTCCATCCTCTGGAGTTGCATCGTCAGTGGTAATCGTGATGTCATCATCATCGGTCTCTGGAGGGAGTACGTCAAATGTAGACGTACCATCGCCAGCGACAGAGTCGATTACGACATCAACGTAGCCTGTATCAACGTACCGCAGATGCCCGCGCTTGACAGTGAGGACAGCCGAAGTCCGGGGCAAGACCTGACCACCCTGCACAGTCCCCTCTCTCACCTGCACTTCTTGGAGTACGACCTTCGAGTTGAAGTTCTGTCCGATGTACAGAGGAGTGGAGGAGTGGTCTCCGTCGAGAACCACACTAGCTCCGGTGACGCTTTTCACGACCAACGGAACTCCATGCTGAGTATTAGCCAGCACGTTGTCATCAGTGCGGGTGGTTACTTCCACCTGCGCTCCAACCTCAGGCTGGTAGGGCAGAGTGATTGTAGTCTCGTTAGGCCCTGCTGAGTACGTAGGAGCAGACGTGAGGTCCAGCTCAGTCATGCGCGAATCCAGCGCGACAGACCAGAGGACATCAGTATCCTGCGGTCGTAGCTCAAGACGCATGCTCTCCAGCACGATCTCCCCTACTCCTGAGGTAGACTCTCCTCTTCGCATAGCGAGGAAGAGTTCGTCGTTCAGGACTGTGATGCCTGCGATACCGCTGGCAACGTCTACGAGTTGAGGTTTGAAGTTCAGCTCAGTCCATGCGTTCTGCAGGATCTGCGTACCTTGGTAGACAGTGCGGAGAGCATAGAGGACTTGACGGTCCTTCGACAGGACGAAGAGCAGGTTGAGTTCAGGGTATGCGTCGAGCTTGACGATGTCGTCGGGAAGCTTGCGGGGCATCTCGTCAGTCAGGACTACGTCTGCAACTTGACCTTGGTCGAGAGGGACCACGGCTCTGACTTGAGAGTACGGAGCATCCCCATCGTCAGGTGCGACGATGATCGATCCGTTGTACTGGATGGGCTTGCACTCGAAGGTAGACCCACTGCCTAGAACGGGCGTAATGCCTGCAGTCTTAGGTCCGAAGATATCTCCTGTGTCAAGCACGAACGTAGTCAAGCGAGAGAACAGGAACAGTCGGCCTTGGATGGCAGCGATGTTCCGCAGCACAGACTCCTCAGTGTGACTAGCCTGGAGGTCGATGCGATCTGAGTCAGGGAGTACGCGAGTAGTAGTGCGCCAGAGATTGTCGAATCTGTTGGCTTCACTACAGACTAAGTTCTGATCGGAGACGAAAGCCATCCTCCCTCGAAGGAAGGCGATGGCGTTGATCCTGCGATCAGAGTTGGATGTGTAGTACGTACCGTAGGCTTCACCGGAGTTAGTGCCTGCGGAGTCGTCAACCAGCTTGTTGACTGTCGAGATGATAGACGGCGTGGGAGCGATGGTGTCGTCACCCACTAACTTGTCTACCCACGAAGTCTGGGCATACTCGAAGTACCGTTGGAAGGGCACGGAGGTCACTGTGCCAGCTGAGTCATCCTCTCGACGGATGAGCTGGATAGGCATGGTGTCGTCTTGGAAGTTGATGACAGATGCATAGTCCACCCCCTCTTCCCACACTCCTCGACCACCCAGGAACTCCCCAGCTCCGTTGGTCTCTTTATCAGTCAGCTCGCGGAAGCGCATGACCGACGTGACCACTGGCTCAGAGACAGAGGTGCGGTTGACTGCGAACTCTCCTGGAGTCTCAGTCTCAGTGAACTCTGCGATAGCATCGTTGGCCACGATGGACCTACGTGTACCTACGAGTTTGACGACAGTGCCGTCGATAGCGTAGGTAGGGAGTTCGCTGATTGATTCTACTTCGTCAACGAAGCCAACGCTGAGAGTGTTGGAGAACGTGTCGGTGACATCGATGGACTCAAGTCTGTGGAATCCGTCAGTGTGGATGTCTCCTGAGCAGCGGATGACGATGACGCTCTGTTCGGCCACAGCATCGGTGCGCTGGATGACGGATGCGTGCAAGATGTCGTCAGCATTACCACCAGCAGCTGTGATGGTTGAGTTAATGTCTGCCACAAGACCAGCAGTCTCAATCTCGATGTTGACTGTTCCAACGATATACGTGCCCTGGATAGTATTGAGGGTGTCGTCGCTCAGCTTACGGTAGTGTAGCTTGTACCTGATCGTCTCGTTGACTGACACGATCTTCAGGAAGATGTACCCGACGTTGAACAGCTGTGACGCAGTGCCTGTGGTGGCGAAGTGGTCCCAGTCTCCGAAGGTCTCCATCTTGGTGGGAGACAGGGCCGTGATGTCAGGCTCTACAGTGATCCGAGGATTGGACACGAAGGTAGTGTCTACGACGGTGAGAGGCTTGAGCACATGAGGGTCAGAGGCGTAGTCGCCGAGCTTCGGGACTCCGTTGGGTCCTGACTCTCCCGCCGTCTCAACTTGGAACCCCCAGACATTCAACTTACTCGTGGTGCCTGAGATCGTACTCGAAGCGAAGATGCCCACCTTCGACAGAGAACCGAGCATCACACCTGCTCGTGAGGTGTCTAAGATGAAACCAACCCTGAAGTCGTTCTCTCCGAGCTGCTCAACCTCACAAGACATCGAGCGGTCGTCAGTCCCACCTTGAAACTTACCACAGACAGACACGACTGGAGGTGAGGTGAGTCCGTCAGCCCAGCTGAAAGTAATACCCCATATGTTGGTGTAGATGCTGGGGCTTGTCTCGTTCTCGGTGAGGACGAGTGACACTCCGCCAGCACCGTTGTCTCCAATCACATCCCCTGTGACGTTAGTGTTGAAGTAGCAGCTAACCTTCACAAACGTACCTAGCAAACCTCCGGTGAGGTCGTAGGAGATGGAGCCTGTGTCGATAGGAGACGCAGTGTTCATCGTCAGGACAGAGTACTGCGAAGGCTCAGACGAACCTCCAGCATCTCTCCATCCGAGGGGAGTCTGTGGTCCAGTGTTAGCGCTCACCGAAGCCATGTCCATAGACGTGCCAGGGTAGATGTCGTTCAGTGTCCAGCCTGAGCCGAAGCTCTCACCGTTGGTCACTTGGTTCGGTCGCTTCAGGTCTAAGTACGCGAAGTCCGGTACACTCCCACCAGTGATAGCTCCGTCGCTGTCTCTGGTTAGCTCACGAACTAGAAGCTCATCCCCGCCAGTCGTATGGATGCGAACACTCTTGTGCATCAGCGACATGATGTAGCGATCATTCTCGTCACCGAGATCAATCCCTTGCATCGCGATGTCGGCAAACGGATTGTCTGCCATCTGCCCGATACGTCTAGTCCCTGGTCTCTGGCTCAGGCCGATCTCAGGGTAGGGCAGGAAGTTCTCACACTCTGCCACCCGATCAGCACGAGCGATAGCGTCAGGCTGCTGAGTGATGCCCCCGACCAGCGAGGGTACAGGGATGGAACGTAAGGGCATTACTGGAGTTCAGAGTAGATAGGAAACCCTCGGCCTGCTCTGATCTGTGCTGTCGAGATATTGTCGAAAGCAGTGTAAGCCTGAGCATCACCTTCGTGACCGATGAGTCTCTCGCGAGCCATACCTTCGTCACGCGATAGTCTGTTGCCAATGTCAGGAGATCCTAGGAATCTATCCTGAAACACTCGTGCTGCTCTAGCGACAATGTAGTCACGAGCAGGGCGGGGGCAGTTCTCAACATTCAAGAAGCGACACACTACCATCTTGTAGTCGCCGGAGAATGATGTGGTTGTATTGTCTTTGAGGTCAATGAATGCTTGACCACGCAAAGCGAAGCGTTTCGACTTGTCCACGGGATAGGCCCACAGCATGTCGTTCTCCATCGTGAGTGTCCCGCCACCAGCTGCGGTGAGGACGTAGTCGTACTCAAGATTGAAGCCCCAGCCTTCCGACTGGACAGTAGCACTCTCAGAGTTCAGAACCTTGAGGGCTTGTGAAGCATCACGAGTCTGAGAGACTGAACTCACCTCTCCATAACCAACAGCAGTCAGTATCTCGTTGACGCACGACAGCTCTGTTACGTCTAAATTGGTCATGTAGTAGTAGAGTCAGAGTCCCCCGACTTGATGCGAGACCAAGCCGAGGGACCGAGAGAAAGGGGAAGTTCTATGCAGTCTTGACGAAGCCGCAGAAGTCAGGACGAAGAACGTCATGACCAACCGTAGCCTTAGCGAGGACGAACTGAGCTTGACGCTCGGTGCGGAATTCTGACATGACAGAGATTGCGCTGGCCTCAGCCGTCACAACGCCCATCTCCTGCCAGACAATAGCGACACCGTTGGCAGCAGTCTGCGCGTAGGTCTCACCGTTCACACCGTGCGTAAGCAGCGGATTCGCACCAGCAGCTGCCATCGTCGGCACCTGCGTGGTCTTGTGGAGTTGCATGCCCCAGGCACGGAAGACCGTACCATCGGAGAACACACCGTTGTCAGTGTTGAAGTCGCGGTTGAGCAAGTCTTGGTTCTGGACCAAGAGATTGTAAGCAACCGGACCAAGAGCAACGTGACGACCTTCTTCCGGTACGTTAGCAACCGACATACCTTCTTCGATCTGACGGAGAGCATCCAGCAAAGCTGAACCATCCGTGAGAGCGTTGGCGTCGGTTACGACAGTACCAGAGCTGGGCCAGCCAGAAATGTCGTTCTTGTGGCTGGAGAGCAAGTTGCCCTCAGCAGCCTTGATGACCAAGTGCAGACGATCCTTGTCGATAGCGATAGCAAGGTCTTTACCAAGCTCCTTCGCTACAGCTTGACGAGCGTCAATCGTGGACCGAACACTTTCCCAATCATCGACCAGAGTCGCCGCGATGAGCGGACGATCCAGGTAGACATCATGGTCACCCATGTTGAGTTGCGACAACAGTGCGGAAGCATCAGCTCCGTCGTTGTCAGTGAGAATGTTAGCGCCTTGGATGTGGCGGTATGCGGTGCCCGTACCGATCTGACGGAACTGGACTCGGTTTGCTCCCGGGGGGACAGTCTTGCGAGTGAAGCGACCTTCGGTGACCATAGAGGCACGGAGGGTTGCAAGCACTTCGCCGGAGAATGTCCGGAGGAACAACTCATAGTCAGCTCCAGCAGCTGCCGGAGGATTGGCAGGTGCATTCAGACCACCTGAATAGGTGGGCGAGAATGAAGTAGCAGCCATTGAATTGAATAATGGTTAGAGTACGTAATACACGTATTCTCTCGACGAAACGCTGTCGCTACTCGTCAGAGTTATCCACCGCAATGGGCTCCCGGCTATGTGTTAGCGAGAAGAAAGCTATGTCGTCGCCAACGGCGACTTAGGCATAGGTGTGAGGGTTATTTCGCCACGCTTGGCGAGATAGTGATCTAGTAGCGTCCTTGAGACGCTCGGATGCGATCCTGCACTTCTTGAGCGTACGCTTCGCTCTTCCAGTACTTGGGATCCTGCATGGCTTCCTGCTCCTCTGCTCGACTACGGAATGGTTCAACCGTAGAAGCGTGGTGAGGAGACTGTCCTGAGAGAACAGCAGGGTTCTCTCGTACAGACTGATTGTACCGAGCCATGAGTCCTCGGATGTGAGGGACTACTTTGTGAATGTCTTTGTCGCTGATCGCTTTGTTGAAAGCTGCGATGTCATCTTTGCCCAGAGCTTTACTCGCCCAGTTCATGGCAGCGATGTACGCTTCAGCTCCACCAGCTTCACTGACAACCTGCAGACGGAAGAGTTCATCCGTCGCTTTGATGCCTTGGATCTGCTGGTCGATGATTGCATCGGACAGGCCAGGGATGAGAGCTTTCATCTGACCGCGACTCTCTACAGAGAGGTCACCGTTGAGCAGGATCTCTTGCTGGAAAGGTGCGAGCTGTTCGGGAGTTACTCCCTGAGGTAGCTCTGGGTCTTGTGTAGCTGCTTCCCCTGGCGTGGGCTCTGGCGTGATACCCATCTCTAGCGTGGGTGCTGGTGCTGCCCCTTGCGCGAGCTTCTGCTCGAGAGCAGCGTAGCTTGCAGCGAGTTGCTCGACAGATGTGAACTTACCTTGCATCCCGTCCGGCAGCCCTTCAGGGATAGGAGTCCCTTCAACCACCGGAGCATCAGAGGCAGTAGCCTCAGCAGCCGGAGGGACGAGTGGGGTGCCTGTGCCAGGGAATGAGTCAGGGTTGGTGGGTACTTCGATAGACTGTCCGTCCATTATGTCTTCCTTTATCTCTGTTGTAACTGAGCAAGCTGAGCCATGATCGCCTGTGGATCAACATTGCCGCTGCTCAGTGCTTGCGATACAGCTTGGATAGCGTTGGGGCCAAGCGACTCAGCAGTCTGCTGCTGCTGTGCAGCCTGAGCTTCTGCCGCTCGCTGCTCTTCACTCTTGATGAGAGTGGTCGGGTCCAGACCATCGGCGAGCGCTAGCTCTGCCATCCATGCCGGGGTGTTCACAATCGCTGCGAACTGCTCGACGCCGATGACTGCCTGTGCGTCTTGGGCGAACGTGCGTAGTCTTGCTCGATCCTGCCCTCGACCGATAGCATCCAAGCCGGACACGATCTTAGGTGAGGCTAGACCCTTCGGGAGTGCAGTGAGATCCTTACGCCTTACTAAGATGGCGTCGGTCTTCAGCACCACAGGGTTCTGGATCTGATCTGCCATGCCTGAGAACAAACCACCTTGCGATGACTCCAGTTCCTCAGCTATGAACCTGATCTCTGCTGCTGTGACTCGCTCTGCATCGCGACGAACAGCAGTGTTCATCAGGAATGCTAGCTGGAGTCGCTGCTCGATGCTATTCATCACAGTGTTAGCCACACCGAAGTCAGCACCTTTGTTCAGAGACACAGCCTCAACACCACCGTTGCGACCTTTTAGGTAGGCTCCGTTGGCGGATAGTGCGAGCTCTCGTGGAGTGACGCCAGCGCCCGGGTCTACGAGCATGCGCACCTGAGACGCGATAGCTGCGCCTTCGACGATAGCTTGGGCCAGACCTTCTACTGAGCGTAGATCACCCAGGAACTCTGCACAGATGGCTCGACCGTAGTGCTCACCAGCGACAGCACCGGAGCCTACGACAACCCAAGGGCAGTCAGCATCGTTCTTGAACTTCTCGACAGTGTGCTCTAGTACCACACCATCTTCGATCTCCTGCCAGACGTACCACTTGATGCCTTTGTACATCGGGTCGTCGCTGTTGGAGACATCCTTCACGCAGGTCCAGAGATCTACTTTGTCACTAGGATCTCTGTTGGAGTTGGGCGGGAGGAGAGCTACGACTTCGGGCTTGAGGTCGCGGACGTAGACCATCTCACGGATGATCACTCTGTCCCAATTGCCTTGGCCGTCCCTTCGGACCTGAGTCTGAGGCAGCTTGAAGAGTCGGGGTGCTGTGCCGTCACGATACAGCTTGAAGACAGACACACCAGCTACTAAGAGGTGGCGGATTGTCTCGTACATGACAGGCCGAAAGCCTGAAGTTGACCAGTACTTGTTGACCACCCTCTCCCGCTCTGCGAGTTCGAGCTTGGCTCTGATCTCAGCGTCGGGAGCCCCAGCTTCGTCAGGGAACTGCTCGATGAGAGCAGCCTTATCCACTTCGTAAATGAACGGAGAAGCCTGCGGAGGGAACAGAGTCAGCAGGAGCTTCGACGAGAGGTTGTTCAAACCTCGACCACCGATGCTGCTATATGGGTCTAGAAACTCCTCACCTTCCTGATGTCCGTCAGGAGGTACAATGTGAGGGATAGTGAGAGCGGAGACTCTACGTGCGATACGGAGAGTGTTCTGGTGCAGATCCTCCCCGTCACGCCATAGCGCTGAGAGAGGAGCTGGATGCATTAGAACTCAGGGATGTTCAGTCCTAGGATTGGGACTCGGAATCGTGAGGTGCCTTCAGCTGCAGCTTTTAGCTGTGCTGCGTCTAAACCCTGGGGCCTACGTATCTTACGAGCAGCACCAGTCGATGTGTTCTTAGGTACTTCCGGAGGATCGGGTACGTCTGGCACTTCGATATCTGGGGCACCCATACTATTCCTTGATTTTGGACTCCAAGTCCTCGACAACGCTGATCTGGCCTGCGAGGTATGCGATCTTGATCTCTAGGTCTGGGTCCATAGCGTAACTCAGACTTCCGGTGAGTGTTGTTTGATAATGTTCCCGCATTTGCTGCACGATATGAGGAGGAAGTGCGGGCAATTCTGCCATAGTTTCTGGCACGACAGGCAGGTTATCCATAATTTTGACTCTAAAGTGTTTTCGGTGGGAAGTATAGTTCCCATTATTACATAGTATTTACACAGGAGGTTGCCATAACTTGACCTCTCCTGACTCAACATCGAAGTCTCCACAGCGGAGGATGTAAGCGCAGCGAGCTTGGCTGAGGGCGTACTCAGCGTCATGCTTCTTCTTCTCGTAGGTCTCAAGCATCTTCTTCCAGGCCCAGGCTTTCTTCTTCTTACCTTTGAGGTAAGGGTATAGCAACTTCCTAGCTGTGCCCGGCCCTACTCTCCAGCACCCAGGGTAGCCATCGACTGTGTCTCCGGTGAAGGCTTGGATCATATGGTTCCTCTCAGCCTCAGCCTCTGACACTCGATAGACAGGACCGTACACTTCCTTCTGCCTGAGGCATGGGATAGTGTCTAGGTCTTTGTCGATGCTCACGACAATGCAGTCAGGGTACTCGCCGGAGGTGGCGAGGATGCCGAGCACATCATCTGCTTCGAGATTGTCCCACAGCACAGACTCATGCTGCTTCATCGCGTACTCCCTGAGGTACTTGAGATCGACAGGTCTGTCTTTATTCCTGCGATTCATCTTGTAGTCAGGGTAAACATCTCGTCGCCAGTAGTGGTCGCTGTCTGTGAACGTGAAGACGAAGTGATCATACTCCCTCTTCAGTCTGTTGACGTAGGCGTTCACCATCGACCTCCCTAGCTTCTCGTTGCCGATCATGTCCTCACCCAAAGGTGTCTGACACATCAGGGCGATACGATAGATAGGGCCGTCAGCATCTATTAGGGCTACTACCATCAGTGTGTCTCAGCCCAGTTGTTTCCAACCTTGGCCTCCCCTTCGATAGGGATGTGGAGCTTGAGCTTCTCGCCTGCCAGCCGCATGGCTTTCAGAGTGATGCGTGAGACTTGGTCTACGTACTCAGGCTTACACTCGACCTGAGCTTCGTCATGAACATGCAGCATAGGTGCCCAGTTGTCGGGACCTATCGTCATGTCGAGCAGAGTATGCTGGATTACCGTAGCCCACTTCATGACCAAAGCACCACCGGATTGGAAGAGACAGTTCAGAGTAGCTGACTTCTTGCGGGGCTTGAGCCTGCGCCCGTCCAACCCTACTAAGTATCCATTCTCCTTCATCGCTAAGTACACTTGTTCGATAAGTGTCTCCATCCCTGGCATGGAGTCGAGCAGGGTCTTGCGAACCTTCGCACCTTCCTGCTCACTGCAGGGTCGATCCTCGCAGGAAGCGATGGAAACACTCAGACCTTTAGCCTGAGAGCCATACATGACAGCGTAGAGTACTGTCTTAGCTGAGTCTCTCTTCTTGAACTTGAGGATCCTCTGGTTGTCATCATGGATTTGACCAGCCAGCACTCGCTCGATGTACTTCCCTCCGTCATATGGGTGGAGGTAATGGCCTAAGATTCTAGCCTCGATCCCTGAGAGGTCAGCCCCCACCATCTTCCATCCAGGTCGAGGAGTGAACAGAGCACGACACTCATACCCGAAGAGTGAGGTCACTCGTGGGACATTCATGTTGGGTCGAGAGTGGGTGCAGCGTCCTGTCCGGGCACCGTTGTGATTCACCCTGCCGTGGATGCGATAGCTCCTACCTTCCTTGGCTGCGTAGTTGAGCCATGAGTGCTCACCTTCAGCTGCCTGCCCAAGCCTGTGGGAGATCGTGAACCATTCGAGCAGCAGATCTTTGAAAGGGATCTTAGCTCTATCCATCAGTGCGATGGAGTCTTCGTTCAGCTGTGGCCTACCTCCGTCAGTGAAGGACGTAGGTTGCCACTCGAACTTATGCATCAGAGCCTTGGCTACCTGATAACGAGAGGAAGGATCGTAGGGTACTTCCTTACTTCTCTTCTCCTTCCGAACCTTGGTCACCCACTCTTTCGTGTAGCTGCCCAACTGCTTGCCTAGCTCTGAGTTGAGTTCAGCACGACGGACCTGCCAGCCTTTGACTAGATCCTCGGCAGAGTCCATGTCGAAGCAGACACCATTATCCTCTTGCCTCTTGACGCAGGCTGCGAAGCTGTGCTCTAGATCTGTGGACTCCTGCGGCCACTTTTGGCTCTCGAAGTAGTGGAAGAGACGAGTAAGCAGCGTAACATCCTGAGCACAGTAGTCGAGCATCTCTAGCGATAGCTTGCTCCACCACTCGGGGTTGTCTTCGACAGACGGAGCTTCTTGCTTCTTCTCTCCGAGTCTCTCGCCCCAGGCTTTGAGGCTGTGCTTGCCGTTGAGTTCGGACGGGAAGTTCTTACGCCTCTTGTCTATCACTCCGATCCAAGGGAAGATCAGTCGAGCTACTACGAGAGTGTCGTAAGGATTGGTGTGTGTGAACCCTGCTAGCTCTTCGAGAGTAGGTCCGTCGTACCCGATGTAGTTGTGAGCAATCACCATGTCTGCTTTGACAAGCATGGCTATACCTTCGGCCATGGTCCCGTCAGCATAGAGACTCTCGTCATCGTGGAAGCGCAGCACCTTCTCGTTCTTGTCTACATCTTTGATGCAGATGCAGTGGAGCTTGGTGGTGGGGATTGGGTTTCCCTCTACGTCGAAAGCTAATCGCATGAGTCATCTCTCACGTTACCAACAGTTGAGTCCGCACGAGCATCGCTGAACTTCCGCTTAGCCATCAGCCTGTTGTGCCTCTCCAACTCCTCTTCCTTAGTGAGACAGCAGTCATCCTCCCACGCCTCTCCTGCCAGCAAGAGCAGGTCGAGGACAGCAGTCTTGTTGTAGTCGTGGCAGCGTGTCTTGGCGAACTCCTCAGCCTCCTCTCTGCTGCCAAGCCTAGCTTTCATCTGCTCTCCTATGGCCTGAGGGTAGTAGTAGTCCCAAGCGAACACAGCCCAACGTCCCGGCCAATCATTTCTGTCACTCATCAAAACGCCCTCGCTTCAGGTAGTACATCGATCTCTTCAGCAGCAGGCTCAAGCTGCGCTGTCTCTTCATTGTATCTCGCGTGCCCTGCAGCACCCGACCGTCCAGTGTGACGACACTTCAAGACTCTGAAGTCAGCGAGTGTCGGGTCCTCTGCTTGTTGGTTACGCTCGTAAGCGAAGATGTTGTGGGAGAGAGCGGGGATCATTCCACTTCCTCGGATGTCTGACATGCTTACAGCGCGACCCTCTTCGTGAGGTTTACCTTCACCGGACTTTTTGAGGTGAGCAACAACAATGACAGGGACCTGTGTACGCTTGACAAGCGACTCCAGTTCGGCCATGAGTGTGTCAGCATACTTCCGGTCGTCACCCGATCCCTGAGCCGCTGCTCCAATGACGATGGTGATGTGGTCGAGGATGATAAGACCCACTTTCCGCGCAACTGACATCCATCGGAGTTGGTCGAAGATGGCTGAGGATCCTCGGACTCCTTCGTCGTGGTAGAAGACGAGATTGTCTTTGACTTCCTCAAGACTGGTCTTGAGTTCAGAGGCTGGGACATCGTCGAGCTTGGTGTTCTTTCCCACTCGTGAGCCCAGTAACCCCCGGAGATACTGTTGCACAGTTTCCTCAAGAGGTATGACGCCAACGGTGAGCCCTTGATCCAGTGCTGAGTTCGTGATCGCTCGGCATAGGGTGCTCTTACCAGCAAAGATCCCTGCGGCAAGGAGTGTAATTTCTCCGGGTCGGATTCCACGCATCTTCTCCTGTAGATCTGGGAAGGGAAAGTTGTAGATAGGATCTGCGTGACTCCCCTCAAGTACAGCGAACAGATCATCGCCTTCGAGAATACCTGCGGGTGACCACAGGTGTGAGTTCCACATCGCATCGACAACCTCTGACCCTCGGTCTTCTACCAGCAGGTCGTTGACATCATGCCCGGGCAGGCTGCAGATGTATGCTTTCCCTGGAGTGAGGATGCGAGCACACGCTTCCGCTGCTTCTCTCCCTGGCTCATCCATGTCAAACATGATGATGACTTTGTCGAACGCTTCCAACCACGAGAGGCTGCGTTGGAATGCTCGTGGTGCAGCGCCTGCACCGTCAGGTATGGAGACGACAGGCCACTTGTTGTGCTGCAGCTGAGACAAAGAGAGGGCATCGATCTCCCCCTCTGTGACCACCACCATCTTCCCACCGTCACGCCACAGCCACTGGCCGTACAACCCTACCTTGGTGTGGTCTCCAGTCCAGATGAAATTCTTATTCGCCGTCCGCAACTTCTGTGCGATGACGTGTCCCGAGGAGTCTCGGTGGTTGGCGACATGACATTGACGATCATCGTTCCACCCGTAGTCCCAGAACTCACAGGTGCTCCGATGGATTCCACGCTGGGAAAATCCACTGGTGGTGTAGGAGACGAGTGGCGCTCCCTTAGGGACAGGAGCCGTTGTCTTCTTCGTCTCTCCATCCTTGTATGTTTGGCAGCTAAAGCAATAGCTGTGCCCATCGTCATAGACAGCTTTAGCATCTGACGATGGGCATTCGTCACACGCTTCATGCCTCAGGCACTTCGCTCCAGATCTTGATACCGAGTCTTGTGGGTTTGAAATAATCTTGCTCCTGATTCACGACGATGTCTGTAACAATCTTGGGGACATCGTTCTCCAATACGCCTAGCTTTACGAGAAGGTCAGTAACTATTTTCGTTGAAGAGTAAGCGTTGTCTTTATCCATCGGAGGACCAGCCCGACGGTATCGCGTGTACTCAATAACTACAGGTTCGGATAAGTTGTCGGGGACAGACTCAGCTTGGGAGAGAGCCTCCTCCAGGGTCTCCTTCAGCTGGGCTTTGATGGCTTTCATCTTAGCCCAATGCATTCGCAGGAGACCGTTCCTTCCGTTAGGGCCAGGAGGTAGGGGGATGTCTAACGTAAGGTC
>Ga0316207_10002074_pt1 | contig 21773 bp, 23 predicted proteins | sample 6weekpyrite_MG_FD_204943 | JGI IMG/M metagenome (GOLD analysis project Ga0316207, IMG submission 204943) | Microbial mat bacterial communities from mineral coupon in-situ incubated in ocean water Damariscotta River, Maine, United States -... | ecosystem: Environmental > Aquatic > Marine >...
ACATGGCAAGTGTCCTTGTCCCACTAGCCCAGGGTTGTGAAGAGCTTGAAGCCGTGACGGTTATTGACCTGTTGCGTCGTGCCGGTATTGATGTTGTCAGTGCAGGGCTGGACGATAAGCCAGTAATTGCCAGTCGAGGTGTCGTGATCATGCCAGACACCGACCTGGATACCGCATTAGCGCGTGAGTATGACATGGTAGTGCTACCGGGAGGTCTGCCGGGCGCAGACAACCTGGATAGCGACCAACGTATCCGTGAGCTGTTAAAAAAAATGGCGCAGCAGGGAAAGTACACAGCGGCCATTTGTGCTGCGCCAAAGGTGCTTTTCAGCATGGGGCTTCTAGAGAATAAAAAGGCGACGGCGTATCCCGGCGTTTTGGATGCACTTGGCGCCGTGTCTCAAGATCATGCAGTAGTTGAAGACGAGACCATCATTACTTCACGTGGACCGGGCACAGCGATGGATTTTGCATTAACACTGATTGAAAAATTGCTAGGTAAAGACAAACGGGATGAAGTTGAACAAGGTCTGGTCCGGTAACTAATAGTAAAGTACATACGTACAAGGAGGGTATATGTTGCGCATACTAGTAATTATGGCCGTCAGCCTGCTGGCTGGTACCGTAGCAGCAAAGGAATGCATACCGACACCCCACCGGACAACAGGGACACATTACAAACCCGTCACTGAGCAGGGTGGCGATATTGGTAAGGGTTTTAAGTTTCGTGGTCGAGTCTTGTTAAGTCCGGATTGCAGGCCTGTCGCGAATGCACGTATTGCACATTGGCAAGCAGGTAAGGATGGCCGCTACCGCGATGAATTGCGTGCCTATTTATTCAGTGATGAGCAAGGTTATTTCCAGTTTGAAACAGAATGGCCAAACCTGTTTCCACCCCATATCCATTTTATAGTCAGTAAACAAGGCTACGATACGTTGGAGACACAATGGATTGGTGCTGACAAAAGCACAGAAACATTTTTTGAAATAGTTGTGGAAGAGAAATAAGCAGTAAAATAAACCCGCTCTATTAACTAATAGTCGTCGAAGAAAAAATTATGAAATTTCCAGCATTATTGTTTGCAATACTATTTATATCTTTCAGCCATTTAGTATCTGCGGAACCAGAAAAATCCGATACGTTTAAAAATGAGCAAGAAAAGAATTACACCCTGGATGCAGCTGTGCTGGATAACCAGCAGAAGTTTGATGAGGCAATTGAGGCCTATACAAAAGCGATCAAAATTAACCCGGAAACATCTCCTGCCTACCGTGGTCGTGCATTGAGTTATGCAAAAAAAGGTGATTTTCGGGCAGCGATAGCTGACTACGGCAAGGTTATCGAAATAGATCCCACGGGTATTGAGGCTTATAACGGTCGCGGACTGGCATTTACCTATCTGAAGGAATATAGCTATGCGCTTGAGAGTTTTCAGATAGTGTTGGAATTAGCTCCAGAACGACCAGATACATACAATGACATTGGCCTGGTCTACCAGTTACAGGGTGAAATCGACCAGGCACTCAGAAATTTTTCACGCGCAATAGAGCTTGGCCCAGATACGCAGTTTAATGCATATATTAGTCGTGCCGTTATTTATAATGAAACAGATAAGGTTGATGAGGCAATTGCTGATCTCAACAGGGCCGCTGACATTAATCCAAAGGATTATCGGATCTTTTACAACCGGGCAATTTCCTACTTTTATAAACAGGATTACGACAAAAGCTGGGACGACCTGCATACCATTGATGCACTGGGCGTAACCGTGCCACCACAACTGCGACAAGAATTAATCAGGGCCTCAGGGCGAGATAGATAAAGTTATTTTCATTGCGGAGAAAGAGCCAGTGGCACATAGTAATACCTGGGAAGATGCAGGCCTTTATAGGGTTTTTAAAGACAAGATAAGTGATGATGAGGTGCTGAAATCAAACCTTTCAATACAGGGTGATGAACGCTTCGATTGCATTAAATATGTGATAAATGATTTTACGAAAATGACAGATTTTGAAATATCTGATACTGGAATACATAAAATTGCTGCCATTGATAATGTCGCAGCAATAAGTAATCCAAATATAAAAATAGCGATAGTATCAACACATGAGGTGTTTTTATCATGGGTGAGCCTATATGTTGAGACTATGAAAGGCTCGCCGTTTGAGTGCCAAATTTTTGATGATGTTGATAGCGCCTACGACTGGGCTTTATAAGTATTACATTGTCTTAACTTGAAAAATGTAATTGACCAGGTGGTATTCGGTAGAAATTGAATGGCCGCTAACGACCTAATACTGTTGGCCGTCTTTCCAGCGAAAGCTGGAATCCATAAACAATCAATTAGACAGGATGTCAATATGAAGTGCTTTTATAAATCAATAATTGGCCAAAATACACATGAAGTAAATGACCGCTAACGACCCGAAGCTGACTGTTAGAGAAATCTAATATTGTGGCTTAATTTCACAAAGGAATGTTTTTAAATATGTGGTCAGGATATAAAGTTGAAGCGTTTATGGAGGCATTGCCTTTTTTATTACTGCTTCTTGCCTTTTCTACTGCTTACTTTCTACTTAGTCGAAATAATAAATGGCTTACCCGATTGCTAGTGAGTTCGCATTGTCTTATCTTCATTCTAGGTAACATATTTTCAGTTGTTGGATCAGACTATTATGTGAGAGGACATTGGGAGAATGGCGAGCTAATTCATACGAGTATTGGAAAGCTTCTCAATAACGCACTATTAGGTATATTTGCTTGTGGTTTGATAGCAGTGCTTTATTCTTTTTGGAAATTTGAAGGTAATAAATATGTTCATTTATTATCTATTCCAATTTTAATCGTTGCGTTCCTGGTATTATTTATTTCAGGTATGACATTAACAAAAGATTGGATATAGAAAGTGTCGGCTATTGGCCGGAAGCAGCCGGTTACGATTCAAAGCGGACTGTTAGAGGAATCTAATAAATAAGGATAGCTTTAGTAATAACCATTAAGATGAATGAAACCAATAATAAAATTGATGCTGTGCTTAGAAAGGAATGGCACAGAAACTTCAGAATTAAGTCAATTTTCGTTGCAATTATTATACTTGTCATTCTGGCAGTAATTGCATATTCAACTGGTGAGCATAGTGAGATCGAAACTGAAGTTATCTCCATACATAGTCAGGCATCAGAATACAGTGAAAGATTTTATATAATTACTAAATTAGAATCCGGGGTTGTAATAAACCTCGAGATCCCTAGAGAGACACAAGTGAAAAAAGGCAGCAAAGTAATTCTAAGGGAGCGACAGACAAACCTATTTGGTTTCAAAAGCTATTCGTTCTATAAAGTAGAAATATGGTAGCGTGGGCGTATAACTCACTATATGTGACACAAACTGATATAGCTCTTGAGTGACCGCTTCTGGTCGTCAGCAGACATAACAGGGATTTAGTTGAATAAGATGGAGATGGTTACGAAGAAAAAATTATTGTTATCCTTTGCGCCAACTCTTTCGGTAATTTGTCTCTTTGGATTTTGGCTTCTGGATATATATCCATTTAATGTAAGAATATTAGTGGTTGTATTTTGGTTGTCAGTTTTATTCGTAATAATGAGTTTGTTCATCAGATGTTATGATAAAAAATATAAGTATGGTTTAGTTGCTTCTGTTCCGATACTTTTGTATTTGCCCAGTGATTCAATATGGGCATGGACCACATGGTGGATAAATGGTTTTGGTCCATAGGAGCATAGTTTCGGCTGACCGCTATTGGCCGAAAAGAGTCAGTGAAAAAGAAGGCCGGGACACCGAAAATCGGCGCCTCTTAGCTCAACCATTATAAGGAAGGAAAATGAAGGTAGCTCTAATGATTCTTGTTCTGATGTTGCTAGGGAGTAATGCGTTTTGGCTTTATCAGTCTATGGACTCAGGGGTTACAAGCTCATACGCAAGTAAGCAAATACACGAGCTTAATGAAACAAGAAAGCAATTATCGGCGGTTCTAACGGAAGTCGGCAAGAATAGCAAAAAAAGCGAAATAATTACTGTTGCAAGCAAGTACACAGAATTAAAAGCATTTGAAAAGGATGGTTGCACCTGGGTAGGCTGGATAGGGTTTAAGTTTAATGAAGATGGAAATTTAGCATCAGTTTCGCCAGCTTGGTCTTACGGAGAAAAAGACCCATGTTACCCTGCCTTATAACAAATCGCTCAAGCACTGGAACGCGCTAAAGCACGCCTTTAGCTCATCCGTTATGACTGGCCGCTGTTGGCCGGAAGCCGACATCAACAATAAATATAGAATCATTTTTTAATGACGGAGTAGTCATGATAAGGATTTTGTCATTGGTGGTTATCTTAGGCACCTCGAATACAGCCTTCGCAGATGAAGTGTTTCAAAATAGTGTTAAGAGGTTTATAAATACCTATGCAAAAGGAAATATGGCGGATGCGGCCGACGAATTATTTTGCCCCAAGAGCTTTTCTAACGAAAAAATAGTTGAGAAAAGGAATACCCTGGTTAAAGAGCTTAATACCCTGACCAAGGGGCTTGCAAAAATCAAGAAAATAGAACGAAATAAAAGCGATAGTTACATTGCTAACATGATAGCTTGCAGTAAGAAGAGCGATTATGAATCGTTCCAAATAATTGGGAAAGATGTATTTATAGTCACCCATGAAGACGCAAAAAAAAGCGTACTGAAGCTATTCTATATTTCAACTCAAAATCGCCCTGCTTTAGGAATTGTTGGTGTTGGAGATGTAGGTGTTGGACTAGATTCAATCATGCGGCAAAAAGAAATGCATGATCAATTGACTAAATAACATCACCATTGAGTTTGAACGGCCTCTGCTGGCCGTGAACGGTCATTAAAAGAGCAAAAGGATACTGACCCCTTTATTGCTTTATTAAAGAAATAAAATAATAAGATAGGTGGCGAGTATGAGAATCAGTTCCCCGGGTGTTATTTGTAAATTTATTATATGTTTCTTTCTATGTTCTTTTATTGGAACGCAAGCACTTGCTGATAATGACGTTTCTATATCTGTTGATGAAGGCGAGATTCGAATTAATGGAAAATATATAACAAAATCATCTACGCTTTCTGATTTTAAGAAAATACTGGGTGAGCCAGATCGAACGGTAAATCTAAAAAACACAATACATACTTACGATGAACTTGGCGTTATTTTATATCAGAAGCTTGGTTCTAATGCTATTACTGGCATCACGATTACTTATGGCGGACATCGATTTAAGTTTTCATCGAATGAGTATTTTAGTGGGAAAATATTTATAGGTGGTGATGAAGTTAATGAGGACTATCCAAAGGAGTCGATCTTTTTAAACAAAGCGCTATATGTCAGTGAGCGTAGTGCTAGTGAACGTAGTAGGATGCATCTTCTTACTGATATAAAAGCTTATTCTGGTAGTGCCGCTATGATTTTTCACTATGCTTATGCTGGTGAGAGCAAGAACGTCTTTGTCAGAGATAATGTAATTGATACTATTTATTTTTATTGGAAATAACGTAGTAAAAGGGGAGAGTCCCCTTTTTATGAGTGTCCGCTTCTGGCTGCGATTCCAACGGAAGCTGGAATCCAGTTAGAATCTAATTAGACAGGATTAACAAGATTTACAGGATATGCCGTAATAATACGGTATAAAGCAAACAGCCCTTAAATACTCATCCGCCCTTCTATAAAGGCTTCACAGTTATCGACAAGTTGCGCAAGTTCTTCGTCACTGTAATTGAGCAGGTTTGGTGTGTGTTTGGTGTAATCAATCACTGTTTCAAGCATGTTGTGTTGCTTGTCTGCTCGCATTGACTCGATGTAGTGAGCGAGCGATAGAATAAGCGTGTGTTTGTTACTGCTTGAGTCAAGATCGGTCATGGGGCTACTTGAGTGGAAATGACAGACAACATTTTTAATCTCTTCAGGCAGGCGAAAATCATCTGCAACCTTGAGCATGATATCGTCCCTGTTATAGCCGTATGTAGAGGTTTCCAGCTTATCTAGCGGTATACTCTCCTCACAGGAGCATTCATGCAAATGCAAATAACCCTGTCCATAGTTAGCTGAAAGGATCAGCACACCCATGTCATGCAGCAGGCCGATAAGCTCCATTTCATCTGCGGAATCGGGGAAAAGTTGATTAGCAATCACCTTGCATAAGGTAGAGATGGCGAGATTGTGTTCCCAGATAGCGCCATCAATCCAGGTCTTGTTTGTTGAAAAGGCCTTCATGGTTGCCATCATTACAGCCGCGGTCACGTTCTTTATGCCAAGCAGGCTCACTGCCATGCCAATACTGTTGATTTCATGGCTACGGCGGTACAAGGGCGAGTTGGCGTATTTGATAACGGTAGCGGAAAGTATGGCATCGGTAGTGATGATGCGGGTGATATTGGTGATATCGACGTCATTCTCGGAAAGCATGTCGAGTATTTGCATGCATTCATTCGAGACGGTCGGTAGTTTTAAACCCTCAATCGGGATGACAGCTGTGTCAGCATGTGGCGCTGTCATGACAGGATGACCGACTTGTGATCGCGCATGACCTTGTTAAAGACATCGACCCAGTATTCTGAGAATTGTGCACCTTTGCAGGCATTAATTTCTGAGATGGCACGGATAAGCGGGCGTTTATAGTCCTTGTAAGATTTATTACTGATCATGGCGACCACTGTATCGGCAATGGAAAGCATCTTTGCGCCATCACAGATGGCAGGATCGGTGATCCCTTCGGGGTACCCCCTGCCGTCAACGTGTTCATGGTGTTGTTTAACCATTTCAGCGGCATCGTGCCATATAGCCATGCGACTAAGCAGTGTATGGGCTATTTGCGTATGCGCCTGCATTTCGATTCGCGCCGCTTCATCAAGCACTGCTTCGTTAAACAGCGGTGCTGAAGGGACGATGGCCATACCGAAGTCGTGCATGTATACGGCCGCTTCGAGCTGGATGGGGTCGACAGGCTGGCCAGCATATTTATTCATGGCTGAGCAGAGTTGCAGGATTTGCTCGCCACGGCCGGTCATATTGCTGTTTGATTTTTCAATCTTTAGCATCATGTCACGGAAAAAAGCGAGGTCAGCATCGATGACCTGGGCAAGATCTGCCTCATGAATGTCACTGCCCTTTTCATCCTTGTGATCGAGGAGACTTGGGCTTTCCGTTGTCGACTTGAACCAGACGACAGTTTCTTTATGTAATTCAAGCAGGAGTGCATCGGCCAGTCTTTCGAGTTTATCGCCGGTTACCTGCCCGAACTCTGTCAGGCTGCGGGTCAAAATATCGAAGCTGGATGTATCACAGTCTTCACCAGTGAAGATAGCTTCGGTCAACGCACGCAGGTGGTCAATAGATAACATAATAATATCATTGACTTTTTCACTAAAGGCAAGGGTTCCAGCCTGGACATTCTCAAGAGTAGCCTGGATAGACATGGCGTAGTCGGCAGCAGTATTGAAACCTCCGAGGCGCAGCACGGTGGAGATTGAGTGGATGCGCTGAATCAGGTTACCAAGCGCCTCTTCGCCGACTTCACCCCATTCAAATAGGGTCAGGATCGATTCCATTTCATCGAATGACTCGCGAGAGTCGTCAATGAAGTCTTCAATAATCTCGAGATTGGTGGTTTCTTGTACGAGTGGAATTGTCATTACGACCTGTAGCGGCCATTCCTACAATCTCTTTAGTAAATTAGTGGGTGATTGGTTCAGTCTTTTTCATTGGGCCATGCGGCGAGCAATACCACGGCACCGACACCGCCAAGTAACCAGCTGAGGAGGGGGGCATCAAAGATTATTGCCGGGGCGCGGCCATCCAGGCCCAGCAGGACGGCTGCGGATATGATTAACGCAGCACCCGTGATGGTGGCGTAGTTGCGCCGACTGCTGCGGCGTATATCACGACGGAGTTTATCGAGTTCTGGCGATTTGAATTCAAGTTCCAGTTTACCTTCACGCGCCTTGTCGAGGACTTCGTGCATGAGTAAGGGGAGCTCAGGCAGTTTTTCGGCCATGAGGGGGGCATGGTGCTTTAGCGATTTTAATAAACCCCGCCAGCCGACATGTTCGTTCATCCAGCGCTCAAGGAAGGGTTTGGCGGTCTGCCACAGGTCCAGGTCCGGGTAGAGCTGTCGGCCAAGTCCTTCGATGTTCAGCAAGGTCTTTTGTAACAGCACGAGTTGAGGCTGGATGGGCATGTCAAAGCGTCGCGCCGTCTGGAACAGGCGCAGTAACAGGTTACCGAACGAGATTTCTTTTAACGGCCTTTCAAAGATGGGTTCACAGACACTGCGGATGGCAGACTCGAACTCATCAATGCGCGTGTGTTTGGGCACCCAGCCTGATTCAACATGCAGTTCGGCGACACGGTGGTAGTCACGGTTGAAGAAGGCGAGGAAATTCTCGGCAAGGTAGCGCTGATCGTCAGGACTCAGTGTGCCCATAATGCCGAAGTCGACGGCAATGTAGCGACCGTTATCGGCAACAAAGACATTGCCTGGATGCATGTCGGCATGGAAGAAATTATGCTTGAACACTTGGGTGAAAAAGATTTCAACACCGCGTTCAGAGAGTTGCTTCAGGTCGATATTGTGTTCTTTTAGAGTACTAATATTGCTGACCGGTGTGCCATGTATGCGCTCCATGACCATGACGTTACGACGTGCCAGTGGCCAGTGAATCTCCGGTACATACAAGTCATTGGAAGCGGCGAAGTTGCGACGTAGCTGAGAGGCATTAGCCGCTTCGCGCATCAGGTCGAGTTCATCAAGAATAGTATGCTTATAGTCCTCGACGACTTCGCAAGGTCGCAGGCGGCGACCGTCTGCCCAGAAGCGTTCAGCCAGTCGCGCCATGTCTTCGAGCAGGGCAAGGTCGCGGCGAATGATCTTTTCAATATCTGGACGGAGCACCTTTACAATCACTTTACTGCCATCATTCAGTGTGGCGGTGTGCACCTGTGCAATAGAGGCGGAAGCAAGCGGTGTCTCATTAAACTCACTAAACAGGTTTTCTATCTTGTCGTCATAGGCCGCCTCGATAATGGCACGCGCCTGTGCACCCCCAAACGGGGGGACATCATCCTGAAGCTTGGCAAGCTCGTCGGCAATGTCATCTGGCAACAGATCACGACGTGTAGAGAGGATCTGACCGAATTTAACAAAGATGGGCCCAAGGTCTTCGAGCGACAGGCGAATACGTTCGCCAAGAGGGGCATCAATGCGGCGACGCCAGTTCCATGGCAATAGTAGATTTAAAAAGCGCAGTGGTCGCAACAGGTGAGTTGCAAAGATCAGCTCATCAAGCCCATGACGGGTCAGGACGGCATTAATCGTCGCAAGGCGAATGAGTTGTTTAAAACCGAACATGAATCAGTCTGCCTGTTGCCGTGTTTTCTCGAAACGATCCAGCCGGATTGAGAAGCGCTCCAGGTCCGCACGCAGGGTATCCACATCATCGAGAAATTGTTCGACATCGATTCGTTGTGGCAGCAGGCTGACTTCGTGTAACAGGAATTCAGACACGTCTGCCTCAATTGAGGCCTTGCTTGTTTTGCCCCAGTGAAACAGGCTGCGCAGGCCACGTCCCAGTTGATGTGCACTGACATCACCGACAAGACCGGAGAGTTGTTCTTCCCAATCGATATCGACACCGGCAAGAATATCCTGCAGTGCCTGGCCGGCCTCGGTGTCACCCGTGATAGTCAGGTGGCCACCAAACAGTGCCTGGTCTGCATTCTGGTTGAGTGCCAGTTCAGCAAGTGCAAGCGGTGTGGCGCTAATAGTCGTATCAGGGTCGCCATCGGCAAAACTTCGCAAGTGAAGCTGGCCATCATTGGCAATAAAGTAAATCGTAATGTTGACGCCTTGAAGCTCAAGGGCAATCAGTTTGTTATCGAGTACTGCGAGTTTTTGTGCTGAATCGGGATCGCGTTGCAGGTAGACGGCGAGCGCCTTGTCGAGTGCAGCAATGAGTGGCACAGGGGCATGCATTAGATCTTGTAACCCTTGTGCAGGGCGACGACACCACCGGTCAGGTTGTAGTATTCACAGCGCTCGAAGCCGGCATCTTGCATCATGCCCTTGAGCGTATCCTGGTCAGGGTGCATGCGGATTGATTCAGCCAGGTAACGGTAGCTTTCAGCATCATTGGCAACCAGTTTGCCCATCATTGGCAGCAGTTTGAAGGAGTAGGCATCGTAGATCGTACTCAAGCCGGGTAAGGTTGGTTTGGAAAATTCCAGTACCAGTAGCTTGCCACCTGGTTTCAGGACTCGGTACATGGCACGCAGTGCCTTGTCCTTGTCGGTGACATTACGCAGTCCAAAACCAATCGTGATGCAATCGAAACTGTTATCGGGAAATGGCAGTGTTTCGGCGTTGGCCTGTACGTACTCGATATTGCCTGCATAGCCGGCATCGATGAGTTTCTCACGACCGACACCGAGCATGCTGCCATTGATATCACTAATGATGACACTACCGGTTGGACCGACCCGGTCTGACATGAGTGCAGTCAGGTCACCGGTGCCGCCGGCGATGTCGAGGCAGTGCTGTCCCGGGCGCAGTGCACTGACTTCAATCGTAAAACGTTTCCAGAGGCGGTGAATGCCGAATGACATCAGGTCATTCATGACATCATATTGTTTCGCGACAGAGTGGAACACACCCGCGACACGACGTTGCTTGTCGGCTACATCGACTTGTTCATAGCCGAAATGTGTCTTGTCTCCCGTGTCGGTGTTACCGGGTTGTTTATTCTCGTTCATGACTAACCCCTGGCGCAGTATGGCAGATCGTTATCCTACCATTATAGTTGACTAGGCTCGCGACGTTTGTGGCCGGCGGCTTCGAGGCGTTCAAGGTAGTCTGCCCAGATCGCGTCCTTGTTGGCACCGAGTTTGTAAAGCGTGTCCCATGCGTAGATTCCGGTATCGTGACCATCATCAAAACGCAGCAGTACGGCATAGCTACCGACTGGTTCGATGCTGTCGATGGCGACATTTTCCTTGCCGACCTGTAACACACCTTCACCCGGGCCATGGCCCTGTACTTCTGCAGAAGGGGAGTTGACGCGCAGGTATTCACAGCTCAGTTCAAATGTCTGACCGTCATCAAAGGTCAGTGCAAGCATCCGTGTTTTCTTGTCGAGTTTGATCTCGGTAGGGATAGGCGTATTGGCCATGATGGGTTCCTTATAGTATGTAACGGCTCATGTCTTCATCATCGACGAGTTCACCGAGATGGTCATTAACGTAGGTTTCATCAACGGTCACGGTGTCGCCACTGCGTTCAGCCGCTTCGTAGGAGAGGCTGTCGAGCAGGCGTTCCATGACAGTGTGCAGGCGCCGTGCGCCGATGTTCTCAGTCTTTTCATTCACCTGGAAGGCGACCTCGGCAATACGTGCAATGCCATCATCAGAGAAGCTGAGTGACAGGCCTTCCGTTGATAACAGGGCGGTGTACTGCTCGGTCAGTGAGGCATCCGGTTCGGTGAGGATACGGCGGAATTCATCTGTTCCGAGTGAATCCAGTTCAACACGAATAGGCAGGCGACCCTGCAGTTCCGGGATCAGATCAGACGGTTTTGACAGGTGAAAGGCACCGGAAGCAATAAACAGGATGTGATCGGTTTTAACCATGCCCTGCTTGGTCGACACCGTACAACCTTCAACCAGGGGCAGCAGGTCACGTTGTACACCTTCACGTGAGACGTCTGGTCCACTTGTATCGCCACGCTTGGTGATCTTGTCCATTTCGTCGAGGAACACGATGCCGTTTTGTTCAACGTTTTCCATCGCACGTATTTTCAGGCTGTCTTCATCGACGAGCTTGGCGGCCTCTTCATCGACAAGGTGTTTGAAGGCCTCTTTAACCGTGAGTTTGCGTGACTGGCTCTGGTTGTTGCCCATGTTCTGGAACATGTTCTGCAGCTGCGAGGTCATCTCTTCCATGCCCGGTGGCGCCATGATTTCAACACCGACATTGATGGTGCTCAGCTCAATTTCAATTTCCTTGTCATCGAGTTTACCCTCACGCAACATCTTGCGGAATTTCTGACGGGTGTCGGTATCCTTTTCCTCATCATCAATGCCACGTGCCGGTGGCAGTAGTGCATCGAGGATCTTTTCCTCTGCCGCGTCTTCAGCGCGGTGTTTAACCTTATCTTTTTCCTGTTCGCGAAGATCCTTGATGGCAATATCGGACAGGTCGCGAATAATCGATTCGACATCACGCCCGACGTAACCGACCTCGGTGAACTTGGTCGCTTCGATCTTGATGAACGGCGCATTGGCGAGCTTTGCGAGCCGGCGAGCGATCTCGGTTTTACCTACACCGGTCGGGCCAATCATAAGAATATTCTTTGGCGTAATTTCGTTACGCAGATCTTCTTCGACCTGCATACGACGCCAGCGGTTACGCAGCGCAATGGCCACGGCACGTTTTGCATCGGCCTGGCCAATGATGTGTTTGTCCAGTTCCTGCACGATCTCGCGCGGGGTCATGGCTGAGGTAGATGTATTCGACATAGTTCTGTCCAGCGACACTTATTCGGCGTCGCGGGTAAATTCTTCAATCGTAAGATTACGGTTAGTGTAAATGCAGATATCGCCAGCAATGTTGAGCGCCTTTTCGACGATCTCCCTGGCGGACAATTCGGTATTCTCGACCAGTGCCAGCGCAGCAGATTTAGCGTATTGCCCGCCTGAGCCAATCGCCATTATGTTGTCTTCAGGTTCAATGACATCACCGTTGCCGGAGATGATCAGTGAAGTTTCACGGTCGGCGACCACCAGCAGCGCTTCGAGGTTACGCATCATCTTGTCTGTGCGCCAGTCCTTCGCCAGTTCCACGGCTGCGCGGGTCAGGTTACCGGAGTATTTCTCCAGCTTGCCTTCAAAGCGTTCGAACAGGGTAAAGGCATCAGCAGTACCACCAGCGAAACCTGCCAGTACTTGTTCGTTATAGAGGCGACGAACCTTGCGAGCATTGCCCTTCATCACGGTGTCGCCCATGGTGACTTGTCCATCGCCACCGATGCATACATTACCGTCACGTCGAACAGACAGCACGGTTGTGCCACGGAATTGTTTCAAGCGCTTATCCTCATCTCAGCGTCAAAAGGGAGGTGATTGTACACGATCGTGGGGGCGGAACGGGTATTTTCAAGCCTTTTTTCCAGTTTAATCAGTCAGTAACCCTGCTTTTGCCGGGTTATCTGAAGTCGCTATTCAGGAGCGGCGCTTACGCTTTGCGCGTGGATGCGCCGAATCGTAGACCTGCGCGAGGTGCTGGAAATCGAGATGGGTGTAGATCTGGGTGGTACCGATGTCGGCATGACCGAGCAATTCCTGCACTGCGCGGAGGTCCTGGCTGGACTCGAGCATGTGACTGGCAAAGGAATGACGCAACCGGTGCGGGTGTACCTTGGCATCCAGTCCCTGACGCAGACCCCATTGACGCATACGTGCCTCGATGCTGCGACGTGCCAGGCGGCCGCCATTGCGGTTTGTAAAGAGCGCGGATTCGTCAGGTCTGGCAAGACCTTCACGGACCCTGAGCCAGTCATTAATTGATGCAAGTGCCTGTTTGCCAACGGGAAGTACGCGTGTCTTGCTACCCTTGCCGGTGACGGTGACGAGTGCATCGCGCAGGTCGACATCATTCAGGTTGAGGCCGGCCAGTTCCGCGAGGCGCAGGCCCGAGGAGTACATTAGCTCCATCATGGCGCGGTCACGCAGGGTAAGGGGCTCCTTGCCACGGATATCGAGTAGCCGGTCGACCTGGTCGACATCCAGCACCTTGGGCAGTGGCCGCTTTGCCTTCGGTGCACTCACACCTTCGGCCGGGTTATGGGTCACTTCACCTTCACGTAGCAGGTATCGAAACAGGCTACGCAGGGCAGACAGCAGTCGGGCAATCGTGCGGCCATGCAGGCCCTGCCTGTGTAGGCCGGCAACAAGCGCACGCACGTGGTGAATATCCAGGGCCGGCCAGTGGTCGATGTGCCGATCGGTGCAGTATTGCTGAATCTTGAGCAGGTCGCGGTGGTAATTTTCGACTGTACGTGGCGACAGTCGGCGTTCGTGCTCGAGATGCTTGAGAAATCGGTTGGTCCAGCTGGTGAGCATGTCAGCGGGCATAACCGTGGTCACTTTCTTCAGGGTTGCAGGTAAGGATCGAGGCTACGGCCGACCATTTCACCAATATAGGTCAGGAAGACGGTGCCCATTGCTGAATTGAAGCGATTTATGTCGTAACTGCCGATAGCGAGTATGCCAAAGCAATCATTCTTCACGATGGGGACAAGCGCCGATGAGATAATGGCTTCGGCATTGTCTTCAAACAGAAATTCGGCCTGTTTTGTATCGAGGCTGCCACACACGGGCTTATTCTGGCTGAAAAAGTTTTTAAACAGTGTATCTACGTCTTCATCCTTGTTTATAAAGGATTTTTCGTCAAGGCCAGTCGGTTCTTTCGGGTTGCGGAAGATCCGGATAGCAACTGAATCGGCGTTAAATTCTTCGTGCAGGGTGTTCTGCAAGGCATAGAAGACTTCATCGAGGTCGCTGGTCTCCATCAACGCCAGTACCATTTTCTGGATGCGTGCATTGAGTCGGTCATTGTCACGGGCGATCTGGATGAGGTTGTTGAGTTTCTGTTCCAGGTTGTGGTTATTGTCACGCAGCACGTTGACCTGTCGTTCTATCAGGGAGATGGCGTTGCCACTGGGATGAGGCAGGTTCATCTCGGATAGAAGGTGCAGGTTGGCCTCAAAGAAGCGCGGGTGTTTGTGGAGATAGTCGACAACGTCTTTTTCTGAGACGCCATCAATATTCAAATCCGGTTCCTGGTGAGAACTCATAGTGTTATTTGACCATCGAAAACATGATTGGCTGGCCCTGTCATCCAGACGGGTTCACCTTCGCCTTTCCAGCTAATGCGCAGCCTCCCGCCACGTAATCTGACAGTAACCCTATCATTAACCCACCCATTTTGGCGAGCGATAATCATCGCAGCGCAGGCACCACTACCACAGGCCTCGGTTTCACCGCTACCGCGTTCATAGACGCGCAGCATGACGTGGTCAGGATCGACGACCTGTAAAAAACCAATATTGGCGCGCTCTGGGAAATCATCATGTGATTCCAGCACGGGACCAAGTGAGGCAACCGGGGCGGTATCGATATCATCGACGCGTAGTACCGCGTGCGGGTTGCCCAGCGAGACGGCACCAATGGTAATGTCCTGGCCATCCACCGCAACATGGTAGGTCTGTTCACGCTGTTCACGGCGCAGCGGGATATCGGCCGGTTCAAAGCGTGGTATGCCCATATTCACGGTAAACTCGCCATCGTCCTCGAGGGTGAGGGTCATCGGGCCGGCAGCGGTTTCGACATTGATGGTGGTCTTGTCGGTTAGGCCTTTGTTATGTACAAAGTGGGCAAAACAACGTGCACCATTCCCGCACTGCTTCACTTCGCTGCCGTCAGCATTATAGATGCGATAGAAAAAATCCTGTTCAGGGTTACGCGGGGCTTCGACAATCAATATCTGGTCGCAGCCAATACCACGATGTCGATCCGCAATACGTTGAGCGGTCTCGGTATCGAGTTCAATCGATTGGTTGATGGCATCAATGACGACAAAGTCGTTGCCAAGGCCATGCATTTTTGAAAACTTGATATCCATAGCGCACAGGGTAGCGATATAAGCCTGTTTTGCCTAGTAAAAAAGATCAGATCTGTGATGACGGGCACTAATTAAAAAGGCAGCTTGTATCCCGTTATAGACGACCATGGATGAGCAGGTGGTTTTCAGAGGGTTCGGTGACGTGTAGGTGCTTCAGCCCGGCGTGTGCAAGTTGCTCGCGTATTTCAGCCGGCGTGTAGGCGGCAAGCAGGGAATGGTAAAAGTCTGTCTTGAGCACCTCGGCTTCATCGGCGGCCTCGCGCGCAACTATTTCTGCGGCAGTTTGTTTGTTTTCTGGTCGAGCGAGATCCATGACAAACACAATCGCCCCGGGTTTTGCTGTGAGTTTGATGGTCTGCCATAACACGGCTGGCTCAAGCAGGTGGTGCAGCACGGCATTGGTTATCACGGCATCGTAGTGTGCGGAGGGCAGTTCATCACAGGGCAGCATGTGCTGTAGGGTGTGAACCTGTTTGGCACAGCCTTTGTCTCTGAACAGTTCGCGAGCGATATCGAGCATGGCCGGGGCACCGTCGATGGCATCGATGTGGGTATTTGGGTAGCAGCGGGCAAGTCGCCAGCTAATGTCGCCACTGCCGCAGCCCGGTTCTAGAATATGTAGGGGTTGGGCGTCAGGGTAGAGCCTGAGGAGTTCATTGATGAAGGCCGCATGCGGTGCCTCAAAGTCTGCCTCGGCATAGGCGCGTGCCTGTGCCGGATCATCCATGAGTTCTGCCGGTTCAGGTATGCGTTTCATTTAGCTGGCTATGAAGGAAGTAAGCACTCACCTGCCATGAGGCTTTCAATGCTTTCACGTTCACGGATGACATGTGCGTGCTCGCCATCAATCATTATCTCGGCCGCACGTGGGCGCGAGTTGTAATTCGAGCTCATGGTAAAGCCGTAGGCACCTGACGAACGGATCGCGAGCAGGTCACCGGGTTGCAGTGAAAGCAGGCGTTGCTTGCCAAGAAAGTCTCCCGTTTCACAGACAGGTCCCACCACGTCATACATCTGTGCCATCGGTGCTGGCCGAGGCGTAACCGCATCGATGGCCTGCCATGCGCCGTACAGCGACGGCCGCATCAAGTCGTTCATGGCCGCATCGATGATGGCGAAGTTGCGTTCATCACCGTGCTTCAGGTATTCGACCTCGGTCAGTAGTACCCCGGCATTGCCAACAATGGAACGACCGGGTTCGAGGATGATACTCAGTTCACGACCAGCCAGTGCTTCTTTAATGACTGCCGCATACTCCGAGGCAGAAGGTGGTGTTTCATTGGCGTAGCGGATGCCTATCCCGCCACCGATATCCATGTGATGTAACTGGATACCCTGATTGGCAAGGTGATCAACGAGTGTAAGCGTGCGCTGCATGGCTTCGGCAAATGGTGCCAGTTCGGTCAGCTGGGAGCCGATATGACAATCGATGCCACGTATGTCGAGGCTGTCAGACTCAGCCGCCGCCTTGTAGACATCGAGTGCCTGTTCGATCGGGATACCGAACTTGTTCTCTTTTAATCCCGTCGATATATAAGGGTGTGTACCGGCGTCGATGTCCGGGTTTACGCGCAGTGAAACAGGTGCAACCTTGCCGTGGGCAGCTGCAATCTCGCTTATGCGTTGCAATTCGGGTTCGGATTCGGCATTAAAACAGTGGATACCGACCTCAAGTGCACGCTCAATCTCTTCGGTTTTCTTGCCGACCCCGGAGAAGACGACCCTGGCCGGGTCACCGCCGGCGGCGATGACGCGTTCCAGTTCACCCACCGAGACGATGTCGAAGCCGGAGCCGAGCCGTGCAAGCAGGTTCAGGACGGCAATATTCGAGTTGGCCTTGACCGCATAGCAGATCAGATGAGGTTGATCGGCCAGTGCCGTGGCATAGGCCTGCCAGGTCGATTCGATCGCGCTGCGTGAATAGACGTAACTGGGTGTGCCGAAGCGTTCAGCAATAGCGGTGAGAGAGACATCTTCAGCAAACAGCGAACCGTCTGCATAGTGAAATGCAGTATCTGTCATAGCGGCGTATCCGAATCAGGCCTGTTGAATTTGCTGGCTGGCAGCATTTTTAGGCAAGTACAAATCACCTTTTTGTCCACAGCCTGCCAGTGTAAGGGGTAGCGCGAGCAGCAGCACGAGGCTGAATTGCTTGAGTCGACCCGAAAATATCTTTAGGTTTCCGATGTTTGCCATCGCTAAGTACCGTTGTTATGAGTTCAATAGGTGCGTTGCAGTATAAACGAAACCGGTGCTGATGCACGTGTTGGCACGAACTTGGCTATATACTGTCTAATTACAAGCCTGAAAATGGCAGTTTTGAACCGAAAAGGCCTGACGTTTGCAGTTACGAAATGACATATTCCTGAGAGTTGCACTGGCTATCTTGCTGCCCATGACGGCGCTCGTGCTGGCGGCGACCTACTATGTTGAGCGTCAATACCAGGAAGAAGTCGAAGCCGAACTGGCGGCCAGCCTGAAGACGATCGTTGCAGAAATTGACCGTCACCTTGTTTATCAACGCGAGACCTTCAGCGCCCTGACCGATGCACCTGCTGTTGAGCAATATATCCCGGTCATGCAGGCCGCAGCGAATGACGAATTACACCCGGAGTTCTTTTCACGCACAGATACGATTAATGAATTCCTGGCGGCCTTTCAGCGAGTCGTACCGTCAATGAATACCTTGCGAGTCCTGGATGCGCATGCCAACACCCTGGTGAAGGTGCGTTTCGGGCAAAGTACACCGGTTTCGTTTGATGGCATCGAGAGTTTTCCATTGGCCGAAGAAGAACTCGATGACGAGGCTTATTTTGACAAGTTGTTCGAACTGCCCGAAAACGAGGTCAGTGTGACCTTGTTAACGCAAACACGTCTCGAACAGGAAGAAGACACAAGTCTGCCGATGCTTGACTACATAATGCCGATCTCGCGCGACAATAAATTTGTTGGTTACCTTGTTGTGAACATGTTGGGTGAGCAGATTGATCGCATACTTAATATCAGTCGCCGCCCCCGCAGTGGTAGCCTGATGATTGCCGAGGTTAATCTCGAAGAAGAAGACCGTGATGATGTAATCCTGTATGACGACAGCGTGCCGGTGCGCTTTTCAGATGTGAAATCGCAGGAGCGATTGCTGAAACATGTTTTACCTGGCAGTTTGTATGACAACATCAGGCATGAGGATGAAGGTTTTGTCACCAGTGCGGACAGCAGTGAATCAATTTACTTTGTAGAGTATGCACCCTACCCGGATTTGCTGGCGAACTGGATCGTGATGTTACGCGTCGACCAGGCAGCAATTGCTGAACCGTTCACCCGGATCAGGGTTGCAAGCCTGGTGTTTGCCGGTGTCGGACTCATATTAAGTTTATGGTTGGCGGGCCTGACCGCAAGTCATGTCGCGCGCCCGGTGACTCGGCTTGCACGGACAATTAAAGACTACGCGAATGGCAACAGTAAGGCACGCGCGAGCTGTGAAGAGGCAGAAGAAATTGATCAGCTTGCCGAATCGTTTAATTATATGGCAGATACACTTGAGCAGGCCGCGATCGAACGTGATGAAGCACAGCACATGATGTTGCAGCAGGCAAAGCTTGCAAGTATTGGCCAGATGGCTGCGGGGATTGGACATGAGCTTAACAACCCGTTGAATAATATTTTGACCCTGAGTAAGTTGTTGGAGCGCAATACTGATAAAGATAACAAATCGACCTTGCTGGATATTGAATCACTACGCGAAGAAACATTACGCGCATCTGGTATCGTGCAGGGGATACTGAATTTTGCGCGCCAGGTGCCGCCGGACTATTCCAACTTTGACGTTGCAACATGGGTTGATGACACCTTTGCCTTGGTACAGCAGCAGGCTAACAAGCACCACGTTACCCTGGTCGCAACGGCAATTCCGAGAATTTCCATGTATGGCGATCGGGCTCAGCTACAACAGGTGTTGATTAACCTGTTAATTAACGCAATCCAGGCAAGCGTTGCAGACAGTATGGTAGAGGTTTTTGCTCACACAGAAGAAGGCAATGTTGTGTTGTCGGTTTCTGATGCGGGATTGGGTATTGAAGAAGATGAGCTGGATAAAGTCTTTGATCCATTTTTTAGTAGTAAGCAGGTTGGTGAAGGTTACGGACTGGGCTTGTCAATCTGTGTAGGGATAGTTGAACAACATGAAGGGACATTGAGCATCAGGAATAATAATGATGCAGGTGTCACGGCAACGATGTCGATACCAATCGAACAACCAGTTCGGGAACATGATGAGGAGTTAGTGAATGGCAAAGCCTGAATCACGTCCATTGATCGTCTTTATTGATGATGATGCCAAGGCGGGTGATTTAATGTTGCGGTTTATTGATGAAGCAGAGTATCGGTGCGAGATCTTTCGTAATCCCGATCACGCAATGGAATTCATAAATTCAAATAAAGTTGATCTGGTCATAACAGATCTTCGTATGCCGGGGATGACAGGCATGGAAGTGTTGTCACAGGTTAAGGATATGAATGCCGAAACACCGGTGATCATGATGACCGCCTTCTCAACGGTTGATAATGCTATCGAGGCACTGCGGTTGGGCGCGGCCGATTTTATCAAGAAGCCGTACGACATGGATGAAATGCTGGTGTTGATCGAGAAGACGCTCAAGCATCATGAACTTGAAACTGAAAACCTGTTGCTGAAGCGCCAGCTCAGTGATGAACAAAGTCGCTATGGCATGCTTGGTCAAAGCGAAGCGATGCAAAAGGTCTATTCCACGATTGAAAAGATTGCTGATATTCGTTGTAACGTGATCCTGGAAGGAGAATCGGGCTGTGGTAAAGAACTTGCAGCGCGCGCGATTCATTACCAGAGCAGTGTTGCCGATCGCCCCTTTATTGTTATCGATTGTGGCTCATTGACTGATAGCTTGCTTGAATCAGAACTGTTCGGTCATGAGAAGGGTGCCTTCACTGGTGCGGCACAAAGTAAGCCGGGGCTGTTGGAGATGGCATCTGGTGGCACCGTATTCCTTGATGAAATATGTAATATTTCAGATGCCATGCAAACCAAGCTCATGCGCGTCGTGCAGGAACAGACGGTACAGCGTGTAGGTGGAATAAAACCGGTAAATATTGATGTCCGGTTTATTGTGGCAACGAATCGGAATCTGGATGAGATGGTTGCACAGGACCGTTTTAGACATGACCTCTACCATCGCTTTAACGTGGTAAAGATTCGCCTGCCATCGTTGCGTGAACGTCGTGATGATATTCCAGAATTGGTTCAACATTTCATTGATCATTTTGCGGACCGTTTTAATCGTAACGTAAAGGGTTTTGATGCAGCATCGATGCAACAGCTTTGTGAATATGACTGGCCAGGAAATGTGCGTGAACTACGCAACATGGTTGAGCGTCATGTTGCGCTTGCTGATACAGAGGTCCTGACTCTTGAAGGCTTGCCCACAACCCTTCAGGCAGATGTGATTGACGCCGATACACCCACTATGGAGGAATTAGAGCGACGTTATATTCTCAAGTTGCTCGATAAGTTTTCCGGTAACAGGGAAAAGACGGCACAGGTACTAGGAATTAATAAATCGACCTTATGGCGGCGTTTACAGCAATATTTAAAGCCTGAAGAAGACGAAAAATAAGTGCAGTCTGCACTATAAATGGTGCAACACGCACCGTTTTTAAGTGTCTATGCTGTATAGACAGTTCTGTTACAGTGCTGATTAGGAAATAGGAGGATAGTTTGATGAATTCACAGAGACGCAGTTTTTTGCGTAACACATTCACAGGTAGCCTGGTTGCGGTATCCGTTGCTTCCGGTCTGCTGACACCGAGCCGTGTTCTGGCGGCATGGCCACAGGCCGCCTTTGACGCAAGCAGTGTCAAAGATGCAATGATGGGCCTGCTTGGTACCGAAAGCTTTGAAAATAGTGCAGCCATCTCGCTGCGTACACCAGACATTGCTGAAAACGGAACCGTAGTACCCGTTACAGTTAAAACCAAGCTGCCGGGCGTAGAGTCTATCAGTGTGTTTGCCCTTGAAAATGCCCGTCCACTGGCGATTTCAGC
>Ga0316207_10002075_pt1 | contig 21763 bp, 24 predicted proteins | sample 6weekpyrite_MG_FD_204943 | JGI IMG/M metagenome (GOLD analysis project Ga0316207, IMG submission 204943) | Microbial mat bacterial communities from mineral coupon in-situ incubated in ocean water Damariscotta River, Maine, United States -... | ecosystem: Environmental > Aquatic > Marine >...
TCACCCATTTTTTGGCCCATCGTTGCAGGCCTGGCAAAAACACCGTGTTATCCCTCGCTCGGCAAAAATCATGTCTGTAAGTGTGATGCTCTTAAGCTGCACATACATGATCTTTTTCTCTGGCCTACACTACTGGATCCAAATCGCTGCTGTACTACCTATGCTATACGGTATGTATTTTGTGCTGAGTAAACCATCACAGCGGCCAGAACTTGAGAAAAATAGTGAATAAATTCTAAGTATCGCCTGCGATGCTATTTATCCTGAGTCACCTCAAAACATTGCAAGTCATCTGCGAAAGCAACAGGGCCTTTGTACTGTTCATGAATAATCGACAAAGATTCTTCTTCCTTATTAAAGGTGCGCTTCATTCGGTGCGATAACACTAATTCTTTAACATCTGCCTTAGCCGCCACCTTACCAATCTCTGACGGCGGCATATGCAAGTTACGAGCAACCGGATTAGCTTGCTCGACAATCGCATGATGCGCCACTAATACATCTGCCTGCTGAGCTAGTTTCCATAACCGATTATTCTTATTACTCATATCGCCACTAAAGACAATAGACTTTCCATCAATATCAACTCGCCATGCAATTGCCGGAATTGACCCATGATCAACCGGTAGTGCAGACACATTGAAACGTTCGCGATCAAACACCATACGTTTGCTCGTCACTGTAGTATCCACATTATTCGGTATCAAACGATAACGGCCTGAGCCTTCAAGATAATCATTCAAATAACGAAACGCACCATCTGAACTAAATAGGCTCTCTACAAACGTGCTCATCGGTGGCATAAGGTGGTTGCCGGTTGGGCCGTAAACGGGTAAATCACGATCACGACCAGTAAAGAAAGAACTTTTAATCAAAGCAGGTAGATCATTACTATGATCAACATGTAAATGCGTGAGTAAGATCACATCAAGATCATTTAATGCTGCTTGACTCTGCTCAAAACGAGAAAGACTACCACTGCCCATATCAACCAATATACGAGCATGACCGTCCTGCCAAATAAGATAACCACTTGATGCACGTCCATCATCTATTTCTGGACCACCCGAACCAAGCACCTGCAACCATACCCCTTGCCCTCGACAAGTAGAGGCCAAGCCATAATTAGTCTGCATACCGATTATCACCAGAATGACAATTGCCAATGATGTTGATTTCATACTAAATTAAATAACCTTTATTCGTTTGATCAAGAACAGAATCAATATTCTTTATTTTTCTTTACGACCCTTATTTAATTCGAACCAGAACGTGCAGTCTTTATTAAGCATACTCTCAACACCAATTTTACCCCCCATATGCTCAACCAAGTGTTTTGTAATCACCAAACCAACACCCGTACCCTCAACATTATCTCTAGCATTCAAACGTTCAAAAGGCGTAAATAACATCTCTATTTCTTTCTTTGTTAGCCCCACCCCTGTATTGACAACATAAATACGCAAACGTTTTTCATTAATTTCTTCACAACTTATTTTAATATTCCCATTTGTATAATTATATTTTGCTGCATTCGATAGTAAGTTAACCAACACCTGCTTAAGGCGCACAGCATCTGCATACACAATACAATTTTGATTATTTATTTCATCAATTAATGTTACGTTGTATTGTTTTAGCATCGGATTGATTAATGCAATACTTTGCGCCACAACATCAGGCAAAACAATATTATCCATCGAAACTTTAAATTTACCTGATTCTATTTTAGTTATATCAAGAAGATCATTAATAAGATTGAGCAAATGATAACTAGCACCAATGATTTCATTGACACTCTCATTTTGATTCTTACTTAATTCACCTGCATCCAATTCAAGTAACTGCCCAAAACCAAGAATGGCATTTAATGGTGTCCGCAACTCATGACTCATACGTGAAAGAAACTCAGACTTCATTTGATTTGCTTTATCCGCCTGCGAAATTAAAACCTCACGGCGCACCAATACAATGAGTAATATAAAGAAAACCGTTAATAGTACGGTTATCCCATAAATGAACTGCTTAAACTGCAAAATATAACCGTCAATACTATCTGTTGGCAATCCAATAACAGCTACTAATGGATATCCCATAAGTTTACGATAAGAATAATAGCGAGTGATGCCATCAACAACACTCGTTTGAAGATATACACCTACATGGGCTTTCTCTAATTCTTGCCAAATCCTTGAACCACTAATATCTTGACCAACACCCTTTAGACCATAACTGGAACGCGCACGTATTTTTTTATCCAAACCTACCAATGTTGCCGAGCTTTGGGCACCTAAATTAATAGAATCAAAAAATGAAACAATTTGCTTATCTTCAATAGCGGCAAAAATAACACCACCAAATTTTCCATCAGGAAATATAATAGGCCGAACGAACCGCACAATTACCTTCCCCGAATTGCGACCTTTATGTGGTAAAGAAATAAAAGACGCGTCACTTTTTGTATTGATAAAGCGCTTAAAATACCCACGATCAAGTACCGACACATGGGGTTTTATCTTAAATTTGGAATTTAATATTGGTTTACCATTCGCATTAATAATCGTCACATGTGAAACCACTGATGTATCCAGTGGCACCTCTGCCATAAAATCCTTAACATCATCGATTGATTGATTTTTTTTATACTCGCGACGAAGTGCTCTTACATAAGAATCTGCGTAATGAAATGTTTGGTTTGTTCGATCTTCAAAGAAACTTGTTAATTGTTCGGTTTGCATGAAATTCATGTCTAGCGCTTGCTCTTTCTCAGAAACAACTAACCAATAAGCAGCTATCCACATGCCAACAATAAGAAAGACTGCACCAAAAATGAATTTATTCAGGTAGGTTTTTATATTTAAAAAACTCAACTTTATTCCTTGTCCAAAAACATCAATCCTTAATATTAATTCTTATTATTTAAACTGCTTTTACTCACGTTTAGACCAGTATTACACAGCACAGATATAAATCCACATAAAAAACAGTTTTATAATATTTCCCAGCCTTTTTAGCAAGCATAAAAATAAACGTTAGGATTCAAATGAAGCTTCTGATGTTATTTTGATAACTCATGATTTCTCATGGCATCATTTTCGATAAGAATTCGTTCCTTCGTCAATCGCCACACATCATCGTTTTCTTTCTCTAATGACATTTCTACGATCTGTTCATTCAAGGTGCCGTCTGTTCCCACTACTGACTCAAAAACAGTGAAGACAATCTGAGAATCAGCCGCACTTATCAAATTAAACCCTTTGTAAGCAATGCTTTCGATCATAGAATTTGCAAATTGGTGACTGCATTGCTGATTCCACATATCATAATCAATGCTATCAAACCCCGGCACACCCTCGACGCTAACCCGCTTAGATATCATACCCATATGTGCATCAAGATCTTTTCGCCCAGCACTGTCTGCTGCATCCGTTAGCCACTTCTCTGCGATTTGTTGGGCTTGTTCTTGTTTCATAAAAACTCCAATGTTATGTATGCCTTTTATTTTACCCTATTTATTGCTTTACTATGCAACAATGAAATTCAATCATGCATATTCTATTTTGTTTCTTATCCTGAGTTTTCTTACCAGCCCGCTATATGCTGCTGAAACCGGTTCCAGCCATAACCTGTTTGTCTTGAACAAGCTCGATAAAGATACTGCTTTCGTTTTCCGTGCCAATATGGTGACACGCGATGGCTTTAAAGATGCTTTCTTTGGCTATGTTGACGCGAATTATCGTAAGGCATTATCAGGTCCATGGTCTGTTGAGGCTGGATATCGTCATGCTTTTCTAAAATTAGGTAATCAGTGGCGTGAAGAATATCGCCCGATGTTCTCTCTCATCTGGCGTGACAAACTATGGGGAGGAAAATTTTCTAACCGCCACCGTCTTGAATTCCGTTATTTCGAGGGTAATGCAGAAGACAGGTTACGTTATCGTAATGAATCAGTCTGGACATCACGAAAAACCATTACAGATTTTCATTTAACGCCCTTCATAGAAGAAGAGTTTTTCTACGATATCACTGGCCATGACATCAATGTTAATTGGATAACCATCGGCGTCTCGAAGTTTTGGGCAAAAGGAAAAAAATGGAAACTAGGGTATCGATTGCAGTCTCAGAAATTCAACGGCGAATGGGAAAATCGACATTTACTCGTCACTGGGATCAGTCTGTTTTAACTGAGTACGCCCACCAACAAACCAAATTAATTAACCTCAATAATAAAAAAGGGTCAGATAAATCTGACCCTTCTTTATCTCTTAACCGCTACTTTCTTTAATCGTTATCTTTCTTATACGATATAGAACGACAATCTCTTGCATGGCGTGCATCACCTGGCCCTGAACGAGTCAAGAGCACATAAGGTGTTATAACTTTCTTTCCAGATGTAGATACCCACTCAAAATATGTTTTTATCGGCCGCTCTCTACGAGGAAGGTTACCTGGCAGCAAACCTGCTGCAATCAAATCTTCACTTCTAAAACTGATTGTTTGATTTGGTGTCATCACACCAAACGGAACGACCGTAGCAGAAGGTGCTGGACCTGAGACATCTGAATCATAGAGAATGGTTCCTGATGCAGCATAGCTTCGTATCCGAGTGAGCGTAATTGAGCGTTCTTGATTTAGATTATGAATTATCCACCTTGAGTTAAACGACGTTGTTCTAAAATTACCAGAACACGCCACAATGCCTGCTTTTGCTTCTTCATCAGTATCTGATGAATTTGCAGATGCATTACCTGTTGTTAATAACGCAACAAAAATACCGGTGATAAGAGTACGAAATAAAGATTGGTGTTTCATTTTATAACCCTCCCTGTTTGATTATTTTCTTAAAATCCCCTAACAATAAGAAGGTTAACTAAGTCTTTACCTAAGATCCAGTTGTAAATATTAGTCTCAGAGAATATTTCTTAGAAATGGCAGCATTACTGGGTTACAGCTCCACTTTCCTTGTTGGACTAAATGCATCAACTGATGTGTCAGCAATTATTAACCACCTAAAAGTAAAAGAACGATGCTTAACTGAACTTTTCTTTAGCATCTAATGTTAAACCAATGCCAACACTGTGCAACATATCACCTGTTAAGGCCTTGGCATTAGGGAGCATCTGGTTAATGCTGTTTTGCACCATTGGGATTAAGGTAGTGCCGCCCGTATAAAAAACATAATCAATCTCGTCATTGCGCAAACCACATTGCAGTATGATTTCATTAATCTTGTCTCTAATCGCGGCAATAGTGGGAACAATCGCCTTTTCAAACTCGCCTTTACCCACCTCGATATTCAATCCCGACTCGATGGTATCGAGTGACATAAGCACGCTGTCTGAATCCGACAAATATCTTTTACACTGTTCAACGTTTTCAAGAAGTCGGTGGCCGTGTTTTCCATTGAGTACATTTATCAATCTATCCGTCCGTTGCTTATCCTGCGCGGATACAAGCGCATCTTGAATGCTCTTAATCTTTGTTGGCGCATACAGCCGATTAATTTCATGCCATGTCGAAAGTTGATAAAACCAAGTCGTGGGGATGGTGATATCACTCCCATTCAAGGTGCGCATCAACGTATTCATGCCAAGTTCAGGCATCACTTTGTTTAATGCAAGCACTTGATCAAGGTTGGTACCACCAATATGGATACCTGACGTTCCGAGTACTTTAAAATCTTCACGAGGATTTGAAGTGTGTGATGTTAATATTGTAAAGTCAGATGTACCACCACCGATATCGACAATCAGTAGATGGCCTTCAATAGCGTTATTAGATTTAAACGCCTTTGCTGCAGCGATAGGTTCAAGCTGGAACTCAATGTTTTTAAAACCCTGTTTTTCAGCCACCTCACGCAAAGCGTTCTCAGCCTGTTTGTCCAGCTCATCATTATCATCGTTAAACCGAACAGGACGACCCAATACTACATCGGTAATGTCATACCCACAGTACTGCTGCGCACGTCTTTTAACTTCCGACATAAACAAGCCAATGATATTGGTAAACGGTACCATCTCATTCAGCACATGGGTTTTTTCATGTATAAGTGGCGTACCAAGCACCGATTTAACCGATAGCATCAACCGGCCTTCGTCACCATCCAAATAAGCATTAACGCCCTCACGGCCATACAGAAAGTCTTTTTCTTCCTCATCAATAAAAATAGCCGTCCGCATGAGCGACTCGTCTGTTTCTAAAGGAATCATCGCTACTTCATCCTGATTGATAATCCCCATCGCCGAGTTGGATGTACCAAAATCAAAACCACAAAAAGACATGTATAACCTACTGAGATATTAAATAAATTGACTTTATTGCAAGGCTCAAACCACTCACCAATAACAAAATACTAACGACTTGATTAAAACGTCGATCATTTATTTTAATATGTAAATGTTGCCCAACATATATACCCAAAATTAAAACTGGCAAGAGCACTAACGCCAACACGAGCATTTTCTTCGTAAACAGATCCGAATAATAATAGCCCAACATTCTTGCGCAACCATCCATCAAAAATATCATTGTAATGGTTGCTCTAAATTGCGGTTTAGTCACTTGGCGCATTTTTAGGTACAACACATAAAATGGCCCACCAGTACCAAATAACGCGCCCACTAAACCCGCCGAACTCCCTGCTGCCACCGCCCACCAGCGGCTACCTGATTTGATGTGGTGAGGCAGCAATGAATAAACCGCATAACAAAAGATAAAAACGCCTAACATAAGGGTAAGCACCGTTACATCGGTATTCACTAATAACCACAAAGCAATGGCAATACCCGCTAAAGAAAATGGTACAAGAGGCCACAAATCCCGCCAAACGACATCTCGACGATATGTCACACTTTGATACACCGTTCCGGTATAGCCCACCAAGGCGAGAACAGGAACCACTAATGTGAGTGGTAAAAAAAAAGCTAACAAAGGGATCGCCACTAAACCACTACCGAAACCCGATAGGCCTTTAATCACATAAGCGACAAATATAATAACAATACATAAGACTAGCTCGTTTATTGTTAAGGGTAAGAGCTCTACAAACATAAAAACGACATGATGATATTGACTGAAGAATTAACCATATTATACCACGAGGATTAATCAGACGGCTCTCTTTTAAGACAATTGCTCGATCACAAAGCAGCCGCCATCTTAGTTTCTGGTAACTCAGAACATGTGTGCGAGTGTATTTGTCATCAAAATACTTAAGGTATATTCTTAACCATCTAGATCTCATTACACAAGGATGATGGCAATGGAATTAACGCTCGGTATATTTTTCGACGGAACCGGCAATAACATCAACGATAAACCCCAAACTATCTCGAATGTTGCCAAACTGTATAAAGTCTACAGAGAATCTGATAAGCCAATGGTTAGGAAGCTATATATCAGAGGTGTTGGCTCAACAAAACACAAAAATGATAATGATCGCTTAGGTAGTAGTGATGCTATTTCCCGAGGCTTAGATCGTATGTTTGGTGGGGCATTTGGTGCAGGTGGCCATGAACGTATCGAATTTATACTCGAACAAGCCAACACCATTATTAAAGAAACCCCTAACATAACTAAACTGACGTTTGATGTATTTGGTTTTAGCCGTGGCGCAGCGCTAGCTCGCCATTTTGTGAATGTGATTCGTCAAAAACCATTACATAAAAAACAATCCATTCGCTTTCTTGGCATATTTGATACCGTTGGTTCATTTGGTCTGCCAGGAAATAATTACGATGACTTTGATTTTCGCATTCAAAAAAATGCAGTGAAGTATGTTTACCATCTAGTTGCTGAAGATGAGTTGCGTGAGAATTTCGATTTACAATCAATACGCACTAATTCTTCTGTCCCTCTTGATCACGATGATTCTGCCTGCACAGGTAATCGATGGGCAGTTGAAATTGTCTGCCCTGGCGTGCACTCAGATATTGGTGGCGGATATGACCAGCTTAAGCCTAAAGATAAAAAGCCTGAACACGGGAATCGTAATAACCGTCTCTCACGACATTATCTTAAACAAATGCATCATCGCGCCAAAGCCTGCGGCGTACCATTTGGAGATGCCACCGCGGGAGAATTTACGCAACACTGGAAGTATGGTGATTCATTATCAAATTTGATCACTGATTTATTAAAGCAATATAAAAAACAAGATGGGCTACGCCTAAAGCATGCCATTATGCGTGAGGCGATAAAAACAATTGCTGTTCTCGAAGATGAATTAAAAACCACTCGCAAAAAGATCCGTAACAAAAGACCCAACCCTGTTTATCGCCGGCGCAAGCGCGAATTAGACAATATGTGCGAATTAGGTATCCCGCTACTTGAATCAATATTTTTACAAGATGCCTTCAAAGGTAACCAAGCGCGCTACAAAAAATTTCTGTCAAATTACCAGAAATTAAATAAAGGCTTTATTCATGTTTCCCATTCACCGATCAATGACAGTATCGGTATGGATGCACAAGTGACCTCCTCAGTCGTTAACACCAAAGTCTGGTCTGCACTTGAAGGAACTGCTTACGCCTCATTAATAAAACGAACGGCTAAGCGGGATATTTTTTACAGTCGATAAGCTGTTAGCAAGGTAAAAAGAGTAAAAGGTACTACGTACCTTTTATGCTTATACTTATATTTCGGTAGCAGGTGGTAGATCAGAAAAATAACTAACGCCCATCCAGTCAGTAATATTACTGGTCAATTGCTTGTTCCCGACAATATTCATATCCCCATCTCGCTTTGCCTGCTTATAGGTGCGATCACCCATCCAGATATCGGTCATCGTCTTGATAGTTGAAGTAAAATACACATCAACATCCTTACCCGGATCATTAGTGCATATATCTACATTATCGTCGATAACAATGATCCACCAGTCTGGCAATTCCTTACTATCCAAAAATTTAAACTGAATAACTGTCTCGTTTGCCGCCAATTTTTCAGGCATGATACTGCGTTGCAGGTAGAGCATGAGTAACTCAACATCATAGTCATCTTCACTCAGGTAAGAACGCGCCCAACGAATCCCCCACTCACCCATACTATAAATCAGAGGTAACAACTCCTGACAAGACTCAGTTGGAAAATATTCATAGCCTTTCTGACCAGGGATTTTCTTTTTCAAGATGAGCCCAAAGTCTGCCAATGAATCCAGACGCTTCGACAATATCGTTGGCGATATCAAGCCGAGGCCACGCTGTAACTCACTAAAACGTGTGCCGCCCATCAGTAATTCACGGATGATCAAGATCGTCCATTTTTCGCCAATTATCTCAATCGTCTTGGCAACTGGGCAAAATTGTCCATATTTCATAATTTCTCTCCAACAACCTACCAAGAGTGTAACTCCACTCATTGTAGCCTGTTACTCCATTTTGTGTAGTTAGGCACTACAGATTAAGGAGCAGAATCTACATCTTGTCCTCCCTACACTTTACTCATTAACACAGGGAGGACATATCCATGCAATCAATAGACGTCATTTTCCACACCAACACACAACTTGATAAAGACCAATTCGATGCTGTCGCTAAACAGATTTACCAGATACCCGGTGTCGTGGAGTTCAAACAACTTCCTAACAAACCTAAATTTATTCTAGCTGCCTACCATGCTAGTGAAACAAAAGCGCTATCGATATTAAACAAAATTACGCGCCTTGGTTTCCAGGCACGGATTATCGAAATTTAATTTAATACCCAACACAAGGAGGATTAAAATGAAAAAATCACTAATACTTTTATATGGCATCATTACCTACACTATTTTCTTTGTCGTATTCAATTACACCATTTTGTTTATTGGTAATATTATTGTCACGCCTTCATTGGATACCGTGGCCAATACAAATCTTGTTACTGCACTAACAATAAATCTTGGCCTATTAACTATCTTCGCCTTACAACACAGCATCATGGCAAGACCAGCCTTCAAGCGACTATTGACCCGTGCCATCCCTAAACCAGCTGAACGTAGTACCTTTGTGCTACTCTCATCGATCTGTCTAGCGGCAGTGGTGTACTTCTGGCAACCATTGGGCGGTGTAATCTGGCAAGTGAACGACCCTCTCACTATTGGCCTTATCTATGGTGTTTTTTTTATTGGCTGGGCAACCTTATTTTTGGCTTCGTTCCAAATCAATCACTTTGATCTATTTGGTCTTAGACAAGTCTGGCTTTACTTCCAAGGCAAACCTTACACGACCCTGCCTTTTAAAACCCCTTGGTTATACCGCTATACACGGCATCCTCTTTATGTCGGCATGATGATCGGTATGTGGGCCGCTCCTACCATGACGATCACCCACCTTGTCTTTTCACTAGCCTGTACCGGCTACATTTTTATCGGTACCAAACTTGAAGAAAGCGATCTTGAAAAAGCACTACCGGAATACCACGACTATAAGAAATGTGTACCGATGTTTATGCCGCGCATTACTATCAGCAATAAACAAAAAGTCACCACACAAGAAGCATAAACGAATAAGGGGAGGCAATGCCTCCCCTTATCATTCAAATAAAAAAACCAACAAATTTATTGAAGACTAAGAATCTCATCGTCTAACCAACGATGTAGCATGACACCAAATTCAGTCGCGACATCGTCATCCGGAAAATCTTGTGCCAGCGCGGCACCAATGTCATCAAGCGTGTCGCCGGCGCAAATATGGGCGATAGCCACTGTTTCTAGCTTCGACAAACTACGAAAATGCGGTGAATGGCCCTTGCGCCAAATCAGTATCTCGATGGGTTCGGGTAATGGCTCGACAACAGGCGGGGTCTCATCTTGATTGATGGCATGCCAGATATCGAGAGTATTAAAATGGTGCGTGCAAGTCGTGAGTGTTGGCACTGGTTGCAACTGAATACTTTCTCCCGCGCTAGCAAGCTGTTGTAGGTCATCCTGTGTCATGACACGACTATCAGCGCCATCAAATGCTCTGCGCAGTCGCCAGTCCATTAGGGCAAGTTCTGATACTTCCAGATCGTTAGGAAGCTGCTCAGCAAGAAATTCAGGAAAACCTTTACCGTACAAACCAATATTTTTATAGGTTGAAGGGTGTGATTGCACATAGCTTGCCGCAAGCTTATTAAACCAATCATCACCTAGGTAAATAGATGTATGTTCAAAGGTATCCATCAATACGTCTATCAAACGGAGACGATAAGCGTTGTAATAAATATCGAGACGATCTCGCGCTGAAAGACCACGCGCTGATTCACTAATCCAATCTGCGCCTTTGCATTCAGTATCGAACAAGGCGCGTTGAAAATCACTTTGTAATTCAGCTAGGTTCATTATGCGATTTTTTTATTTAAGACTTCATCAGCAATACCACGCGCCACATCCAGCTCAGCAATCAGCTCTGGTAGTGAAGGGATATTGTCGTCACGTTCGATCATGGTCGGGATGTAACCAAAATGGTGTAGCGCTTGGCGGTAAAGATCCCAAACATCATCACAAACAGGATGATCATGGGTATCAACCAAATGATCGCCATTGTTCAAATGGCCTGCTAAATGAAACTGGGCAACACTTTCAACTGGCACGCCTTCAATAAAATCAGTCGGTGAGAAATCATGGTTAAACGAGCTAACATAGATATTATTGATGTCCAGCAACAAGCGACAACCTGTGACCTTGCAAATCTCGCTTAGAAATTCCCATTCAGTCATTTCAGACTGTTCGTATTCCACGTAGCTAGACACATTTTCTAACACCATGGGGCGTTGCAGTACCTCTTGTGCCTGCTCAACATTGCGCTTAACAACCTGCAATGCTTCTTGGGTATAAGGTAGCGGTAACAGATCATGAAGGTTACGCCCGTGAACACCAGACCAACATAAATGATCAGATACCCACATCGGTTCAACGCGTTGCTCAAGTAGCTTGAGTTTGCGTAAATACTCTTTATCCAAGCCATTGATTGAACCAATCGACATGGAAACGCCGTGCATTACCATCGGGTAATTGGCGCGAATTTGATCAAGCATGGCCAATGGCTTACCGCCATCGACCATATAGTTATCAGAAATGACTTCCAGCCATTCCACGGGCTGAGGCTCAGCCAAAAAATCATTGTAATGCTCGGTGCGAAGCCCAAGCCCAAAACCGGAAGTCATTTCCATTTTCCTATAATTAAGGAATTAACCCTTAATATCAGAAATAACACCGCCTTTGTCTAGGCAAGCTTTAGCAGGCATACCTTTGAAGCCGTGTGTTTTACACTTGTTGTGGCCTTTGCAAGAATGCTCAGCAGTCTTACAGTCTGAATTGCCTTTACAAGAATGTACACCGTAGCAATGTACTTTATCGCCAGCACCAATAGCAGCGCCATGGCTACCCGCAGGTGATGATGCAGCAAAAGCTGTTGAACTCAATGCGACTGCGAGTGCAGCTGTTGCAAATGTAGCTGTTTTTTTCATGGTTACTTCTCCTTAAGTGTTTAATTTTTATTTAATTCTAATTATTAGCTGAAGCGCTAATAACACGCCCCTAGCGTAAAAAAGGCACACAAATACCAAGTACTTTTCTTGGGTATCTATATGGCACGACACTATTGACCGGATACAATTAGATTAGTTCCACAGGTTCAAAAGAAATCCCTCATCATGGTAGCCGTAATGAGGTAATAAGAGGTCGAGGGGGCTAAATTTGAATTATTCCGCCTCTTTTAGCTTTTATTCAGCAAATTCTAGGGCTTCTCTGACAGCATCAATTCCCGCCACCGCACAGGCATGATCAGTATCACCGGGCTGTTTTTCACCAGTTGCGCCACTCACACCCACCGCGCCATACATCTTGCCTGCAATGCGTATCGGTACTCCCCCGCCAACTAGCGATAATCTGGGCGTGCCTTTCAAAAAAGCAATCCGTGAAGCCAAGGTGATCGTATCACTCTGAAACGAGGCCGCAGTGTACGCCTTATCTTGAGCAACGTTAATCGTATGTCCGCCAGACAAAGGATCCCGCACAAAGGCTAACAAATTACCGTAACGATCTACGACCGCAACCGCCACCTGAAAACCTTTTTTCTGGCAGGCCTGTTCAGCCACTGTGGCAACCGTCGCCGCAACGCTTGCCGTCAACGCTCGAGTGTTCACAAACGCCTTATCCTCTGCATGACCTAAGCCAATACTCAGCATCAATAGAATTAACATTGCGGTTAAGTTTTTCATCACTATCACCTGTTTGGATTATCCATTTTAACAATCAAAAGATATCACTCCCTTTGATACTATATTAGGCCGCGACTCTTTTATCTATCTTGAATAAATGAGTATACTTCGAGAATACCCATCAAATACCTATAAAGGAAAGGTTGATATGAGAAACATTATTTTCGTTGTAATGGGGCTTGTCATCACAGGCTGTGCGAATATAACTGGAACGCACAATACCGACCCAGCGAATAGCATACAGATTACACTTCCAGAACACGGTTCCAGCAATCGTGAAATCATTGGCACCTTAGCTGATGGTACTAAACTTGTTGGTGGTTATAGCGCCTTAAGTGATAAAACAGCCGCAATAAACGAAGAATTCGCCGTCGCACAAAAAGCATCGAGCTATTCTTGGACCTATGTCCAAGGCTTTATGCTGAAATCAACAGAAGAAAAAAGTGGACTGGTACTGGATTGTGCTTATGCCGTTGTCCCGGTTCCATCCCTAGGTCATGGTCGATGCGTAGATAACAAAGGCAATACCTATAGAATGCGCTTCTAACTAGAAGCGTGGGCAGTGTACTTCATTACTTCCACTGCCCCTTGGTTAATTCCAGTTATTTTTTCTTCTCACCCCAAATTTGTTTCAAACGGTTATCACGGCCACATCTAAATCGGTAATAGTTGTAACGTATTGGATTCTTTTTGTAATAATCCTGATGATAACTTTCTTTACCCTTAATCGGATAAAAGGTCGAAAGATCTAAAACGGGGGTAACAACAAGCTGGTCAGGGAACTGCGCCACCACTTTTTTGCGTGAAGCTTCTGCCAATGCCTTCTGCTTTTTATCCGCAACAAAAATAGCACTTAAATACTCAAATCCTTTATCGCAAAACTGACCGCGTGGATCAAATGGATCGATGTTCACCCAGTAATGATCCAATAATTGTTGATAACTGACGACCTTGGGATCGTAAGTCACTAACACCGCTTCATAATGCCCATCATGGTTACCCAAATATGTTGGGTTCTTGATAGTACCGCCAGTAAAACCGGAGACCACATCGCTGACACCCTTCACCTTTTCAAAGTCAGCTTCCATACACCAGAAACAGCCACCCGCAAACACTGCCTCATCTGCTAGAACACTGTTCCCATAAAATAAGCACAGCAATAATAAACTCGATTTAAACTTCATAAAATCCTTCTTGATAATTAATGATGGTAGATGCGATGTATATTAAAGGGGTCGGTGACAAATGGAAATAAGAAAGATTTTGATTTGTCACTGCCCCTCTTAAACGCTTTTTATCATAACGCACTCACTGTTGGGATGATGTTTCATAAAACATCACGGCCTTATCACGTCGCCAACGCTGCACCTGAGTGTCTTTCGTATAGCTTCCTTCCAAAATCAGTTGCAGTGTTCCTTCCATTCTCCAGCGCTTCACTTCAGAATCTAGGCGTGTAATTTCATTACCCGCTTCATCAAAAAACACCATAGCGGGGCTATAGTTGAGACCCATACGGTAATGCCATATTTTCGGTGTGATTCGACTGCCTGCAGGTGTCAAAACAGCCGTTTTGTTATCGGTGGCATCAAGCTGAACTGTATCAAATCTCTCTAGCAAACGACGGACAGGTTTATCCGTCAACACACGTTGGTGGAAACGATCGCAGGCCTCACAGTTAGGCCGCTCAAATAACACTAACAAGGGTCGACTTGCCGATTTTTTCTTACGAAGAAAATTATAGCGGTCATTGGAAAATAATTTATCCTTCTTGATCGATGCCTTAACCAGGCCATGTTTTGATTTTCCCCGTTTCATATAGACATAAAGGGTTTCGCGCTCATAGTGTTCACCCTCTAGGTAATCAAGTACCTGTCGAAATTTGTTAGGTGGGTAATAACCAACAATCTTTAGTAACTCGCGACCGCCTTTTCCATAAAAGATCATAGTCGGTGAGTAATTGGCTTTCTTGAGCGTCACAAAATCTTTCACGGTATGCACTTTACCAGTGGGGTCCTGCATTTCATTGTCACTAAAAATGTCCATGCCAACCACATCGAATGAATCTTGTACACGCTTTGCTATATCTGGCTTAGCCAATGTGTTTTCCATGAATGCACGGCAATAGCTACAACGCTTCAAACCAAAATACACCATTAACCCCTTCTTGCCTTCTTGCAGGGCATCATTCAAGTCTTCACCTAGGTCCAACACGCTGGTCTTGAACCATTCTGGGTGAACCGAATCGGCATAAAAATCTTCCGCAAAATCTTCACCGGACTCTGTATGAGTTTCAGAAACTGCCTTCTTAAAGTGCGGAAGTAAAAAATTTGATAGTGATACATTACCGCTGCGCTTAACCCAGTCCATGATGGTATTTCCCTGGTAGTCCTTGAAATCCAGCCGAGCTCCCGCGGCCATGAGTATCTCAACAAGATCTTTTCTACCCTCCCCAGCAGCCGTCATGATGATCGGGATCCCACCCGCATTTCGAATATTCACATCTGCACCTGCCTTGATTAATTGGCGCGTAATACCCGCTGCTACTTTGGTTGCCAATTCAAGGGGGGTACGACCAAGCTTGCCGCCAATATCTGGTAAAGCGCCGGCATTGAGCAGAACCTCCACCTGTTGCTGATTCCCAGCCTGTGCGGCATACATCAATGCCGTCCAGCCTTTTCCATCCTGACTATCGACGCTAACCTTGTTAGCAATAAGTTCTGCCAGGTCACCACTTTCTATCGCTTCATGCACGGAGGTATTGTTTCCAGCATATGCTGATGGTGACGCTGTCAATATTCCAAGTAATACAATAAAAGATACGAGCATTATTTTTTTCAGATACTGTTGATGTTCCATCATTTGTCCCTCGTGGTTTTTCTCTGTGCCCCGAGTATGAAAACCTCAGGCACAAAAAAACCCGTTGAAGCACGACGGGAATCCAACGAAAACCCAACGAAGGGTAAAATACTTTAAAAAACGATTAGTCAGGCAGGCCGGCAGCGCGTAAATCAGCAAGCAGGGACTGCCTGATATCACTGCGTGCCACCGGGATAGTACGAGCGATAATGCCCAAGTTGGCGGTGGGTGTAAGAGACTGTAATTCCAAGGCAAGCCATTCAGCCTCCTCCTGCCGACCTACCCTGAGATAGCTCGCACATAAGAGGTACTTGATAAAGACATGGTTTGGGTTGCGAGCATGGCCATCTTCAAGGATATCAATAGCCTTCTGGTACTTTGCCAAAGAATAATAAGCAATGCCGTAGGTCGCCAGGTATTCGTGGGAGTAATAGGGATTAAGTGCGATACCCTTATCATTCAACGCAATCGCCTCCTCAGCTCTACCCAGGTAACTATTAATAAGGGCTAGCAGGCCATAACCATCGGCATAATTCGGTGCCACTTCAATTGATTTTTTTGCCGCCTGTTCGGCTAGGGAATATTCCTTGTGCGTCAGGTAGACAAAGCCCAGTGCCCACCAAGTTTGCGGAGTCGTATCATCAAGTGCCACGGCCTTTTTCGCGAGTTGCAAGGCACGATCCAAAGTTTCCACCGGCGCATCTGTCCAGTCGCGCTGGTAATTGATGGTAAAGGTCACGGCCATGGCCCCATAGGCTCGGCCATAAACTGGATCCAGTTCAATGGCTTTGCGGTACATGTCGATGGCCCGGTGACTAGTTTGCCGAGTGCTGATTTTGTAAAGGCGCTGCCCTTCCTGGAAATAATCGTAAGCCTGCAGGTTAGCCGTCGCCTGTCTGGCCAAACGTTGTTTCTCCTGACTGCTCAGGTTCAGAGCAAGTTCACGCACAATACTCTGGGTCACTTCATCCTGCACAGCAAATACTTCACTGACTTTTCGATCGTAACGCTCAGCCCAAACATTAAAACCCGTTGCGGTATCAATAAGCTGGGCATTGACCCGCAGTTCGTTACCTAGTTGCCGAATACTGCCTTTTAATACGAACTTTACTTCGAGGTCTTCACCCACCTGCTCGGGACGGATCTGTTTATTTTTGTAGCGTTGTGCCGTGCTACTCGCTAGCACCCGTACGTCAGACATGCGGGAAAGATCAGTGGTGATGTCTTCAGTAATGCCATCTGCCAAATAAGCTTGGCGTTGATCTTCGCTCAGGTTTGCAAACGGCAACACAACAATGGAAGGGCGTTCAATCTCGCCGCGATGACTGTCATCACCTAACCAGATCAACCCGAGCAAACCAACCCCTGCCAACGCAGCCAATGCCCAGGTTAAACCGTTATTCCACAGCGTTTTTTTGCGCTTGGAAGGTGTAGAGATTGAAGCCGTATCTTGCCCTGTAGGGTTTTCATCAAAGCGAATATCAGCAATCAGTTGGTAGCCTTTCTTGGGAACCGTGGCAATAAATCGGGGATCACGGGCATCATCCTGCAAAGCCTTGCGCAACTTGATGACTGTGTTGGTTACCGCGTCATAACCGACGACAGCACCATGCCAAACATCCTTTTCGAGTGACTCACGGCTGACTACTTCCCCTGCATGATCGGCAAGATACACCAATACCGCCATCGTCAGTGGTTCAAGACGTTCCTCACGATCGCCACGCATCAACAACCCTTCACTGGGCAACACCTGCCAATCAGAAAGATAAAAGCTTTTATAATTATTCGGCAACATTCGTCAAAAAAGCCAACCGTAAACGGGATTAGTTACATAGTACTCTTTACTACAACCAAGGTCAGCTAGGGAACGTAAATATAGGAACAGTAGACTACTGGTTAAGTACACCCTGCTTTGTTGTGAGATTTATCAAATAATTATAGCCCGACAACAATATATTTACGGACGCAGAAATGATTAAGATTTAATCCCTCCGCCCCCTTTTACTTTCGGCAATGTCACTGCCCTCATCGGTTTTCCGTTGGTTTCCCGTGGTACTTCAGCGGGGTTAATCCTGCGGCCAATCTCCATACTCATGACTCGACTAAAAAACAGGCGAAACGCCCTACAACTTAAAAGGAGAATTACAATGAATACACAACATCAACAACGTGGTTTTATAGACGTCGCCCTAGGTCTTGGAATCATGGCCCTGTTTGGCGGAATCATGGTCACTGATCTCAACCAACCTGATGATGCCAGTAATAACTTTCCCGCTTGTAGCGAATTCACAGAGGAACAAATACTAGAGTATATTGATGTCGGCATACACTGCGACTGAATGGTAACAACTACAAGGGCTAGGACAAAAATCATGTCCTAGCCCGACAATTAAGTTCTGATCCTAAATATTAAGGCGTTGTAAAAATAGAGTGGCGCAAAGTCATGATGTTGAGTCATCTCACTCCGCCAACAACTGACGGATTTCAGCTTCAATGCTCCTAGCATTGCGATCGCCTGAATGTGTTTCGCCTATATGGGTAAAGCGTATTTGCCCCTGCTTATCAATAATGTAAAACGTAGGCCAGTAACGATTACCAAGTGCTTTCCAGTAACGAAAATCATTATCCATCATCACAGGATGATGCAAATTAAATTCCTTAATCTTTTTCGCCACATTTTTGGCATCTTTCTCATGCCCAAACTCAGGGGTATGAATACCAATCACCTGAAAATTCTCTGATTTAAGTTTGGCTTCTAATTCATTTAACCACGGAAATGACCGATAACAATTCCAACAACCATAGGTCCACACATCAAGCAGCACCACTTTGCCTTTAAGATCGGTACGTTTAAGCGGTTTGCTGTTAAACCATTCTTGCGGATTATTGCTGGTAAAGTCAGGCAGGGGTTTCACAAAAGGAAAGGCTCCCACCTGAGTTAGGCCAAACAAACCCAGCAGCGTTGCGAATAATAAAAGAAAGTGAAGGCGTGATATTATAATGGTTTTATTTTTCATTTTTAAATATGATCTTAGCCTACTTTCTTTAATTACTTGAAAGAGTACTGATCCATTTTATGCTAATTAACTTGGGTCAGATAAAACGTATAAACACATTAAAATCAGACCACATTTTCCCTAGAATGCACTTCTCTTTTTCATTCTCACCAGATTTTTCGATCTTCTTATCTTTGCTTTCATCATGAAAGAGATAATATACATAATGAAAGTCTTCTGTCATTGTATGCATTAATGACTGACCGATCCCCTGTTTTACAGTTGACCCATTAGGACTTTGTTTATACTCAACCGCAACGAGATAGGGATCGGTGATAATGAAATCGGGGTAATTTCTAGCTCCAAAAGTAGCGGCGCGATCTTTTCCGTACTTACCTTCTTGTCCTTCCCAGTAGAATGATTTATTCGCTTTAGCTACATCGTCCTTATATCCAGCTTCTTTAAAGTATGACTGTAAATATTGAATAATCAGAGGTCTAATTTCTGCCTGAATTTGTACTTCCGATTTGTCTTTCGTGTTTTTTCTGAATTGTGGATTAGTAACAATATAATCGTGAAGGCCTTCAATGAATGCAGCAACTTTAGATGATTTTTTCTTCATTACATTCCACCTTTATTATTTTTAGTTACAAAATTAAAGGGTGCTATCCCCTCTTATTTAATTGCTTTTTTCTATATGCCATGAATATTAAGTCGTTTAAGCGCCTCCCTTATAGGTATAAAAAAATTCAATCCAATACCTGTCCTGCCAGATGGGCCAAAATTCGAAATACCCTTTGCCGCTATACCAACTACCTGCCCTTTGTCGTTGATTAGTGGCCCACCACTATTGCCTGGATGTATATCCACGTCACTCTGAATAAAATTAAGCCCATCATGATTACGATAACTACTAATTATACCTTTAGTTACACTATGCGAATTTCGTTCTTGGAGAGGGGTTCCAATTGCATATACTTCAGAACCTATCACAGGAATTGCATTAATTATATTAAAGTAATGCCTCGTATACTCTCTTGATTTCAGAAGAGCAACATCCCGTACTGAATCTTTTTTAATCACATCAGCAATAACCTCTCTACCATCATATAACTTCAAGGTTACTTTTTTTGCCTCACCAACTACATGCTCATTTGTAATAACATACCCATTATCACTAATAAAAAACCCGCTGCCATGACCAAATGCTGATCGTACCGTCACCGAACCCAACTGCGCCTTTTGTATTGGTTTTTCCCCGTCTGTTTTTTTATTTCCATTTTTGACAGTAATCCTTAGACCAATAGGTTTAGTGGGATTCTTAACAAGTTCTGTAAGTACTAGTTTATTAAATCCTTTATCTGCTAAAAGATTTCTAACAGAAATACCAAAAGCGTCTAATATTAGATCAGCTGGCCCACCTGATGTCGCAGACTCTTGTATAGCAGAACCTTCAGTTGTAGCTTTAAATACTACTCTCCTATGAAGCGTGGAATATACCTGCCAATCAACTCTCATATAGGCAGAGCCTTTTGAACTATCAAAATCACCGAATCCGGTATTTGGATAACATAAATTTGCCTTAAGCCCATGCACATTTCCTGCAATTATCAATTCTGCGCCTGAAGCATCCCTATCCTCGAATAGAGCATTAGGATCTCCTACAACTTTATAATTTGATGTTTTTAACTCATCTTGAAATACTTCCGTAAGGTCATCTCCAGACCAAACAACTTTTCCTGATTTCCATTTGAGATCGCCTCTAGAAATGCATAAAAGCCCGGCTTGCAATTTTCCGTATTTTTCACCCCGACGAAGTTTCACTACTATCTTTCTAAACATTATAGGTTTGGATTCTTTCCCCTCAGGAATATCAATAGTAGATTTAATCTCCACCTGTTTTACCGGCACCGATTGGCAACCGACCAATATTGATCCGATTAAAATAGAGAATACTAATGTGACTTCTTTATACATAAAAAATATCCTTTATCAGATGCTCAATACTTAAACTTAAAAAGACTACCACCCCAAGCTACGAAACAATAATCTCACAATCTGCCTCAAACTTATTTTTGCTCCAATGCACAAACGCATCACTACAGTATTTACTTGAAAAGATATAACAGAAAGCAAACAAACTACGGAATAAATAAAAGAGCACTTCCATTAGACCTGAAAAGAACTCGATCATGAGACTGCATCCACTGCTTATTTTTATTTCCCTTCCCCGAGCTCAGCTTAGTCCTTACCAAACGTAAGTCAACAAAAAAGCCCGCTTTAAGCGGGCTTTTAAGGGTTTGCTAATACAGTTGAATACTAAGCCTTTTTATAGATCTCAGCACCTGCATCAGTAAACTCTTTCGCCTTTTCCTTAAGACCAGACTCGATACTTAGATCTACTGCAACACCTTTCTCCGCCGCATAATCTCTCACCTCTTGCGAGATCTTCATGCTGCAAAACTTCGGACCACACATTGAGCAGAAGTGCGCAACCTTGTGTGCTTGTTTGGGCATGGTTTCATCGTGATATTCACGTGCTCGTTCTGGATCTAAGCCTAGGTTAAATTGATCTTCCCAGCGGAATTCAAAACGTGCTTTTGAAAGTGCATTGTCTCTAACCTGTGCACCGGGGAAGCCTTTAGCGAGATCGCCTGCGTGGGCGGCGAGTTTGTAGGTGATGATGCCATCACGTACATCTTGCTTGTTAGGTAGTCCAAGGTGTTCTTT
>Ga0316207_10002076_pt1 | contig 21757 bp, 18 predicted proteins | sample 6weekpyrite_MG_FD_204943 | JGI IMG/M metagenome (GOLD analysis project Ga0316207, IMG submission 204943) | Microbial mat bacterial communities from mineral coupon in-situ incubated in ocean water Damariscotta River, Maine, United States -... | ecosystem: Environmental > Aquatic > Marine >...
CTATGTTAAGTACAGGGAATAGCATGACACAAATTGTAAACCACAAGACTGAACTGCCAGCGATGGATAAGTTATTAGAACACAGCCATCGACGCCATTATCCGGCAAAGAATGTCATTATCTATGCGGGTGATAAGTCTGATGTGTTGTATTACATTGTCGATGGTTCGGTGTCCGTCCTGATTGAAGATGAGGATGGCCGTGAAATTGTGCTGGCTTACCTTAACAAAGGTGATTTTTTTGGTGAAATGGCATTATTTGGTGAAGAGCCGGATCGCAGCGCCTGGGTACGTAGCCGTACTGCCTGTGAAGTGGCCGAAATCAGTTTTGCTAAATTCAGACAGTTATACCAGGAATATCCCGATATTCTGTTTGCTATGACTGCTCAAATGGCGGCACGTTTACGTCATACCAGTCGCAAAGTGAATGATCTTGCCTTTATGGATGTAACCGGTCGGGTATCCCGAACCTTACTGGATTTATGCAAACAACCTGATGCCATGACGCACCCCGATGGCATGCAAATTCGGATTACCCGCCAGGAAATTGGTCGTATTGTAGGCTGTTCTCGTGAAATGGTGGGTCGCGTGTTGAAAACCATGGAAGAGCAGGAACTGATTTACGTTAAGGGTAAAACTATCGTGGTTTTTGGCACTCGCTAAACATTCTGAAAACGATTGCGCTTGAAATAACTGCGTAACAGTTTGTTCTAAATATTCACTTATTCAATATAAAATTCGCTTTATAACAAAGCGTTTGCCGGGTTACTCCGCCGTAACGTATTCAAATAAACTGTTAATTCAGATTTTATACCCAGTAAGCGGTTTTGGTCATCACCTTTGATGTTAGAGACATTAAAGATTTAATCGCTAAGGGTAATTCTGCACCGCCGGCTTCCAACGCAACAGTAGCGTGGCGATATTCATCTATTTTCATTTGTTCGAGCACCGCGCGGGATTCAATGTCGTTGTCAGAAATGGTAGCGAGATGTTCATTAAGGTGTTTAACAACTTGACGTTCAGTTTCGGCAACAAACCCCAGACTCCATTTGTCACCGGCAAGGCCAGCAATCGCGCCGATTGAGACCGAGCCAAAATACCAGAGTGGATTTAAATAACTGGTATGCGAACCGAGCTCGTGAATGCGTCTTTCACACCAGGCCAGGTGATCATTTTCCTCTTCGGCAGCGCGTTGTATTTTATCGCGCACTTCAGGCAGTTTGGCGGTTAAGGCCTGACCCTGATATAAACCCTGGGCGGCGACTTCCCCCGAATGATTAATACGCATTAATCGCGCGGAAAAATCTTTTTCAGCCGTTGAGAAAGCTTGTTTTGCTTCGTCGGCTATCGTGTCCTGTGTGATGGTATCTTGTGGATCCGGGCGTTCGGTGATTAATGGCTTGCCAAACATGGTTCGTAAGCCAGTATCCACCTGCATAATGAATTGATCGAGTGGATTATAGTGCCGCTTGTGAATGGGTTGAGACATCTTTTAATCATAACGTATGCCCATATTGGCAACAACAAATAACATCGGTCATTTTAAATACAACGCTATAACCAGCTTATTTACTGGGTTAAATGTAATTGCAGCTGTCGCGAGTCAGGGCAGTTCAACTTAACTTGAGTAATCTTTAAAATAAGATAGAGATTAGTAAACTCCCTTATGTAAGGTAAGAAATTTAAAGAAAAGAAATAGTTGTTCCAATATCCACTGGGGCGGGGTATTCAATCTATCTGGCTATACCAGTAGTTGGTGACTTACGAGCAATATCAAAGCAATTTTTGCTCAGGGAGGAATAATACTTCAAGATTACTTCGCAATAGCTTGTTGATTTTCGAAAACTGGCAATTGTGACTTACACATGATCTAGATCATATGTCTAAATAATTACAGCATTATAATGTTAAATGTTAATAACATTATGATATTTTGGAATAGCGGGTGAACCGACGTAAGCAGCATATTTTAGCAAAGAGCATCATTGTTTTATTGCTTCTGTCCGGTATGCAAATTTCCGGAGTGCGGGCAAACGTAACTTCTTTATTGTTTTCTAATAGTGAGTCACCCTGTCAAATGTCTTCCGAGTTTGTTTCCAATCACAAACAGCAGGGAAATTCACATTCCACTCCAGGGCACTCGGATCATTTGTGTTTAAATTGTCAGGATATTGCTAATCACTGTCATAACAGCTGTAATACAGCGGGTTCGATAGCGCTAGTATTCAATGTTAACAGGATTCTGCGATTAGCAGATCTTTTTGTTTATCACTCCGTTCTCAATTTTCCTGATTCCAACCTGCAACCCCCTCTGATCAGACCACCGAAGAAGTAATCCCTTGCTGTAAAGGTGGACGGCTAACCCGGCTGTTCCTTTTACGATCAAAAAATTAAATATTAGTTTATTTCTGATTTATTACTTTTTGAGAGGATTATAAGAATGAATATTAAATTAACGTCATTGGCATGCCTGATAGGCTTTGCGGTTAGTAGTAACATTATGGCGCAAACAGAATTGGAAAAACTCCGTTCAGAAGTTGATGCGCTTAACAAAAAAGCAAAAGAATGGGAGGCCTTTAAGACGCCTAAAGAAAAACTGCAGCAGGATGTAAACAAGTTAAATTCAAAAGCGAGAGAATGGGAGGAGTGGAAAGCCCCCAAAACGCTTGTTCACCTCGCGGGATTTGCTGATGTAAGTTATGTAGATTCACGAGATGATTCGGGGACATTTAGTTTAGGCTCTTTTTCACCTATATTCCATTATCAGTTTGCAGAATCATTTATGCTAGAGGCCGAACTCGAATTTGAAATTGGCGAATCAGGTACGGCAGAAGCTGCTGTTGATTATTTAACGATCGACTGGTTTATCAATGATTATGTGGCGTTAGCAATGGGTAAATTCCTAAGCCCACTTGGGCAGTTTCGCCAAAACCTTCACCCGTCCTGGATTAACAAGTTGGCCTCAGCTCCAGCAGGTTTTGGTCATGACCAGGCGGCACCCAATGCAGATGTGGGCTTAATGGTACGTGGTGGTTATTTAATGGAATCCAGTAATAGCCTTAATTACTCCATCTACATCGCGAATGGACCTACGCTGGAAGCAAATGGGAATGAGGTTGAAATGATTGAAACACCAGGACTCGGGAAGGACGGAGACGGTAAGAAGGTTATTGGAGGTCGTTTTGGTATGTTTTTCCCTGAACCGAAGTTTGAATTTGGGGTTTCATTGGCAACCGGCGAAGTATCTGTTCGAGGTGGCAGCTCAGGTAGTTATACCTATGATGCAACCCGGGACTATGATGTTGTTGGAATGGATTTTAACTGGCGTCCAGGTAGTTGGGATATTCGGGGCGAATATATTCAGCAAGAAATTGGTGGGCAGTCGTCTAGTGTGGCACCTGATAGTGGCAAATGGGAAGCTTTTTATGTTCAAACGGCTTATCGTTTTTCTAAAAGTAACTGGGAAGCTGCATTGCGTTATGGGGAATATGATACGCCACATCCTGGTCAGGATGTAAATCAAACAACTGTTGGCGCTAATTATCTATTTGCTACTAACCTGGTTGGAAAGATAACTTACGAGTTTAATGATAACCCGAATACAGGTTTGACAGCAGCTGATCGTCTTATTGTACAAATGGCATATGGTTTCTAAGGAGCACATTATGAAAACAAATTTAATTAAAATACGTAAAACAGGATTGGCCTCTTTGTTGTTTGTGATTGGGCTAAGTTTTATAAATATCAGTTTCGCAGAAGATGCTAAGAGTACTCAAGGTGATTTTGCTCGTGGAGCAAGATCCTGGGTGAATAACTGTGTGCGTTGTCATAGTGTTCGTGATCCCAAGGAATTGCGTGATGACCAGTGGATCACTACTTCTTTTCATATGCGTATGCGTGCAGGATTAACGGGTCAGGAGGTTAGGGATATTATTAAGTTCTTGCAAATGAGTAATTAACCACAGTTTTATATAAGTAATCAGATTTCTATGTTACCGCACGTAGCAACGATACAGGAGTATTACGGACGGTAGCATGGAATCTTATATAAAAAGTTTAAATACACCCACCCCTGAGATTAACTGTACTCGTTGGGGTTTGGTCATTCAGGTTTTTCCCTATGTATTACAAACCGGTCGTTAGACTGGTTTGCTTCTGTTCTGCTATAAAAATGAATTATTATTGCTGCTGGTAAGTAATGAGTTGAACGAGCGGGTTATAGTGCCGCGCGCCAATGCTCATATTGGCAACAACAAATAACATCAGTCGTTTTAAGTACAGCTCTATAACCAGCTTATTTACTGGGCTAAATATAATTGCAGTTGTCGCGAGTCAGGGTAGTTCAACTTAACTTGAGCAATCTTTTTGTAATACTCCGGGTTTTATTATGTTGGGTTTTACTATTTGAGGCTTTTAGCCAGTAGTTCGACCGGATGAATAGCCGGAATACTATGTTCAAGGCCGGCACTTAAATGCAACAGGCAACCGATGTTACTGGTAACAACATAATCAGGTTGAGAACTCTGTATTTGTTGGATCAGCGGCTGTCTTATCAGGTTAGCAAGGTTGGTCTGTGTCAGCATATTTTTACCGGCCGCACCACAACACGGTGCTTCAAGCGTGGTAATGCTTAACGATGGAATTTGTGACAGTAGTTCTTCGACCGGTTCGCTCTGCTTTAATGCATTCTTTAAACTGCATGGATGGTGTAATGCGATACTTTTATTCAAAGCTTTAAACGTAACACCGTGTGTGATGAGATGCTGTTGAACAAAGTCCATAATGCTGGTAACCGGAATGGTAGCCGTTGCCAACGATGACTTTAACTGTGCACCACAACCACTGGCGGTAAATAATATGGCGTTGGTTTTTGTTGCGAGTAGTGCCTGTTGATTTGCCTGGTGGTGTTGTTCAGCCTGTTGAGGATAACCACTATGCTGGTGTAAAGCACCACAACATCCCGTTGTGGGAATGTGTACATCGTAACCGAGACGGTTAAGCAAGGCTAAACTGGCAAGAATAGTATTCTGCTCAAAACTGCTGCCCATACATCCGGGGAATAAACTAACCGCACCATTGTTAGCAGAATTATTGCTGGGGTAAAAATTTTTAAGTTTTAATCTGGCTTGCAATTTAGGTAATAATTTTTCCTGTTGTTGCAAACCCACTGCTTTTAATATTCCACTGGAGCGAAACAAAGTTTGCAGGCCAGTTAACTGGTAGAGACGTAATAATTTATGTAAATACGTTTGCACGGAGGCATTGGTTAAAAAATTAATTACTTGTGCGGTCTTTGCTTTAGGTTGTTTTAAGACAGTGAATGCGCGAGTATTATCAAGCAATTGCTCAAATTTTACGTGCGAGGGACACAAATTTTCACAACTTAAGCAGCCGGTACAATGATCCAGGTGGCTTAATACTTTTGAATTTAAATCCAGCTGACCCTGCACCAGACCCTGCATTAAGGCAATTCGCCCGCGGGGTGACTCACTTTCATTTTTAAAAATCTGATAGGTTGGACAACTGGGTAAACACATTCCGCACTTGACACATTGATCGGCTTGTTCAGTTATTGTTTGTTTAAGATCCAAAATAGCGTGCTTCTTTAAAATCAGGTATTAGTCGTTAAGGTTTCAAGATGATCAGTTATGTCGAAATTATTGCCGGAATTTTATCGGTCTGAAAATATCAGAAATGATATAATGAAACTCGTCGTTTACAAAGCAATAGATGAGACTTGTTTATGAGCTACTACCAAAGCCACGTATTCTTTTGTGTTAATCAACGTGATGAGGGTGAAAGTTGTTGTGCAAATTTAGGTGCGCGAGCATTACGCGATTATGCAAAAAAACGCATGAAAGAGCTTGGACTGTCTGGCGAGGGGAAAGCCCGCGTTAATATGGCTGGCTGCCTGGGACGCTGTGAACAAGGACCGGTCATGGTCGTTTACCCTGAGCAAATCTGGTATACCTACCTGGATAAAGAAGATATTGATGAGATTATCGAGCAACACCTTCAACAGGGTAAGGTCGTCGAGCGTTTAAAGATTTAGTCAATTAAAATAACGTGTACTAGCGATCCAGTTTGCCAGAAAGTCTGATTGCCAGAAAGTCTGATTGCCAGAATGTTAGATTGCCAGAGAAATAATTTACCAGAAAGCTAACTTTCCAGAAATTCTGATTCGCTCGTTAGTCAGCTTTAAACTGTCATACTATCGTTGTGAAAAATGGTATTGTCGTCTTTTGTAGCTCTCTGTCTCAACCGTTAGCTTTGAGACTGTATTGTTGTCAACAAACTAGGATAAAAATAGCCTGTTGTTCCCGTTAAAAAGGGACTCCATCTAATCGAGACTAACTATGCCTTCCGAATTAATTAACGGGCCAGCCGGTCAGCTTGAAATTATTGCCGAGCAACCTGACATTGTCAGCCAGGATTCACCGGTCGCGATTATTTGTCATCCTCATCCATTATATGGCGGTACGATGCAGAATAAGGTGGTGCATACGGTTGCAAGGACCTGTTTGAGGCGGTTGGCCATGCCGGCGGTGCGGTTTAACTTTCGAGGTGTAGGAAAGTCTGATGGCTATTTTGAACATGGCCTGGGCGAACAACAGGACTGTATCGCCGTTGCAAATTGGGTACGCGAGCAATACCCTGGTCGACCTGTCTGTCTGGCGGGGTTTTCATTTGGCAGTTTTGTCGCCTATCAATCATTTAACCAGCTATCGGCTGAGCGATTATTATTAATTGCGCCACCGGTTGGCTTGTTTGAATTTAAGCCAATGGGCAAAATTGATATCCCCTGGTGTGTGATCCAGGGAAAAGAAGACGAAATTACACCGCCTGACTCGGTGGCGCAATGGGTGAAAAGCCAGAGCTCAGCACCAGCATTTCATTATTTAGATGACGTGAGTCATTTTTTTCATGGAAAGTTGAATTTATTGAGTGAGATTGTTGCTGATATCTGGAATGATGAACCTTAAAACAGGTAAAAATTTCCATAGCAGCAACGAGTGCGAAGTGAATCACTATGCAAAAGTCTTGCAATATTAATAATAAAAAATACGATGCTTGTCCTGATGATATGGAAGTGCTTTATGCGCACTATGCTCTTGAGGAAGCATAGTGTCTATGTTGCAATAAGGTGATAAGCCTGAAGGAGGTGGGTTTGATGGCAGTCTACTTTCCTCGATCCCCGGATTCCAGCCTGTTGCACAATCGATGAAGACTGTCCGACCCAGGAAGTTGCCCCTAATATGGTCGGAGGGGCGAGGGTGCTTTTTCCAAGTAATTTAATTCACTCTGTTCACCCTTATTGGGGGATACCCCCTCGAATTTCGATAGCCTGGGATCTGTGCCGTTAAAGTGATTAATCCGTACAGGTAGATTCAGTCTAATTATTGGTAAATTATAATTGACATTATATTATAATATGGTAATATACTTCTATTGAATGTACAGATTTTTGACTCCTCCATCCTCCTTAATGGTGGTATTTTTAAAGCGCGGAATCCCCCTTTTCTCCGCGCTATTTTTTTGCCTGAAATAACCTAATATTCAAGCTATATATAGTATCGCAAGTTTGAAACCAGACAAGCCTGCTGCGAATTTTGCTAAGCTGTTGAAATAAAATGTTTATTTGTGGTATAAGTAAGTCCTGTAGTGGATCTTATTACTATCAGCTTTGATAAGGCTTCGAAAACCACAAATTTTTGCCAAAACACCCCGAAATTGCTTGTATATGCGGCCTAATTTAAGTAATATTCCGCCTCTTTTTTAGATGTAAGCAATATAACGCTTAGAACTTCTCGGATAACAGTTTTATGAAAACATTTAGTGCAAAGCCTGAAACAGTAAAACGTGACTGGTTCGTAATTGATGCTGAAAACAAGGTATTAGGCCGTCTGGCAACAGAAGTGGCACACCGATTACGTGGCAAGCATAAACCAGAATACACGCCTCACGTTGATACAGGTGATTACATCGTTATTATCAATGCAGATAAAATTGCAGTCACTGGTAATAAAGAGCAGAACAAAATGTATCATCACCACACGGGTTATCCAGGTGGACTAAAATCAATGACGTTGGAAAAGCTACGTGAACGTGCGCCGGAACGTATTATCGAAAAAGCGGTAAAAGGCATGTTGCCTAAAAACCCACTGGGTCGCGCCATGTTTTCAAAGCTAAAAGTTTTCTCAGGCAGCGAGCACACCCATGCCGCTCAACAACCTCAAGTACTAGAAATTTAATCAGGTTTATAAAATGGCAGAACAATATTACAGCACTGGTCGTCGTAAAAGCTCTACTGCACGTGTTTACCTTACCAAAGGTAGCGGCAACATTACGATTAATAACCGTTCACTCGAAGAGTTCTTTGGCCGTGAAACCTCACGCATGGTGGTTCGTCAGCCTTTAGAATTAACCGATATGTTAAACAGTCTTGATGTGAATGTAACGGTATCTGGTGGTGGTAACACAGGCCAGTCAGGTGCGATTCGTCATGGTATTACTCGTGCACTAATGGTTTATGACGAAACACTTCGTTCATCATTACGCAAAGCGGGTTATGTTACTCGTGACTCTCGTGAAGTGGAACGTAAAAAAGTTGGCTTACATAAAGCACGTAAGCGCCCACAATACTCAAAACGTTAATACTTTGCTTTAAGGTTTTCCTTAAGCTAAATAAAAAGCCCCGCTATCAAATAATAGCGGGGCTTTTTATTTGCCAGGGATAATAGCCTCACGAATAGGGTTATCCTGATACTTCGTTCAGTGGGGCGTATAGAGGTTATAGTTTGTGGTAAAAAGTATACAAAACATCCCTTGCACACTTTATATTCATTACTCTGTTGTAAAATTACCGTTTTCTAATGTATTAATATAGAAAATAATATAGATAAAACAGTATGTTAAGATTAAACGTCTCAAATGCGCAACAGTTATCATAAAAACCAGCGAATTAACTTAAAAATATGTTGCGTAGGTGGCACAAGTTGTTTATAAAGTCATCTGAGTTTACCTAACCTAACTCAAAAAACTATAAATTAAATAATTTCTTTTTAGGAGTTCATAATGAACAATAAATTAATTGCACTAGCGGTAGCAGGGGTACTTTCTGCACCTATGGCAGCACAAGCCGCACCTAAGCTTTATGGTCATTTGCAAGTTGAAATCGCAAGCGTTGATAACGATGGCTACGGTGAAAACAACACTAAAGGTAGCCGTACTGGTACTGCTGCTGGTCAGTCTGCATTAAAAGTAACTGATAACAAACGCGGCCGTTTAGGTGTTAAGGGCTCAGAAGATTTAGGTGGTGCTTTGAAAGCTATCTATAAATTTGAGTGGCAAGTTGATACACCAAATGGCAATATCACTGATGGCCAACGTGAAGGTTGGGTTGGTTTAAAAGGTGGTTTCGGTGAAGTTAAAGCTGGTCGTATTAAAACTGCATACAAATATACGGGTGGTGTAAAATACGATCCATTTGTGACAACTTACATGGAAGCTCGTAAATCGGGTGGTATGAAAGGCGGCGCATTCGGTCAAAATAGTTTCTGGAATACGTCAGTATCGTACAAAAACAAGTTTGGTCCAGTTGCTTTATGGGTAACTTATGGTGCTGATGAAGGTGACGGTACTACTGCTAACCCTGGTAATTCTGGTGACCTATCATGGGCTCTTAAATACAAAGCAAAAAGCTTTGAAGTCTTTGCATCAGCTAACACTGACGATAGCGCAACTGGCAAAACTGCAAATGATGTAACAAAAGTTGGTGGTCAATTTAAAGCTGGCGCTCATAAGATCTCTCTACAGTATGAAATGGTAGATGATACAGCTAACACTGATATTGCATTTCTTGGTTACCAAATGAGAATGGGCAAAAATACATTAGTAGCTCAAATTGGTCAAACTGATGCAGACGGTACAGCCTCTGACGTCGATTATCTTGCACTTGGTCTGATCCATAGCTTAAGTAAAAAGACTCGAGCATACTTAGGTTACCGTGACACAGATGGTACAGGTACTAACGATATATCAGCGATAAGTCTTGGTTTACGTATAATGTTTTAATAGTAAAATATTATAAACCTGTAGTTTAAAAAACGAGAGCCTTGGCTCTCGTTTTTTTTTACCCTTCTTTTTGATATGGATAGAGTTTAAAAGCAGTATCCAGAGTATGGCCATTTTCTAATATCCCTGTTAGTGGGTAAGTGATTTAGTGCCCATCTGGTAGCATCGGAGTATTCGTAAAGGCCGGTCGCTTATATCAGTCTTCAAAAAAACTGGAGTAAGGCTAAAAGGGTATTGTCACGCTGGTATAAAAATGTAGGCTCAAGTTGGCAGTACAACAGAGTATCTAATTCTGAAAGAAATGCATTAGGCGTTTCAGGTCCAAGTTATTTTTTATTGGAAAATAATGGTTTTTCATTAAATCACAGCTAACATGAGTGTTAAACCGATTAGATGAAATGAAAACAATGCCGCAGAGCAGGCCAGTGCGTAAAAAAAGCGACAAATCAGTTGCAATTGAAAATTGAATTCACAGTTTAAAAAAATAAACCCAGGCGCTGATTATTAAAATTTGACTAAAAAATCATAACTGAATGTAGTTATGTTGCATCCGGGATTTTTTGTTGGAACCAGAGGTTATAAAACAACTAAATACGTAAATATGTCCAGCCTTGTTTCTGGCGTTTAACAATCTGGTTGATTGCCGAAGGTACGATATTGGTGAGAGGCAATAGATCAACAGGTCTACCGCGAGTGCGTTGCATTCTCTTAATGGTTTGACCACATGCCATTACCACCAGATTTCGATATTTCTGCTGCATTTTTTGTAAGCGCTGGCTATATTGTTGGTTATTATTAGTGACTAATGCCAGTCCTTCACTGTTTGTTAATATTTCTAGCTCTAGAGTTTTTGATGCGGTAGCGTACTCTTCTAACAAAGCTTCTACTTCGTCCAGTACTATATTTAAACGATTTGGATTAGCAGTACTTACATGCAACATCAGACGCCATTTTTCCATGTTAGTGGCACTGTTACTTTGATTTATCTCAGCAATGTCGTACAGGCTTTTTGTGTTAATCGCCTCGTTTGAATACCAGCCAGTAATCGTTCCAACAACAAGCAAAACTGAAGCTGCTACAACCCATTTGAATTTTGATTGCGCAACAGGTTTTTTATCCATTTGGTAATGGTCTGGAATTGCAATGCTTTCATAAGAAAGTTGAACCAGATTGTGTACTTTTTGTAATTTACAGACACGCTGGCTAAGCTCAGTATCATGACGAAGCGCATCAAGGAGTTCAGCTTTTTCAGCAGTTCCGAGTTGGTCATCAATAAAAGCATTCAAATGTTCATCTGAATAGGATTTACTATTCTTCATACTATTTCACAACCCTTATATGTGTCTCTTGTGTGAGTACATTATCTTGCTTTAACTCAAGTAGCTGGTTAGACAACGCTTTGCGGGCACGATTAAGCCTACTCATAACCGTACCAACGGGAATTCCAATAATTTCGGCAACTTCAGTATAGGAAAAGCGCTCCAGATCAACAAGAGAAAGCACCTGGCGCTGTCCCTGTGGCAGCGTGGTAATAGCTTGTTGCACTATGTCAGTTATATTTTGCCGGTGCTGCTGTAGCTCCGGTGTGTCATCATTAGTAAAAGTACATGAATCAATATCATCAGTTGGTTTTTGCTGGCGTAAATAGTCTCGCCAGCAATTGGATAAAATTGTAAATAACCAGCTGTTCATTGCGTTTAAATCACGTAGTGATTTTGCATTCCGCATGGCCTTTATCATGGCATCCTGTACAAGGTCATCGGCTAAATAACCGGAATGGCACCATGAATAGGCCATTTTATATAAACGTGGTCGCATTTCTTCCAGACGTTTTTTAAATTTAGGGCTTTGACAAAAATATTCTAAAAAGTTCATTAGTAAGCTCGTTAAATGTTATGAGCAGTTACTATAAAGCAGACGCTTCGAAACACCAAAATATTCCATGTTTTTTTAAGTTATTAAGTAAATTATTATATTGTAATAATATGATTTTAAAGAAAAAATTTTAAATAATGGAATAAATGCGAGATAACACTCGTCCTACATTAAAGGCTAATCACGTTTAAAAATTTTAGTATGCGAAGAGTCTTAATAATAAAAGGTGTGAATCACCAAAGATAATAATCCTACAAAGGGGAGAAAAAAATGAAGTCAAAAATAATAAAAGCCATTGCGCTTTTAACGTTAGCACTTTCGCCATTTTTTTATGGCAATGCAATTGCTGCTGATAAATCACTGGCAGATGCAAAAGTTGTTCTGCAAATAAGTGATGCTAATCCGTTTAAACAAACACTGGTTTTAAATGTGGCAGGTAATCTGGTTAAAGCTTATGGCCAGGATCTGGTTGATATTGAAATCGTTGCATTTGGGCCGGGCTTACGTCTTCTGTTTGCGGATAACGCAAATAAAGGGCGAATTTCTGCATTAGCCGGTAGTGGTGTGAAGTTTAGTGCCTGTGAGAATACAACGAGAAACATGGGGAAAAAGCTTGGACATCCACCTGCTTTAAATTCTAAAGCCGTAAAAGTGAGTGCTGGTGTTGTTCGAATCGTTGATTTGGTTAAGCAAGGCTATATATTAGTTAAGCCATAAAAAATTATAAAAACAATTCTAGGGGAATTCTAAAATGAGAAAGTTAAAGAAAGTTGCATTGGCAGCAACATGTGCTGCTGTACTCGGGACCACATCGGTTGTAAACGCAGCTAATTGGTTAATGTTACAGGGTACCGAACCTGCTGATGCCGCGCCGCGTGCTAAAGTATGGGGTTTTATTCAGGCCAAGTATGAGAAAAACAACAGCGATCCAAATGCCGGTGGTGCTTACGTTCCACCAAAATTAGTTGGGCCAGCGTTAACCTCCCAGGAAACGTTTGCAATTAATCGTGCACGTATTGGTGTACGTGGCACAGGTATGCCACTGGATGGTAAAGTGAATTATTTTTTCCTTGCTGAGTTCGGTAACAATGGTATTACACAGCCGGGTAATAACTTTGTAAAAGTGACTGACGCAAGTATTACCATGAATCATATTCCGGGAGCACGTATTCGTGTGGGTTTGTTTAAAACACCGATGTCGGAGGAAGTTTATCAAGGTATCGCTATTTTTGATTATGTGAACTTTACCAATTTTGCGAATCAGCAATTAATCGAGCGAGCGCCAAATGATACTTATACCTCAAATGTGGGGGCACAAACATTACCGGTTGGTACCAGTTTAAATACCTTCACCAAGTCTGTCTCAGCAGCTCGTGATACCGGTGTGCAAATTTTCGATACTTTTAAATCAGGTGCCTGGGAACATGGTTATTCTGTTATGATTGGTAATGGTAACGGCCTTAACATGAATGATAATGATGATAATCAGGATACCTACCTGTATTGGTCATCTGAAAAAGTCTTTTCGGGTAAAGGCCCACGTCGGAAAGGGATGAAGTTTTATGCCTGGAGCCAGACAGGTAAACGTTTGTTAGATAACACTAATGACGCAACACATAACCCTAAAGAATATGATCGTAAACGTTCAGGTATTGGTATGAAATATTTGAGCAAAAAGTATCGTTTTACGTTTGAATACACAAAAGCGGACGGTATGATCTGGCTTGGGCCACATACGCCAACGTTTGATATGAATCCAAATGCGCCGGTTGGTAATGGTGAAAATGGTGAAGCATCTGCATGGCAAGTTGATTTTGGTTGGTATATTCCGGGTACTAAATGGGAACTGGATGCGCGTTACGATGTTTATAACCGCTTAGAAAATGATACGGTTTTCCCTGGGGGAGCCAATGCGGGTAAAGGTTTTGAAACAGAGTGGACAACGTTAACGTTGGGTGTTCAATACCATTTAAACAAGAAAAGTCGTGTGACTGTTAACTATGCCTTTAGAGATGTTGAAGCGGTTGATTTTGGTTCGGGCGCGGGTCCTAATGCCAACCTCGATGGCATCGATGATATTTTCGCCGTACAGGTAACGCATATTTTCTAAGTTGTTACTTCGTTCTCAAACAAAAAAAGGATGCTACGGCATCCTTTTTTTATGAATATTTTTCAGTCGTATTGGTTAAATAAATATGAGGATATTTATATTGTAGGCGAGGTGATTTTTTAAAAGCTAAACAATGTAAATAGTATACGGTTATTAACGCACGAATACAGCTATCTATTTGATATATATAGAATTTATGGCTATTAGAATCTTGGGCTGGGCAGGCGTATGTATATTCCGATGTTCCTTTAGATGCTGCTATAATCAAAACTTTCTTATAAACCTTGAATGAAGATGTCCTCTAATGCCCAATCGCATTCGCGAAATACCGTATAACTACACTTCTTATTCCGACCGCGAAATTGTGATTCGATTTCTGGGTGAGGATAGCTGGCAGTCACTGAATAATTTACGCGCTGAACGCGTGACTGGCCGATCGGCCAGAATGTTGTTTGAGGTGCTGGGTGATATGTGGGTGGTCACGCGCAACCCCTTTATCCAGGATGATCTATTAACAAATCGAAAACGACGAAAACAACTTATTAATGCGCTATACCATCGGTTAGCGCAAATTGAAGAGCGTGCGGATAATAATGCCATTGCTCTGTCGCTGGTAGCGAAAGCCAAACAATCGGTGGCTGAATTTAAAGACTGGTTTCCAGAACAAAATGCGTTAAGAAAAAAGGTTTATGCGCGCCTTAAAAAAACTACTCGAAAAGACAATATCTGTTTTGATGGTCTGGCGAGAGTATCCCATGTTACTGATGCATCAGACTGGCGGGTCGAATTTCCCCTGGTTGTCATTACGCCGAATGATGAAAATGAAGTGCAGGCGGTTGTCGTTGCCTGTATAGAATTGGGTTTAAGTATTATTCCGCGTGGTGGTGGTACAGGCTATACCGGTGGTGCAGTACCGCTGCAGGTAAACAGCGTTGTTATTAATACTGAAAAGCTTGAATTGCTGGCTCCGGTAGAGCAAAAATATATTAGCGGCGTTGATAAAAAAATTCCAACCGTACGGGCTGAAGCGGGTGTTGTTACACGTCGTGTTTCTGAGCTTGCGGAGGAAAATGATCTGGTGTTTGCTGTGGACCCAACATCGCAAGATGCTTCGTGTATCGGTGGTAATGTGGCGATGAATGCTGGCGGTAAAAAAGCAGTCTTGTGGGGAACCACGCTGGATAATCTGATTTCCTGGCGAATGGTAACGGCCGATGGCAACTGGTTACAGGTGGAACGGCTGAATCATAATCTGGGTAAGATCCACGAACAGGAAGAAGTTGTGTTTCGCTTAACGCGCTTTAAAGCCGATAGAAAAACCATTATCAATGAGTCTGAAATTTTAACCATTCCCGGACGGCATTTACGTAAACAGGGATTGGGTAAAGATGTAACCGATAAATTTCTGGGCGGTTTGCCGGGCATTCAGAAAGAAGGTTGCGATGGTATTATAACGTCGGCAGATTTTATTTTGCACCGCATGCCGAAGTTTAAGCGAACGATTTGCCTTGAGTTTTATAATACTGATATGCGTACCGCTGTACCGGCTATTGTTGAAACCAAAGATTATCTCGATAACATGGATGGTATTCAGCTTGCCGGAATGGAACACCTCGATGCCCGTTATGTAAAAGCGGTAAATTATTCACCAAAAGCACCGCGGCGAGAATTACCTCAAATGATTCTGCTTATTGATGTGGTCAGCGAAGATGATTCTCTGGTTGCAGAAGCTGCATCGGAAGTTATTCGTTTAGCCAATCAACGAGGGGCGGAAGGTTTTATTGCAGTTAGTACCGAAGCACGTAAACAGTTCTGGGCTGATCGAAGTCGAACCGCTGCTATTGCTGCACATACCAATGCATTTAAAATAAATGAAGATGTGGTGATCCCATTACCACGTTTAGGAGACTATAACGAAAACATAGAAAGAATAAATATCGAGTTATCCATAAAGAATAAACTGGAGATGGTTGAACTTGTTCTATCCTACCTGGATAGCGATATGCCTGAATTACATCCTGTTATTTTAGGCCAGGCTCCTGGCGACGTTAATAGCACAGAGTTAAAAAATATTATTGCTGCCAAGAAAGAAGCAGCAAAAAAACAATTAACAAATATTAAAACAAGCTGGCAATGCATACTGGAAAATCTTGATGGACGGGCTGCAGACTATTTAGATGCAATGCAGCTAAATAAAGCACAGGAATTTGACCAGAATCATTCATTGTTTAGCCTGATGCAGCACCGAACGTTACGGATCTCATATCGCGACAGGGTAGAAAAGCCATTAAAAGAAATTTTTTCCGGGCATGACTTTAGTGAAGTCCGAAATAAATTCGATAGTTTGCATGCAAGCTTGCGAACCAGTCGTCTATTTGTTGCAACGCACATGCATGCTGGCGATGGAAACGTACATACCAATATTCCGGTAAACTCAAATGACTATGCTATGATGCAACAGGCCGATGAAGTCGTTGATCGCATTATGGCATTAGCGGAAAGTCTTGATGGTGTAATCTCGGGTGAGCATGGAATAGGTTTAACTAAGTTACAATATCTTGATGACGCTGCATTAATCGCTTTCGACAAGTATAAGAAAGATGTCGATCCTGATGATATCTTTAACCCAGGAAAACTTAAAAAAGGTTCGACGCTGGAAGGGGCTTATACTCCGTCACTGCGATTACTGGAACAGGAAGCATTAATTCTTGAAGCCAATGACCTGGATGCATTAAATGCACAGGTTAAAGACTGTCTGCGTTGTGGTAAATGTAAGCCTGTTTGTAATACACACATACCCCGGGCTAATTTACTTTATTCGCCACGTAATAAAATTCTCGCAACGGGTTTAATATTGGAAGCTTTTTTATACGAAGAGCAAACCCGGCGAGGTATTTCCATTCGCCACTTCGAGGAAATGAATGACGTTGCCGACCATTGTACGGTATGTCATAAATGTTTAAGCCCCTGTCCGGTTAACATCGATTTTGGCGATGTTTCCGTTAACATGCGGACCCTGTTACGAAATAAAGGTAAAAAACACTTAAATATAGGCACTTTTGTGTCGATGCTGTTTTTAAATGTTACAACACCCCTTGTTATAAAAGCATTACGTAAAGTGATGATCCAGTGGGGCTACCGTGCACAACGACTGGCATATAAACTGGTTCGAGTGACCAGGTTATTAAACAGAAAAAGCATGCCACCTGCAACCACAGGTAAAATGAACAAGTCCAGCCAGCTGGTTAACTTTATTAAGAAGCCTATGCCAGTCGATTTACCGAAAAAAACGTTTCGCTCACACTTGTCTTTGGAAGATAACAAACAGATTGCCATTTTACGTAATTCAGAAACCACATCTATTGAATCAGAAACTGTTTTTTATTTCCCAGGTTGTGGTTCTGAACGGTTATTCAGTCAGGTGGGTACGGCCACGCTGGCGGTACTATATGATTTAAATGTGCAAACGGTTTTACCACCGGGTTATCTGTGCTGTGGTTATCCTCAGTCATCAGGCGGGGATGAAAAGAAAGGTAAACAAATTTCAGTTGATAATCAGGTGTTGTTCCACCGGGTCGCCAATACTTTAAATTATCTGGATATCAAAACAGTTATTGTTTCCTGCGGTACCTGTATGGATCAATTGATGCAATATCAGTTCGATAAAATTTTCCCGGGTTGCCGGTTACTCGATATACATGAATATGCACTGGAAAAAGGGCTTAAGCTGGAAGGTAATCAGTCTACCCAATATTTGTATCATGACCCTTGCCATACACCGATGAAAACCTACAATCCAATTAAAGTCGCATCAGGCTTAATGGGTAAAGAGGTCATATTATCAGATCGTTGTTGCGGAGAAGCGGGCACTTTGGCGGTATCACGTCCTGATATTTCGACACAAATACGTTCCAGAAAAGAACTGGAGTTAAAAGCAGGCATCAATAGCTTGTTAGGTAAAGATAAAGCAAACACAGGTGAAGTAAAGTTACTCACATCCTGTCCTTCCTGTCAGCAAGGATTATCACGTTATGAAGATGAAACAGGATTAACTACGGATTATATTGTTGTTGAGCTTGCAAGCCATCTATATGGTAAGCATTGGCAGAGTGAATTTTTAAATAAAGTAGGCAAGGGTGGAATTGAGCGTATTTTATTGTAAGTATTACTAATTCGCTATTATTGATTTAAAATATCTTATTAGTTTGGGTTGCTTTTTTATCAACAGCATGTACGCATTTACACGTAAACCGAGTCCCCGTTCACTATAAAAAACAAGCATTAACAAATATTGACGATACGAAATATAATATCCAGATAATAGTAACTCGCGGACTATTTTATTTTACTCACTCAGCAATTCGTCTCCGGAAGCATAAGCAAACTCTCTTCTGGGATCCTTTCGACAGTTATGGAACAGATGAATATGCAGAATATTTTAAAGCGAACCCGTTACCAGATAATTTTATAAAGAAAGAAGATTTAATTACCCAAGGCGTTCCTTCACTATCTCAATATTGGAAATTTGCTCAGTATACTGAAGATTTAGGCATGGAAGTTTTCCAGTGGAATTTGACGGAACCGCAGGCAATATATTACCAGACAGTGTTTCTTGAAGGGGCAACAAATAGTGAGAATCGTTTCGACTTTACAACGGGTGCTGCATTTTATCTATGTAGCAGTACCTTAACGCGGTTTATTAATCGATTTGTTTCTGATGTTATCCCGTTAGGTAAAACTTTTTTCTTCCCGGATAACCTGGCGCATAAGTTTTATACTTAAGATCTGATAGAATATTTATGTTCAGAAAAGGACAGGAACCCCGGGTATTTCAACCAAATTAGGCATTTTCTGTTGAGGGGGTATAGAGAATAAACGTTGCCCTGTTTAAAGTATTCACCAGAACAAGGCAACGTATTGGGCTTATTCGATAACTTTCACACCATCTTTACCGCCGAGCAATAGAACATCGGCTGGTTTAATAGCAAATAATCCGTTGGTTACCACGCCTGTCACGTTATTTAGCGTTTGTTCGAGTTTGGTCGGCTCCATTATTTCCATATTATGTACATCAAGAATGACATTGCCGTTATCGGTAGTAAAACCATCGCGTAATACAGGTTCACCACCCAACTTTACAATTTCGCGAGCTACAAAACTGCGCGCCATTGGAATAACTTCGATAGGCAATGGGAATTTTCCCAGAATATCCACCAGTTTGGAGTCATCGGCAATACAGACAAACTTCTTGCTCGCCGCTGCAACAATTTTTTCACGGGTTAATGCGCCACCACCACCTTTTACCAGGTGAAGGTGGCGATTGGTTTCATCTGCACCATCAACATAAACCGATATTTCACTGACATTGTTTAAATCAAAGACTTCAATACCATGGCCTTTTAACCTGTCCGCACTGGCTACTGAACTTGCAACGGTTCCTTCAATTTTATGTTTGATTTTTGCGAGCTCATCTATGAAGAAGTTCGCTGTTGAACCTGTCCCTACACCAATTATGGTTCCGGCTTCAACATAGTCGATAGCTGCTGCTGCAACCGCCTGTTTCATTTCATCTTGAGTCATCTTTTCTTCTCCGCGTTATTCAGTACTTACAGCTAACCAATAATGCTAAAAAAACCATTGTTGATTAGGAAAACCGCCATTATAGTAAGCATTGACGCTAATGTCCTGTATAGAAGAAGAATATGCACAAAGAAATTGAACAAATTGTTGAACGAATTGAGCAAGCCTCGGTTTATGATGTTGCGATAAAAACACCCCTGGAGATAGCGCCAAAACTCTCCAGACGGCTTGATAATACGATTCATTTAAAACGGGAAGATACTCAGCAGGTTTTTTCCTTTAAATTGCGGGGTGCCTATAACAAAATTCGGCAACTAACTGATAAAGAGCGAAAACAGGGCGTTATAACCGCTTCGGCAGGCAATCATGCTCAGGGAGTCGCATTAGCGGCGCATAAATTACAGATCCCGGCGAGTATTGTTATGCCAAAAACAACCCCGGATATTAAGGTAAAGTCAGTTCGTGGATTTGGTGCCAGGGTCATTCTGCATGGTAATACTTATGATGATGCCTATGCAAAGGCACAGGAACTGGCCATTCAGGATCAGCAAATCTTTGTTCATCCCTATGATGATTATGATGTAATCGCAGGACAAGGAACCATTGCAAAAGAATTACTCGATCAATGCGATGATATTGATTTTATCTTTATTCCAGTCGGTGGTGGAGGATTACTGGCAGGTGTAGCGGCATATTTAAAAGCAAAAAATCCGGCGATTAAAGTGATTGCCGTTGAACCAGAAGATGCTGCCTGTTTCGATGCAGCGATTAAAACTGGCGAACGTATCGTGCTGGAACAAGTCGGTATATTTGCAGACGGTGTAGCCGTCGCACAAATTGGTGAGAAAACATTTAACATCGCCAGGCACTGTGTTGATGGAGTGGTAACGGTTAATACCGATGAGATTTGCGCGGCAATTAAAGATATTTTTGATGATACACGTGCTATAGCCGAGCCAGCAGGTGCTTTGGCCGTTGCCGGAATTAAAAAATATCGGGATGAGCATAAATTAAAGTCACAAAATATTATTGCCATGGTCAGTGGTGCGAATATTAATTTTGATCGGTTGCGACATGTTGCCGAGCGTGCAGAAATAGGTGAGCAGGGCGAAGCTATCCTTGCGGTAACAATCCCGGAAATACCTGGAAGTTTTCGATCGTTTTGCAAGATGATAGGTCATCACGGTATTACCGAATTCAATTATCGCCTGGCAGATCCTGAACAGGCGCATATTTTTGTAGGCGTGAAACTTGAAAATGGCGAGCAGGACAAAGAAAAATTAATTTCATTATTGCGCGCTAACCAATACCCTGTTGTCGACATGAGTGATAATGAAATGGCGAAAATTCATATTCGCTATATGGTGGGTGGTCGTAGTCAAAGTCAGCAGCAGGATCTGGCAAAGGAATACTTATATCGTTTTCAATTTCCTGAACGTCCGGGTGCCTTGCTACGTTTTCTTGACCATATGGGTGAAGACTGGAATATCAGTTTGTTTCACTATCGCAATCATGGTGCTGCCTATGGACGTATATTGGTAGGAATTCAGGTTCCCGAAGGTCAGCAAGAGCAGTTCAACGATTTCCTGCAAACTATACAATATCCATATTGGAATGAAACTGAAAACCCTGCTTTCAGCTTATTTTTAAGTTGATCTGACACTTACGAATAGCGTATCGAGGAAATTCCAGACAAAAAAAAGCCTGTATTGCTACAGGCTTTTCTAATTACAGCTTAATGTAAATGATTACTTACGTTTTTTAGCTGCTTTCTTTTTAGCTTTTTTCTTAGTTACTTTTTTCTTAGCTGCTTTCTTTTTAGCTTTTTTCTTAGCTACTTTCTTTTTAGCTTTTTTCTTAGCTTTCTTTTTAGCTTTTTTCTTAGCTACTTTCTTTTTAGCTTTTTTCTTAGCTACTTTCTTTTTAGCTTTTTTCTTAGTTACTTTTTTCTTAGCTGCTTTCTTTTTAGCTTTTTTCTTAGTTACTTTCTTTTTGGTTACTTTTTTCTTAGCAACCTTCTTCTTTGCTTTTTTCTTTGCTGCCATTTTACTATCTCCTAAGGTTTTGAGCACTGATTCGAAAGAGAGTATAGCTAAGTTACATTAAAAAGCTAGTAATG
>Ga0316207_10002079_pt1 | contig 21750 bp, 15 predicted proteins | sample 6weekpyrite_MG_FD_204943 | JGI IMG/M metagenome (GOLD analysis project Ga0316207, IMG submission 204943) | Microbial mat bacterial communities from mineral coupon in-situ incubated in ocean water Damariscotta River, Maine, United States -... | ecosystem: Environmental > Aquatic > Marine >...
CGCGGTGTTTGGGGTGATGAAGAGAGATTTGTAAAATCTTACTTCGGTGATGTGCAAAAAGATGGTAAGCCGGTTTATTTTACAGGTGACGGTGCTGTTTATGATGAAGATGGTTATATTACCATTACAGGACGTACTGATGATGTTATAAATGTCAGTGGACATAGAATGGGAACTGCCGAGATCGAAGCGGCTATAAAAAAACATCCAAATGTTGCGGAGGTTGCTGTTGTCGGTAAACCGCATGAGATAAAAGGTGAGGGTGTCTTTGCTTACATTGTATTAAAAGATGACACAGGTGTGGCTGATGAGGTTGAAGAAGCACAAATCATTAATAACATCATTAAAAAAGAGATAGGGAATATCGCAGTTTGTGATGATATGCTCTTCGCACCCGGTCTTCCTAAAACAAGAAGTGGAAAAATCATGCGTCGTATTCTTCGTTCTATCGCAAAAGGTGAAGCAATTACTCAAGATATTTCAACGCTAGAAGATCCTTCTGTCGTTGAAAAAATCGAAGTAATGGCGAATTCTAAGTAGTGCATGTTATAATTTCATAATTAAACTACAAAGAGTGATTATGGAATTATGTGTTGCCCTTGATTTACCGACTAAAGAAGAAAATTTAGCACTAATAGAAAAAATAAAAGATTACGATATCTGGCTAAAAGTCGGGCTTCGTACTTACATACGTGATGGGGAAGCCTTTTTACATGCCATCAAACAAATAAATCCCGATTTTAAAATATTTTTAGACCTCAAACTTTATGACATTCCAAATACAATGGCAGATGCTGCAGAGTCCATAATGGGACTGGGTGTAGATATGTTCAATGTGCATGCAAGTGCTGGCAAACGTGCTATGAGTACAGTGATGCAAAGACTGCAGAAGTATGAGAACCGTCCTATTGTTTTGGCCGTAACCGCATTGACATCATTTAGCGAAGATGAATTTCGCGAAGTTTATGAAACCGACATTGTCACAAAAGCCAATCAGTTTGCCAAAGATGCCATGAAGAGCGGACTTGACGGTGTTGTCTGTTCCGCATATGAAAGTAAGACGATCAAAGAACTTACATGTAAAGAGTTTATGACACTTACACCTGGAATACGTCCTTTTGGTGAAGATGTAGGTGACCAAAAAAGAGTTGCTGATGTGGCATATGCAAAAGAAGAGCTTGTAGACTTCATTGTGGTTGGGCGTCCGATCTATCAGGCTGAGAATCCCGCTGAAGTAGTAGCAAAAATATTAGAGCAGATTTAAGCTAATTATTATTAAAAAGTTACTATAATCACGTTCTTCAAAAGGACGAGTGGGTGAGTGGCTGAAACCACATCCCTGCTAAGGATGCGTATGGGTAACTGTACCGAGAGTTCGAATCTCTCCTCGTCCACCACCTAAATAAATTTTATCTCCCATTTAACAATTAAGTAGTATAATTTAATTTTTATTAAGAAAGTTATATTTATGATTTAAACTTAGATATAATTTTGATTAATTAGTTTATTTTGGAATTTTCTTCACTCATTCTTGGTAATTGGCGAGAAATATAAAAATACTTTTTATGCACCAAAAGGCCTGATAAATAGACTAGATAAATATAAAGGGGATTATTTGAGGTTATTTGTATTTTTTGTACTGATTTTTTCTTTTTCATATGGACAGGAAGTCGTACATGTAGATGAACGTTACCAAAGTGCGGCCAAATGTAAGGTGTGTCACAAAAGAATTGTAGATGAATGGAGTACTTCATGGCATTCGAAAAGTCATTTTAATAGTAATGAATATATACGTAAAAGTATGAAATATTATGCGAGGAAAACTAGAAAAAGTCTTAATAGTGTAAAAGTGCAATGTGCAACTTGTCACAATCCAAGAATTTCCGTGACAAAAACTGACCAAGATTATGAGATAGCGGCTATTATGGGGCTTGATAAAGGCTCAAAAGTCAATAAAGCTGTCAATGACGATTCTATTGCAGAAGGGATTAATTGTGTTGTATGTCATAATATAGACAAGATACATGATGAATATGATGCATCTAAAAGAGGAATCGACAGAGTTGAATGGACTCCATCTGGAACAATGACCGGGCCTTATAAGGATGCAAAATCACCATATCATAAAACTATTTACCATGATTTTATGAGTAAAACACCAAATCGCCTATGTTTTGTATGTCATGCAAATGATAGAAGTGTTAAAGGATTGGTATTTACCAATATGGAGAAAGAATATAAGAGCAATAAGTCTTGTGTAAGCTGTCATATGGGTCCACAAAGACATGATGTTGCAGCAACTTATAGTTTTAATGGTAAGAAGAAAATACGTAATGTTAGAAACCACGGATTTATGGGAGCGCACATTGAGAGTATGTGGCAAGGTGCCCTTGATATAAAGGTGCAAGTAAAGGGTAATAAATTGGTTGTGAACATCATAAATCCTCAGCCACATAATATTCCAAGTGGATTTGGGGGTAGAGAGCTTATACTCGATATAAAATATAAAGATGCAAATGCACAAATTCTGAAACAGAGATCACTCTCTCTAACAACAACCTATAAGCGAAGACGGGATAAAGTGTCAAGTACACCACATCTGGCTGAAGAAGCTTCAAAGTCTTTGAGCATACCTGCTAATTCGAAAAAAAGTTTTGTAGTAAAACGGTTCAAAGGTGCAAGTAGTGTTGAAGTTGTATTGAGTTACAAGCTTGTGAATGATGAAATTAGAAAACTGCTTGATCTTAAAGATCCTATTTACAGTAAAAAATTCTTTATTAAAAAAGCGATTAAAGACCTATAGCTGATTTTCTGTAATTATACTTATGTTATAATCTCCTAATTATAAAACATACAAAAAGAGTTTCATGCAGTCATTAGATGTTAATAAAATTTTAAATAGTAAAGACAAACTTTTAACACAGATATATTTTGATTTGCAACGATTTTTTGAAGAGAAATATGGCAATGATACCGTGGTCTTTATGGAAATCGGCACTTTTTTTGAAGTGTATGAGGTCAACAATGATGATGAACAGATAGGCAAGGCCAAAGAGATTGCTGAGCTTTTAAACATACAGCTAACGAAAAAAAACAAAAAAATCATAGAAAATTCTGAAAAAAATCCTCTGCTTGCAGGTGTCCCTGCCGTTTCATTCGAGCGTTATTTGAACCGTCTTATACAAGAGCAAAAATTTACGGTCATAGTTGTTAAGCAAAAAGGCAACCCTCCAAAAATAAGCCGATATATCTCACAAATAGTTTCACCCGGTACGAACTTTGAACATATAGTTGACAATGATGATAATTATATTGTTTCTATTTTAATTGACAAAATTCGTGGCATTTACACAGTTGGATATTCTGCCATAGATGTAACAACAGGTAAGACATGGCTATATGAGACACACGGAACAAGTGAAGATCCTGCTTACGCGCTTGATGAAGTTTTTAACCTCTTAAATGTGTACAGAACAAGCGAAATTGTGGTGACTTTTTTAGACGGTGTTGATGATCAGCGTCATGTAATGCAGTATTTGGAGATTCCTGAGCATTATCACTACTCTGTAAACAATAAAAGAGCCAAGATAGAGTTTCAAAACGAGCTTTTTAAAGAGGTGTACCAGATCCAGTCACTGCTCTCACCCATAGAGCATTTGGACTTGGAACGCTCACCTATGATTACTGAGGCCTTGGCGATTCTCATCAACTTTGTTATAGAGCATGATTATCATATAGTCCAAAAAATGGCTATGCCGCGTATTATAGATAATCGCCGTTTTATGTACCTTGGCAACAATGCGCTTGAACAGATGGGTATCATCTCCAAGGACAGAAAAGAGTTCACACTATTGAAAATGATAGACAAGAGTGCAACAGCCATAGGAAAGAGACTTTTAAAAGAGCGTCTTTTAAACCCTATAATGGAAGTAAATGAGCTTGAACGCAGGTACAACCTGATAGAGCGGGTCTCTTCACATGTAAGGTATCTTGATGAGATAATGCGGGGTGTGTATGACCTTGAAAGACTCTCCCGCCGTTTGAGTCTTGGAAGGTTGCATCCGTTTGAAATGAATCACATGTATGACTCCATGGTAAGTGTCAAAGAGCTGATGCTTTATGTAAAAAAGCATAAAATTCAAAAAACACCTTTTCATGAGAGCGAAGTTGAAGAGTTCTTGCGTGAGATTACCAAAAGCATAGATTTGGATATATCACGACGTTTTACAAACAACACTGTCGATGAAAACTTTTTAATGAACGGAGTGGATGAAGCCATAGACACTTTGGTCAAAGAAAATGCAATTATGATGGTTGCTTTTGAAGATATTATGCATAACATAGAGCAACTGCTCGAAAATGCAAATGCAGGAAGTTCCACCAAGCTTGTTACATTGGGTCTTTTAGAAAAGGAGGGCTATTATATCTCTTTAAGTAAGAATAGGTTCTCTCTCATAGAAAGTGAATTTAAAAAGAGTGAAGAGTTTGCAGACTTCACAGTGAAAAAACTCACGAACAACGTAAAAATCACTTCTGCTTTTACTGACAAACTCTCAGATAATATAATGAAAAATCGACGTAAGATCGTTGTACTTGTTAAAGAGCGTTACATCCAACTGCAGACACTGTTTGAAAGGCGATATTCACTGCTTTTTGACAGAGTCATTAACTATGTAGCAGATCTGGATGTGGGAGTGAGTTCTTCAAAAGTGGCACAAGAGTATAAGCATTCTAGACCGATGATAGTAGAAACAAAAGAGGATGAGAATTTTATGCAGATAATGCAGCTTCGCCATCCTCTTATAGAAGTGCAAGAGCGAGGTGGATTGTATGTCCCAAACGATATAGTTATGGGAAATAGAGACTATATGGACCTGCCGCATCCAAAAACGGTTATGCTTGATGTAGGTGTACATGATGGACATGACATAAACGGTGTGCTTTTATACGGCATAAACTCAAGCGGAAAATCTTCTTTGATGAAAAGTATAGGTATAGCAGTTCTTATGGCACAGTCAGGCTTTTTCGTGAGTGCTTCCGTGATGAAATTCAGCATATATGATTCACTTTTTACCCGTATAGTCTCTAAAGATAACTTGGCAAAAGGACTCTCAACTTTTGCGGTGGAGATGCTTGAACTCAAAAATATATTTAACCGTTCAACAGTAAAGTCTCTGATTTTAGGCGATGAAATAAGTCACGGAACTGAAACACTCTCAGGCGTGGCTATAGTAGCATCAGCGATACAAAAACTCGCCAAGACAAAATGTCTGTTTCTGTTTGCTACACACCTGCATCAGCTCTCTACTATGGATGAAATCACTTCACTTGATAATGTCGTAGATCTGCATTTGAGTGTGGAGTATGATGAAGAGAGCGACAAGTTGATATTTAATCGTGTGCTTCAAGTAGGAAGTGGAAGTAGTATCTACGGGCTTGAGTTTGCTAAGTCTCTACATATGGATAATGAATTTTTGGAAAGTGCAAATGCCATCAGGAAACGACTTGCGAATGATTATGATGAACTTGAATTACTTGTAAAGAAGAAAAAATCAAAGTATAACAAAGAACTGTATGTTACGAAGTGTATTATCTGCGGTGCTGTGGCAGAAGATGTGCATCATATCTCGCAAAAATCATTGGCTGATGATGCAGGGTTCATAGGGCATTTTCATAAAGACAACAAACACAACTTGGTACCATTATGTAAAGAACACCATCATCAAATACATGATGGTAAGTTACATGTAAACGGGTTTATCATGACAAGCAAAGGGCTTGAACTACAGTTTGAAGAGCAGATGAGTAAACTGGAAGTGAAAAAAATCGTTGAACCTGAGATAAATGAAAATGTGGAAGTGAAAAGGGAAGAAGAGGACGAGCCAAAAGGCTTCGTCTTGGATGATTGGTAAACTTTAAGCCAAGTTTTTTTTCACTGCATCACTAATACGTTTTCCATCTGCACGTCCTGCTAATTCTTTACTCGCTATTGCCATGACTTTTCCCATATCTTTCATACTCGACGCACCGCATTTTTCTGTAATGATTTTTACTTCTGTCTGTAGTTCTTCATCATCGAGCTGTTTTGGCAAGTATGTTTCATAATAAGCGATCTCATCAAGTTCTATCTGCATAAGATCATCACGGCCAGCCTCTTGGTATTGGCTTGCTGCATCGTTCCTACGTTTTACCTGTGTTTGGATGATTTTAATGACATCTTCATCAGTAAGCTCTTTTCTCTCATCGACCTCTATTTGTTTAAAAGCACTTGTAAGCAGACGAAGCGCATCTCTCTTTTTTGTATCTTTGGCTTTCATAGCCTCTTTGACATCTTGATTAATAGTTTCTCGTAATGACATTTGTCAAATCCTTATGAATATATTTTGTGGAACTAAAGTTGCTGGTATTATAACAAAATTAACATCTGTTATGGGAAACTATTTATGAATAAAATCAAATTAACAACTTTACTGCTCTCTTTGAGTGCTGTGTTGTTCAGTGGATGCACGGCAAACCTTACAGACCCTGAAATCAACTTTGAACCGCCTACCTATGTTGAACAGATGCCGGCAAAAGAAGAACAGCAAGATTTTGCTTCGACGGGAAGTGTGTTTGGTCAAGGAGAAAATCCTCTCTTTTCAGACCATAAGGCAATGCATGTAAGTGACATAGTAACAGTAGTTATTTCAGAGACTGCAAAAAGTTCTAACACAGGTTCAAAGCAACTTACAGAAGCTGATACAAGTACTTTAGGTGGAGGGGCATTTTCAAGTACTGGCGCAAATGCAGGTGTAAATTCTAAGATTAGAGATATTAATGGATTTACAAATTTAGGGTTTAACAGTACTTCTAATAGTGCTTATCAAGGTTCAGGAAGTGCTACAAAAGATGCAAGTTTTACTACAACTATTTCAGCAAGAATTGTAAAAATATTAAAAAATGGAAATTATTATATTTCAGGTAAAAGAGAAATTCTTATAGATGATCAAAAACAGATAGTACAGTTAAGTGGGGTAATTCGTCCATATGATATAGACCAATATAATAAAATAAACTCTACTCAGATAAGTGATGCCAAAATACTATATAAAACGCAAGGAGATGTAGATCGTGCGACCAAACAGGGATGGGGAACAAAAATTGTTCAGTCTATTTGGCCGTTTTAGCCTTATAATCGTATTTGGTTTTACATCTGCTGCTGCACAGAGCTTTTCCGAGTTTAAAAAGCTGCAGTCTGCTTCATTTACAGAGTTTAAAGACAAGCAAGACAATGAATTTAGTAAGTACCTGCAAATGCAGTGGGAAGAGTACCAGGCGTATGTTACACCAGCACTTTATAAAAAAGAAAAACCAAAGAACCTTCCTGCTATAGCAGAGAAAAAAACTCCTAATGTCGGGCCTAATCTTGTTATAAATATAAAAAAAGCAAAGAAGAAGATACAGACTGTACAAGAGAAGAAAAAAGGGTATGATCTTAGTTTTGAATTCTTCGGAAGTCCTATAGGCTTTGATATAGATAAACGTATGAAAAATGCAACATTCTATCCCAATACGAAAAAAGGCATTGTAAATTTTTTTAGTCAGTTAGCTGCGAGTGACTATGACGATATACTCAGAACACTCAAGGTTACATCTCAAGAGATGAATCTCAATGATTGGGGTTTGTATATGTTTGTGAACAGACTGGCAAAATCTTTGTATAGCTCATCTGATGATGCAAAGCTCTTTAGCTGGTTTATTTTTAATAAAATGGGCTATAGGGTTAGAGTAGGTTTATCCCCCAGTAAACATGTAGTGCTGTTGTATGCTATTAGAGGTACAATGTACTCTACTCCGAATTATATACTTAATAAAAAAAGGTACTATGTTATTTCAAGGTACAATCAAAAGAGTACAGGGCGTATATATACATATGCAAAAGAGTATCCAAGTGCGAAGAAAGTACTGAACTTTGAGTTAAAGAGTCTGCCTAAGTTAACAAAATCGTTTGACACAAAGCAGGTATCTTTTAAAGAGTATGGCAAAACATATAGATTCTCATATAGATACAATAGAAATTTGATCGCTTACATGAAAGAGTACCCTCAAGTTGATTATCAAGTTTTTTTCAATGCACCATTGGAGTATGAAACATATAGTGATATTGCTAAAAACCTCAAGCTTTACACAGACAATAAAAAAGCTAGTGCAGCTTTAAACTTTGTACTTCGATTTGTACAAAAGGCATTTGGCTATGAACGTGATAATGAACAGTTTGGCAGAGAAAAAGTGATGTTCGCCGAGGAGACACTCTATTATGACAAATCTGACTGTGAAGATAGGGCGGTACTCTATGCAAGACTTGTGAAAGATCTTTTTGGGATCAGTGTGGTCGGAGTGAAGTATAAAGACCATATGAGCACGGCGTTGTATGTGCCAATGAGAGGAGAAAGCGTAAAAGTGGCGGGTCAGCGTTATGTTATAGCAGACCCGACCTATATAAATGCTTCTTTAGGACAAGGCATACCGAAATATAGGTCAATCATACCTGAGAGCTTTGTGTACGTAAAATAGATCAGTAATTGTATGCTACTTTATATGTCGGATCATCTTCTGAGTAAACACAGTGTGGTCCGGCTTTTTTCATAATTTTTCTACAGTCTTTGCTAAGATGTCGCAGAAGGAGATTTTTCCCTGTTTTTTCATATTTCTTTACTAAAGAATCTATAGCTTCAACACCTGAAAAGTCCAAGACTCTTGCATTTTTAAAGTCAATAACAACTTTTGGAGGGTCATTTGGTATATCAAAATTGTCAGCAAAGGTTGTTGCACTTCCAAAAAAGAGTGGACCTTCGAGTTCATAAACTTTTGTACCATCCTCTTCCATATGTGTTCTTACCCAAATTCGTGCATGTTTCCATGCAAATACAAGTGCTGAAATAATAACACCTACAATTACTGCAATAGCCAAGTCTTCAATAACAGTGATGATGGTAACAACGACCATAACGAATACATCTGCACGAGGCATGTGCTTGAGGTGTGAAAAGCTTGACCATTCGAAAGTACCAATACTGACCATGAACATGATACCAACCAACACGCCAACAGGAATGGCATTTAAAACATCAGTTAAGGAAATGACAAGAATCAAAAGACCGACTGCCGCAGTAAATGATGAAAGTCGTCCAAGTCCACCTGATGTGTAGTTGATGATACTTTGACCGATCATGGCACATCCGGCCATCCCGCCAAAAAATCCACAAGCAATATTTCCTGTTCCCAGTGCTATACACTCTTGGTTTCCGCTTCCTCTTGACCCACTCATCTCATCTAAAACAGCGAGTGTCAAAAGAGACTCTATAAGCCCTACAAGCGCCATGATAACAGCATAAGGAAGCACCATTATGATAGCATCCAGGCTAAGAAGTGTGTCGGGAATGATAAGATGCGGCAGTTGCCCTTTAAACTCGGAGAGGTTTGCTAACTGCCCTACGGTTAGAGTATTTACATTTGTAAAATAGACGATAAGTGTTAAGATAATTATTGCGACGAGTCCTGATGGTACTGCTTTAGTATATTTTGGCAAAAAGTACATAATAAGCATCGTTACAGCTACGATGACATACATACTCATCCCTTGACCGTCAAAGAATTTGAACTGTGCCATGGCGATGACTATGGCTAAACCGTTTACAAAACCATACAGAGCCGGTTGGGGTACAAGACGGATGAATTTACCGAACTTTAATACTCCTACAGCAATTTGAATAAGTCCTGCAATTATTGTAGCGAGTAATACATAGTGAAGCATATGCATATAGAGGTCATCACCGCTGTAACCTTGTGCACTTAGTTTAAGATTGACTTCTATAACCAACCCTATAATAACTACGGCAACACTTCCCGTTGCTCCTGAAATCATTCCTGGTTTACCACCTATAAGTGATGTGATGAGTCCCAAGATAAAAGCAGTATAGAGTCCGACAATCGGGCTTACACCTGCTATGAAACTAAAAGCAATAGCTTCAGGAACAAGTGCTACGGCAACTACAAGCCCTGAAAGAATATCATTTTTTATATTTGGAGATGTATATTTTCTTATATCAAACAATCTATGAACCCTCTTTTGAAATTTTGGAATTATATCCAAAATGCTATGAAGAAATACTTGAAGTTTCTGTGTCTTGAAACATTTTTCTTACTTCAAAGATCGCATCAAGGTTTTCAAAAAAGAGAGTAATAAGTTTTGGATCAAAATGCTTGCCGCTTTGTTCTTTAAAAAGGTTAAAGATATCTTCATCTTTCCATGCTTTTTTATAGATTCTGCTACTTCCAAGAGCATCAAAGACATCTGCTATTGCCGTTATACGGGCATAAATATGGATATCTTCTCCGCTTAGTCCATTTGGATAACCACTTCCATCATATTTTTCATGATGACCACCTGCAACGATGGCAGCTGCCTGCAAAATCTTTTTATTGGAGTGTTTGAGCATATCATACCCCAGTTGTGCATGTGTTTTCATAATTTCGAACTCTTCAGGCGTGAGTTTTCCCGGTTTGTTGAGAATGTTGTCAGGAATTCCTACTTTGCCAATGTCATGCATCGGAGAGGCCTGTTTTAAAAGTTCTGCTTCTTCTTCGTTAAGTCCTGATTTGAGTGCAAGTATTTTAGAATATTGAGCAACTCTTTTTACATGATTACCTGTCTCTTTACTTCTTGTTTCGGCTATCTCACCCATAGTATATATGATCTCTCTTTGTGTATGGATGATCTCTTCATTGAGTTCTGCGATCTTTTTTGCATGTTCATCTATATAGCTTGCCATATCCTTAATAGTATAAGAGATCTTACCTAGTTCGTCGGGACGGTTAATGGTTTGAATATCATAATATTTTCCTTCTTTGACTTTTTGGATATCATCTATAATGATTTTTGTATCGGATTTGAGTGATTTTTTAAAAGTAAATGCTAGTATTATAGAGGCTATGAGCATAGCAAGACCCATATAGATAACTTCTTTAGCTATATGCATATCTAAGACACCCTCATAGGTATATCTGCTAATTATTAATGAAAGTGTAAGTATAGGTGCAATAGTAAAAATAAGAAAGGTCTCGAGTATCCTTTGTGATATTTTCTCTTTAAATGTAGTATATTGCACATTTGTTGCTATTTTTTTATAGCTCATTTCAAAAATAATATATTCAATTTGGGCAAGAATTCCTGCACCGAGTATTGCAAAAGAGGCAAAGAGTTTTATATGACTGGCAACTGGAAAATTAGGATAGAGAATAAAATGAAGCAAAAAAGCACTTAAACCAGCTAAAAGCCAGGCAATGACAGATAATAAATATGCTTGTCGTGGCAGATAAAAGTTTTTCCATGGTCTTTTAAAGGTATGGTAAAGAACCTCTCTGTACAAAATAAGCAAAATAAGTATAAAGCTTAAGTTTCTATATACTTGAGAAGGTCTGAGTCCGTCGATAAAAGGACATACTGTTGTTGAATATGTTTCTAAAAACAGAAGAGATAAGAAGGAGATGGCATATATCAATATACGTACTCTTATTGTAAGTATATCTGTAACATTATAGCTCATAAAAAGTCCTAAGGAAATAATTTATAGAAAAATATTATATCTTAAAACTCTGTTATTTTTATGATTGAAGAGAAGTTAACTGTTCTAGTACTTTCTCACGTTTGGCTTGTGCATCTTGGAGTGCTTCACGGTTCTTTTCAAGCACATCTGCCGGTGCATTGGAAACAAAACGCTCATTGCTTAGCATGCCATTAAGTTTACCTATCTCTTTTTGGAGTTTTTCATCCTGTTTGGTCAGTTTGTTGATGATAGGTGTCAGGTCAATCGAATCTGTAGGAATGAATGTTTCACATTTGTCAGATATATCACTGACTGCATTTGGAACTTTTTCTTCAGTAAAAAGTACTTTATCCACTTTTGCAAGTTTGGCAATGAAAGGCAGTATCATCTCTTTATCACTGATACCGTCAATTTTTACATAGGCTTTGCCTATTTTCTGGTTTGCCATATCGACAAGAACTTTTGCACGACGGATAGAGACGATGGCATCCATAATGATCTCAAATGTCTCTTCCTCTTTGCGCTGTTTTGTCTTGTGTGGAAACTTTTTAACCATAATTGAATCAGAGTTTTCTAAAGAAGTTCCACTGAGTTCTTGGTATAGGTGTTCTGTTATGAACGGCATAAACGGATGTAAAAGCTTCATAGCTTCTTTGAAAATTGCACCGAGCTCTACTATTGAAGTTTTGTCGGCTTTACTAAGTTCTATTCCCCAATCACAAAACTCATTCCATAAAAAGCGGTACATCGTAAGTGCTGCATCGTTGAATTTGTATTCATCCAAGTATGCGCGAACCTCTTTTGTAGCAAAGTTCAGACGGCTTAGCATGTAGCGTCCAAGGTCTGTTTCGACGCAAAAACTGTCCATATCCGGAAAAGTTTCTACATTCATTTGTAAATATTTACTGGCATTGTAAAGTTTATTCGTAAAGTTACGGTTTTGTTCTAGTTTGTCCTGACTCATACGTATGTCACGTCCCTGTGCAGCACTTATTGCAAGAGTGAAACGCAAGATGTCGGCAGAATATTTGTTCACCATATCAAGAGGGTCTATGACATTTCCACGTGATTTACTCATTTTGTTTCCATGTTCGTCACGAACTAGAGCATGCAAGTAAATGTGGTTAAATGGCAATTCCCCTATGAAATGCTCACCCATCATCATCATTCTCGCGACCCAGAAGAAAAGGATGTCAAAACCGGTTATGAGCAGGCTGTTTGGATATAAATCTTTCATATCTTCTGATTTGAAAAGCTTGTCCATTTCTGTATCGCCATTTCCCCAGCCTAAAGTTGAAAAAGGCCATAAAGCGGAAGAGAACCATGTATCTAGTACATCGGGATCTTGTGTGATGTTCTTTGAAGCACACTTTGGACATTCTCCCGGGTTCTCATTCTCCGTTGCCCATTCATGGTCACAGTCACCGCAGTAAAAGACAGGAATCTGATGTCCCCACCAAAGCTGACGTGAGATACACCAGTCGCGCAGGTCTCCCATCCATGAATTGTATGAGTTAATCCAGTGTGGAGGGAAGAATTTTGCTTCACCGGAATTTGTTTTTTCTATGGACTTGTCTGCTACTTCTTTACGTACAAACCATTGTTTTGAGATATATGGCTCAACTACATTTTTACAGCGGTAACAGTGACCAACCTGGTGTTTGTGATCTTCTATCTTGACAATGAAACCTTCTTCTTGCAGTCTTTTTACAATAGGTTCTCTGGCTTCAAGACGTTCTAAACCCTTAAACTCTCCGGCATAGTCGTTTAAAATTCCTTTTTCATCAAATACTGTAATAAATTCCAGGTCATGACGTTTTCCGACTTCGTAGTCATTCTGGTCATGTGCAGGTGTCACTTTTACGACACCTGTTCCAAATTCCATATCAACATACGAATCAGCAATGATCTTTATTTTTCTGTCAAGTAGAGGAAGTACGACCTCTTTTCCTATGATATCTTTGTAGCGTTCATCATCAGGGTGTACCATGACAGCAGTATCGCCGAAGTATGTCTCCGGTCTAGTTGTTGCTACTTCAACACTTCCGCTGCCATCGGCAAAATGGTATAGCATGTGGTAAAATTTACCGTCTTCTTCCTCGTGTTCTACTTCGATGTCTGAAAGTGCACCATCATGTGTACACCAGTTGACCATATAGTTTCCACGAATGATAAGACCTTCATTGTAAAGGTGAACAAAAGCCTCTTTGACAGATTTTTGCAGTCCTGCATCCATAGTAAAGCGTTCTCTCTCCCATGCAGGAGAGACACCCATTTTACGAAGCTGTTCTGTCATCACCCCGGCAGACTCTTCTTTCCATGCCCAGACCTTTTCCAAAAATGCCTCGCGGCCTATCTCTTCTTTTGTAATGCCTTGCTCTAGCAGTTGTTTTTCTACAACGTTTTGCGTCGCGATCCCGGCGTGGTCGGTTCCGGGCTGCCAAAGTGTTTTATACCCATCCATACGTTTGTAACGAGTGATGATATCTTGAAGTGTAAATGTAAGTGCGTGTCCGATGTGTAGGCGTCCTGTGACATTTGGCGGAGGCATCATGATAGAGAAGTTCTTGCTTTCTTCTTGAATAGCTTTGTTACCGTCTATTTCGAAGTATTTTCTATCTTCCCAAATTTTATAATATTTGTTTTCTGTTTCTTGTGGATTGTATTTGTTGTCTGACATAAGTAGCGCCTTGAATTAACGAATTAAAATTTCGCGATTATATCTAATTAGACTTTAACAATAACTAAGTATAATCACACTCTTGAAAATTTGTGTAAGGAGTACTCTGATGCCTTTGTCCCGGTTAAATGAAGAACAATATGCCGCTGCGACATCTCCAAACACAAAAAACCTCATAATAGCCTCTGCCGGAACCGGTAAAACATCGACCATCGTCGGAAGAATCGGGCATCTTTTAAATAATGACATCAAGCCTGAAGAGATCCTGCTTTTGACATTTACAAACAAAGCTGCAGCGGAGATGGTTGCTCGAGTCGGGGAATATTTTGGTGCAAATGTTGCCAAAAAAATAGATGCGGGAACCTTTCATGCAGTGAGTTACAGGTGGCTGAAAAAAAGAGACAAGAGAGTGGTGCTCAAACAGCAACGTGAACTCAAAACACTCTTTCGTTCGGTATTTGAGAAGCGTTCATTTATGCAGATAGAAGCGGAAGTGCAGCCTTATGGTGGGAATTACTTATATGATTTGTACTCTTTTTATCAAAATACGGAACTGCAAAAAAACTTTGAAGAGTGGCTGATAGAAAATTACCCTGAACATGAACTCTTTGCCATGATATATGCGGATGTAGTTGATGAGTTTGAGGCTTTAAAAAAAGAGTATGGCTTTTTGAATTTCAATGATCTGCTGCTGCATTTTAGAGAGATGTGCAAAAATGATGAGTTGGATTATAAAGAAGTTCTTGTCGATGAGTATCAAGATACCAATGCACTACAGGGAACACTTATAGACGCAATGAACCCGCCTTCACTTTTTTGTGTGGGAGATTATGACCAGAGCATCTATGCTTTTAACGGAGCAGATATTGGCATTATAGGCTCTTTTACGAAAAAGTATCCTGATGCGGTCGTACATACTTTGACTAAGAATTACCGTTCTTCGGTACCTATTCTTTCATTAGCTAACAAGGTCATTGAACATAATGAGAGAATTTACCCTAAAAAGCTTGAAGTTACACGTGTATATGATGCGCAACCTCCAAAATTGTTGGCATTTGATGAACTGTTTGACCAGTACCATGCCATAGCGGCAATGATACGAGATACTTCCACGCCAAGAGAAGAGATAGCGATCATCTTTCGGAACAACTCTTCTGCAGACGGCATAGAAGTGGGACTGCGTGAACTTGACATTCCGTGTAAACGCAAAGGCGGTACAAGTTTCTTTGATTCTCGTGAGATCAAAGCTATACTTGATTTGTATACACTACTTGTAAATGAGTCGGATATGATGGCTTTTATTCATTTATTTGAATTTTCTCGAGGTATTGGCTCGGCCATGGCTAAAGAGCTTTACACCGCATTAAAGTTTTTGGGGCAGGGAAGTATGTTTTATGGATTGTATGCGCCGGATGAAAGTATGAAAAATCCTTTTGAAAAGCGAAAACTCAACCATCAGTTAGGGCTTTTTGATGATTTTTTGGAGCTTGGCGCGGTGGGTAAATATGCGAAGCTTGACTTTGAAGCAAAGTTTATGAAAAATCCGGTGCTTAAACATCCGAAACTCACAAAAGAGAGTGCAACCTTTTTATATAATTTCTATCTGTTGTTTCGTGACCTAAAAGGGGTAAAACAGCCCAAAACCATCGTCAAAAAAATTGCAAACTCTGCGCTTTACATGTATATAGCCGATGTGTTGGCAACAAAAAGAGCAACACTTAAAGACGGTTCGGTCGATGAAAAGCAAAAGAGTGAATCACTCAGCAGAATCCAGAGAAAGGTTTTGCTGCTAGAAGAACTTGCAAAACCATATAGCGAACATGAACGCTTTTTAAATGCTATGATCTTGGGTTCTTCTGACTTGACGCAGGGTGAGGGCGTAAACCTTTTAAGTGTGCATGCGAGCAAAGGACTTGAGTATAAAGAGGTTTATGTCATTGATTTGATGGACGGACGTTTTCCAAACAGGAAACTCATGCAAAGAGGAGGGTCTCTTGATGAAGAACGACGACTTTTTTATGTGGCGGTTACTCGTGCAAAAGACATACTCTATCTCAGTTATGCAAAATATGACAAGATCAAAAAACAGAACTTCATGCCTTCACAGTTCTTGTATGAAGCCGGACTTGTGGCAAAAGATGAGGCTTACCGGGCTATGGTGATGAAAGAGGAAGAAAAAGAGTAAGATTAAACCTCACTTCTTAACTTTCTTGTTTCCAAAAAGAAACTATGCCCTAGATATATAATATAAAATACTGATGCAAAAAATATGACAAAAGGGATAAGTGAAAGCAGGTAGAGCCCTAAAGTTTTGAGTCTTAGAGTATTTGCATGAAAAAACTTGATCTTCATTGCTTCTTCTTTTGTACAAATGCTGGATGAGACATCATAGATCATCATTTTGTGAAAGAAGTAATAGAGGGGAAAGTTAAAAGCTATAATGTTCACAAGCGGTATAAAATACAGAGGAATAAATACCACGAAGAGTATAATCATGATAAATATCCATTTCAATGTCAATAGTATGCCCTCTATAGCATTGGAATAGCCTATCATCTCTACATCAGGGTAATGTTTGTAATGAAGTTCTTGTAAAATAGAATGTGTTAAAAAGCCAATGACCAGCAGTGCGACAAATATGGAAGCATAGAGCGTCATAAGTCCGCCAATGGTATAAATAAAAAAAGTAGCTATCCATGAGGTCAGGGCACTGCTCATTAAAAACTTCATTATCCCTGTACCGGCAAGGGTTGTCTGGAAACTTTCAGTATGCGGCATGCCATTCTCAACTGTTGTCTGAGTACTCTGTATATCCATTGTCGTCAATTGATCAACACCCAGACCTGCAACGATAAAAAAAAGAATATATAAAATAATCATACTGATAATAAAAGGCATGATGGAATACATCAGCATCTTTTTTCTAAATAAATCCTTGATACTCAGAGAGAGAATACTCGTTTCATTTTCCATTTATATATTTGCCTCGATTAATTTAAAAGCTTTTTTTGTGTCATCTTCACTCATTTTTCCAGACTTGTAAAAAAGCACTGTACCGTTTTTAGAAAAAATAACGATATTTGAAGCGTCATCGCCGAGTTCCCACTCTTTGACCAGAATTTTGTCCTTGTCTTTTACATAGATTGTTTTGGGAAATTCTTTTTGTTTTGTTTTGAGAACCGCTTCAATAGCGAAATTCGGTTTCCAAGTTGCAGCCATATTGATAACGGCAATGCTTCCAAAATCACCTTTTTCTCTATACTTTTTTACTTTGAGTGCTTGTGAGAACTCTTCATTGACATCTTTTTCGTCAGGATCAACATAGAACATGACATATACTTTGTCTTTAAGCATATTCGAATCCCAAGCACCGCCTTTTAGCAGACCGCCGTTGTCACCGTTTATGACTACATTTTTAGGGGATTTACCGATTGTGACGGCATATAGGTTGAGTGTGGCTAAAAGAGCCGCCAGAGCTAGTGTTATTTTCATCGTTTACTCCATAGTTTTTGATTGAGCTGCAGCTCTTGGACAATACCCAGTGTCAAGTGTAGTGTTTGAATATATTCCATTGCTATTTTATACTTTAATAGTGAATGAAAGATAGATGGTTCAAAAAGGTCTTTGTTGTACTTTATCGCCATATAGATTTTTCCACCAAGAAATGAGATATAGAGAGGATGCTGCGACTTTTTTTTAAAATGCAATAACTTATGCATTAGTGTGTGAGTTAAAATATATCGTGCTTCTATCTGGTCATCCGAATAGACTACAAACTCTCTTTCAAATTCCGGATTATCCATCTTTACCAGTTCACTTCGGCTTATATTGTTTGATTGCAGCCAGTTGCCTATAAAAGAGCCAAAAGTATTTTGGACACTGTCTGGCAGAATGACAGTGTTCGATTTAAAATGTTTATTGAATTCACAGATTATAAAAAGCCCTTGAAAGATTGTACTCCAATTTGTCCGGCCTTTTGAATCTTTGTGCTTTTTTTCGGCATGCAGGTCTGAGAGTTCAATTGTTATTCCGTCAATTTTACCGCGGATATAGTCATTTCCCCTGAACCTGTCAGGCTTAGTTATAAATATCTTTGCACGTGTAAAATTTTTCTGTGCGACATGTGAGTTAGGTATATAGCTGAGGTTTTTGTCAATTTCCTGAATAAGAGGTTCAATGATGGCATTTTTAAATTGAAATGTGTAGTCTTTTATCAGGTATTTATATATACCTCCTTCTTCAAGAGTTTGCAGTACCGGATAGAACGTTTTATAATAAAAGTCTGTTAACTCACTGATACTTTTCATTTACTGGTTAAACAACTCTTTTACATTGACATTCTTTCGCTCATCTTCACTGATCTCAAAGACATCTTTTCTCATATATCTCATCATATTTGCCATAAAATTTGTAGGAATCTGCTCAATGGCATTGTTATAGTCTGTCACTGCTTGATTGTAAGCGCGGCGTGCAGCAGATATCTGCGCTTCTACCTCATTGAGTGAGTGTTGCAGATGTAAAACATTTTCATTTGCCTTGAGTTGGGGATAGTTCTCAACCGCGATCATAATAGAGCCTAGAGCAGAACTCATTTTTTTGTCCAAGTCTATTTTTTCTTTATCGCTCAAATTGGATTTGTTCGCTTCTGAGCGCAGTTTTGTTATATCTTCGAGTATGGATTTTTCATGCTTCATATATTTGCTGACTGATGCTACAAGATTTGGTATTAAATCATAACGCTTTTTTAGTAGAGTATCAACCGAGGAAAAAATATTTTCGACCTGGTTTTTCTTCGCTATGAGTGAGTTGTACATAAGTATTAAAACTATAGCAAGTACTATAAGAATTATTACGGGTGTTGACATACAGATATCCTTATTATATTATTAGGATAGTTTATCTGTTTGTATTTTAACCTCTGCTTATAGCTGATGCTGCGGCATGTGCGCTTGCCCAGGCAAAAGCAAAGTTATAGCCGCCGCGCCTGCCGACAACATCCAGACATTCTCCAATAAAGTAAAGATGTTTTTGTTTTTTTGATTCGAAGGTTTTTGGGTCTATTTCATCCGTATTTATTCCTCCACCACTTACTTCGGCATGTCTGAACCCGTGTGTATCTTCAACTTCAAAGCGCCAATTGAGTATGAGGTTGGCTATTTTTTTGGCAAGTCTCGTGTCTATACTTTTTGTTGCATGACTTACATGTAAGTCTGTTAAAAGCCCGTTTACAATTTTTAGAGGAAGCAAACCGACCAATACATCTAAAATAGTAAAGTCAGGCATATTTTTTGTTACATGTAATATATGTGCAGAGAGTTTTTGTGCAGTGAACAGAGGCAGCAGATTGATCGAAATAGTAACATCATTGTAATGTAAAAGTGCTTCGCTGGCTTGTTGGGAGATGTCTAAAATCGCAAAACCTGAAACGCCGTAATTTGTAAAGAGCACATCACCGCTGATGCTTGTCTCTTTTTTGTGGTTTATCAGCAGAGTGACTTCAGCGTTAAGTTTTGCACCACTCATTTTATGGGCTGTTTTTGAAGCTAAATGTAATTGGACAAGGGAAGGGTAGGCATCGATGACAGTGTGACCAAAAGTTTTGGCAAACTCTTCGGCATCGGCATTGCCGCCAAGGTGTGAAGCTGCCCGTGAGCCAGTTGCTACGACTACACTGTCATATTTATGTATAAATTTTTTTATATCTGTTACTTTTTGAGCAGTGTGAAAAACTACACCCAGACTTTGTGCTACCTCTTCAAAAAGCTTGGCAACGCTTTTCGCCTCATTGCTTAAAGGGTAAGCTCTGCCGTCCTCTATTACATGTAACAGCAGACCGATTGATGTGGTAAATTTCTCAAACTCTTTAAATCCGAAGTTGTTGATAGCATACTCTACAAAACTTGGATTCTGGGAGAAAAAATCCTTTCCATATAAGTGTTCGTTGGAAATGTTACAACGGCCGTTCCCCGAAACCAGAATCTTTTTGCCGCATTTGTCGTTTTGTTCATACAGATCAACTTTGATGCCTGACTTTGCACAAAATATGGCACAGGCAAGTCCTGCAGCACCACCGCCGATAACAGCTATCTTCTTTGCCATTAGAGTGTTACTATCTTTGCACCGAAACCACCGAGATGAGGGGGTGCATCTTCAAATTTTTTCACACGCGGATGTGCTTGTAAAAAGTTCTTTACAGCGTAAGAGAGCTTTCCTGTTCCAATACCGTGATAAACGATGACCTCATCCCAGCCGTTAATAAGCGCATCACTTAAAAACTTGTCTAAAACTTCACAGGCTTCATCGGCACGCAACCCGTGCAGATCACATTTGAGACCTGCTTTTTTTTCTACATGTAAGTTAAGGTTGGTTCTAGGTTTTTGCTTGAGAATCTGAGTGTGTTTAAGATGTTTGGTCTTTACACGTACACGCATGCCGTCAACTTCTATCGTTGCTTCATTCTTGCCTTTCATCGAGACTATGGCACCTTTTTGGGAGTGATATTTTACCTTGTCACCTACTTTAAACTCTATATCTCTTTTTTCTTCTTTTTGTGTCTGTTTTGGCAGTTTTTTGTTTGCGTTGTTCATCGCACGGTGTATCTCTTTGACATCTCCTGCTTTTGCTGCATTTTTCGCTTCACTTATGGCAACATCATAAGAGCGTTTGAGTACGGATTTTTGCTCTTCAAGCTCACGCATCAACTCTTCTTTTTGCTCTATTAGAGCCAGCTCTTTTTTATGGATCTCATCGAGTTTCTCATCAACTTTTTTGTGCTTTTGTTTGAGCTCACGTTCCAACTGTGAACCACGTTCGATCAAAAGACTCAGTTTTTCAGAATTGTCACCATATACTTTTTTTGCTTCATTAACGATATTATTAGCAATTCCGTAACGACTTGCCGTCTCAAAAGCATAACTTTTACCAATGATACCTTGTATAAATTCATAAGTCGGTTGTCGTTGTTCTTCATCATAGATAGCCGCCATAAGTTCAACATCATCACGGTCTGCCATTAATGCTGCAAGACGTTTGTGGTGGGTTGTTACGACTACCTTTTGTCCACGTTTGATCAAGTCATCGAGTATGACCTTAAAGAGTGCAGCCGCTTCATCCGAATCTGTTCCGAGTTCAATCTCATCGACACCGATCAGCGCAGATTTATGCTCAAAAATACGAGAAAACTGCTGCATTCTTCCTGCAAAAGTTGAGATGTCATTTTTGACATTTTGCGGATCATCTATAATGGCTTCAACAATTTTAAAACTGCCTATATGTGACTTGGCCTCATTGAGTTTCATAGGTATGATGTACTTTGCCATAAATGCAGAAGCCAAGATGGATTTTAAAAGCATGGTCTTACCACCTGCATTGACACCGGTTACCATTAAGATATTTTTTGAAAAGTCAACATTCGTCGGTTTTGCATTGTGCAGGGCAGGGTGCACAAAATCACTCAGTACAATTTTGGAGTCTTTTTTACTTTTT
>Ga0316207_10002080_pt1 | contig 21743 bp, 18 predicted proteins | sample 6weekpyrite_MG_FD_204943 | JGI IMG/M metagenome (GOLD analysis project Ga0316207, IMG submission 204943) | Microbial mat bacterial communities from mineral coupon in-situ incubated in ocean water Damariscotta River, Maine, United States -... | ecosystem: Environmental > Aquatic > Marine >...
TGACCTTCCAGCTTATCAGCTTTCCTTCATCCATCGAGTCCGAGAGCTGCGGCATGACTATTTCATACATTGTTTTTCTTGCCCCACTCTATAACTTTTAGCGCAATAGATTCAGGGGTTGGTATACTTGCCAGTTCTAGTTTTCTATTGTAAGGTATCGGCACGTCTTTACCTGCTAGACGTAACGGTGCAGCGTCAAGTGCATAAAACATCTCCTCCGCTGCCCAAGAAACTATCTGTGCCCCATATCCGCCTGTTTTATGGTCTTCTTCAACCATCACAAGACGTGATGTTTTTTCTATGGACTTAGCCAATGTTTCATAGTCTACAGGGTTTAAAGAACACAGATCAATCACCTCACAAGAACATTCAAGCTCTTTTTCTATCTCTGGTACTGCGAGCATCACATCATCCACCATTTTAAGATAGCTCACTATGGTTATGTCACTGCCTTCTTTTGCAATTCTGGCTTTGAACGGGTCAAGTTTTTGCGAAAAATCAACTTCACCTTTTTTGTTATAAAGCAGTTCATGTTCTATAAATATATAAGGATCATCAGAAAGTATCGCATGTTTGAGTGCATGGTAGGCATAATTGACATCACAGACACTGAGTACTTTAATACCCGGAACCGCACAGAGCATCTGTTCATAACTTTCACTGTGCTGGGCTGCAAGCTGCTTACTTACGCCCTGCGGAAAACGTACCACCATTGGCAATGTGAGCTTGCCATTGCTCATATAACGAAGTTTTGCCATATGATTGATGATCTGATCGAAGGCCAAAAGTGAAAAGTTTCCCGTCATTAGTTCTGCGACCGGTCTAAGTCCGCCTACTGCCATTCCAACCGCATTTCCTACAATGCTTAGTTCTGCTATGGGAGTATCAATCACTCTTTTTTCACCATACTTTTCAACAAGACCCTCGGTTACACGAAAACTCCCTCCATACAGTCCTACATCTTCACCGAGCGTTACAACAGTGTCATCTGCAGCCATCACCTCATCATATGCTTTGTTCAATGCTTCACGATACAACATTTTTACGCTCCTCATAAAAGACATTTTCAAATAGTGCTTCAATCTCAGGTTCAGGGGAACTCTTTGCATATTCTACCGCTTCATCTATGGTCTTTTGTGCTTTTGCTTCTATATTTTGTATTTCACTCTCGCTGCAGAGCCATATTTGCTGCAGCTCTTTTTTAAATCGCTCAATTGGGTCTTTTGCCTTACAGTGATTCATCTCCTGCGTACTTCTGTAAGCATTCGAGTCACTTACAGAATGTCCTTCGTATCTACATGTAAAGGCCTCGACAAAAACAGGACCGTGCCCTTCTTGTATTTGTACTTGTGCTTTTCGTACCGTTTCATATACCGCTTTGGCATCCATACCGTCGACTTCATAGGTCATCATATAGGATTCAGCTTTTTTTGCCTGTTCACGAAATGGTGATGCCCGCTTGATGTTCGTACCGATGGCATATTCATTATTTTCACATAAAAAGAGCAGTGGAAGTTTCTGTGTTGCAGCGATATTTAAAGACTCAAAGAATGCCCCGCCGTTGGTCGCACCATCACCAAATATCACCATAATACCGTCTTCATTTTCCTGAAGCTTTCTAGCATAGGCACAGCCAACAGCATTTGGAATATGACCACCGACAATGGCATCTCCCCCGTAAAAAAACCTCGAAGGATCAAAAAGGTGCATACTACCACCCTTACCTCCACTGACACCTGTTTTTTTCCCGAAAAGTTCAGCCATGACAGCCTTAGGCTCAATCCCCCGTGCCATTGCCATTACATGTTCACGATAAGTAGAGAAGATATCGCCTTTTTCAAAGGCTTTAATGGCGGCCACACTAAAACCTTCCTGCCCGATATCCAAATGCAAGAATCCCGATACATTCCCTTTCATATAGTTCTCTTTGGCCGCATATTCAAATGCACGCCCCAAAACCATCAAATAGTACATCTTTTCAGCAAGTAATTTATTCATCTTCATTGCCTTTATATCACTTTTATTTATTGTATAACTTTTAGAGTAAATATACAAGGAAAGTTGTATAATCGAACTATTATGAAAAAAACACCACATCGAATAAAAACAACATTACTCAACACCTTTAAGAGCTTGCAAGCCATAGCACCAATGCTCTTAGCGGTCATCGGTATGGTCGGCCTGTTTGAAACATTCATTACACCCCAGATGATTCACTCTTTATTTGATGGCAATATCATACATGATATGTTTCTTGGAACGACAGCAGGAGCTGTCTCTGTCGGACAGCCTTTTTTAAGCTATATCATAGGAGGCGAGCTCCTAAAAGAAGGCATATCTTTGTATGCGGTTACAGCATTCATACTCTCTTTTGTAACTCTTGGTGTGATCCAACTGCCTTTGGAATTTTCTATTTTCGGTACAAGATTTACCATAATGAGAAACTTACTCAGTCTTATCTTTGCTTTTATAATCTCATGGGCCAGCATTTATACACTTACACTGATTAAAGGCTATATATCATGAGTCAAAAAAAACAGGTCAAAAATAAAAGCGGCTATATAATGCTTGGCATGGTCGGTCTGCTTTACATAATATTCTATTTTTTTAATGTACAAAAAACAGAAGCTGCTCTGCTGGCAAGTTTGGACGTGTTAAAGATGATAGCGCCCATACTTATTGTAGTATTTTTTCTTATAGCACTGCTCAACACCTTTATAGATGAAAAAAGCATTGCAAAACATTTGGGAGAAGAGAGTGGTTTCAAAGGATGGCTTATTGTTCTCCTTGGTGGTATATTAAGTCATGGACCCGGATATATCTGGTACCCGATGCTGCAACAACTTAGAAAAAAAGGAGCGCTTGACGGACTTGTCATCGCTTTCATCTATGCAAGGGCTATTAAGCTTCCTTGGCTTCCTTTAATGATAAACTACTTTGGTGTCAATTTTACTATTGTACTTAGCTTCTATATAATTTTAGGAGCATTTGTTCAAGGAGTTATTACAAATAAGCTGAAATAACTATTATTTAAATTTTTTCAGTAAAATCTGTTTTCCGATTTCAACTCCGGGCTGATTGTATGTATTGACGTTGAGCATAATTCCGCATAGAGAAGTAAGAAGTTCATAGTACATAATAAGTTTTCCAATATTTTTTTCATTTAAAATATCCAGCGTAACTTCATCAACATTAATGCCCTCTTTTATTATACTCTTTTTTGTGGCTTCACACTCTCCGTCTATAAGTTCGTTAAAACTATAACCGTTGATATAATCCGTATTTTCTATGAATTTCAGCGTAATATTAGGCACTTTTATATCTTTTTCAAAATCATTAACTTTAATGAATGTCACGGTTTTATCTCTTGGCCCTTGCATTATTAACTGTAAAAAAGAGTGTTGATCAACTGAACCTATATGTCCTATAGGTGTCAGTCCAGTATGATTATCATGTTTGTCTATTTTTCCTAAAGACTCCCCCCACAACTGTACATACCATTTGGTAAAATCTTCTAGACAGTTTGCATAAGAAAAGATCACGTTCATCGGCGTTTCTTTGTTATGCGCACTTAAAAGTGCGGCCTTTTTGAGTAAATGTTTTTCTTTGCCGCTAAAGAACTGCTCAGTCATTAAAGATGCGCCATCAAGTATATTTTTTACATCATACCCCGCTATTGTCAAAGGTACAACGCCCACAGCACTTAAAACCGAAAATCGGCCTCCTACATTTTTTGGAATAAAATAAGATTGAATGCCGTAATACTCTGCAAATTTATGTAAATTTGATGACTCATCGGTTATAACCATAACTTGACCTTTATCCCCGTCCGAAAAATCAAGGGAGAATCTCTCTATAATCCCTTTAAAAATCGAAATCGTCTCAATAGTAGAACCCGATTTGGAAACAACAATAAAAAGTGTTTTCTCTTTATTTATTACAGCCAGTTTCTCCGAAAGATCAATCTCATCCGGATTTTCCAAAAACAGCATCTTCTTAACATTTTTATTTTTGTGCTTAAAGATGGACTCTACTGCTTTGGTTCCGAGAGACGAACCACCAATACCGATAATAACGATCGTATCGCTGTGTTTTACAAATGTATTTGTTTTAGCGTATGTCTTTGCAGCCTCCATAATCGGCAGAGAATCTTCTCCTAAAGTAAAATAACCCGAAATTCCCTCTTCTTTTTCCCGTACTATCTTCTCAAAAGCATCGGCCATTACTTCCTCGGTTTTTTCATCTACTTTCCAAATAAAATCATCTTTATATGTAATCACACTCTTTCCTTTTTACTATATTTTCTTCAAATATACCACACTCAACGGTGCCAATGTGATTTTAAGCATATTTTTGCGTCCATGCTGCTCTTTTGCCTTGGACTTTATAATTCTTAACTCTGTCGTGGAACCTCCAAAATCTACATAATCAGAGTTGAATATTTCCATATATGTCCCTCTTGATGGTAAACCAAGTTTATAATTCGTATGTTCTTTATCCGCAAAATTGCACACAATAATTATAGGCTTTTGATTTCGTGCCCCTTTTCTTATAAAAGATATGATATTTGCACTTGCATCATTCTCATCTATCCAGAAAAATCCTTCTTTTTCAACATCATTTCTATGTAAAGAAGGCTCATCTCTGTAGAGTCTGTTGAGTATTTTCATACTCGCCCGTACGCCTTGATGCTCAAAATACTCCAATAGGTGCCAATCCAGACTCTGTTCATAATGCCACTCGTTAAACTGTGCAAATTCTCCGCCCATAAACAAAAGTTTTTTTCCGGGGTGAGCCATCATAAGCGCAAGAAGAGCTCTTAGATTTGCAAACTTCTTATAATTTTCTCCCGGCATTTTATTTAAAAACGAGCCTTTCATATGCACGACTTCATCATGGCTGAGCGGTAGTATGTAGTTTTCATTGAACATATAAACAAAACTAAATGTCAAATCTTTATGATGGTGCTGTCTAAAGAGCGGATTGACTTTCATGTATTTGAGTATATCATGCATCCATCCCATATTCCATTTATAGCCAAATCCCAGTCCACCTTTATCTACCGGACCAGTTACCATTGAATAATTCGTAGATTCCTCGGCAGCCATAACAATATCGGGAAATTCTTTATATACACTCGTATTTAAATCCTGTAAAAACCTTACGGCACCACGATTGATATTTGAGCCATCTTCATTTGGTATCCATTCACCCTCTTCTCTGGCATAATCAAGATAGAGCATAGATGCCACACCATCTACTCTGATACCGTCTACATGGTATAAATCAAGCCAAAACATAGCCGAACTGATGAGAAAAGCACGCACTTCATTTCTGTCATAATTAAATATGGCACTTTTCCACTCCGGATGATACCCTTTTCTCGGGTCTGCATGTTCATACAGACAAGTACCGTCAAAATTCATAAGGCCATGCCCGTCATTTACAAAATGTGAAGGCACCCAGTCTAAAATCACTCCGATTTCATGAGTGTGCATAATGTCGACAAATGCCATAAATTCATGCGGTGTTCCATATCTTGAGGTCGGTGCGAAATATCCCGTAGTCTGATAACCCCAGGAACCTTCAAACGGATACTCCATCACGGGCATAATTTCTACATGCGTATAATTCATCTCATTAAGATAAGCTGCCAATTCATGCGCAGATTCCACATAGGTCAAAAAGCGGTTGTCTTCTTCGACTTTGCGCTTCCAAGAACCCAAATGTACCTCATAGATTGAAATCGGTGCTTTATGCGAATTGTTCTTTACTCTGTTTTTCATCCATTTTGCATCACTCCATTCATAACCGTCCAACTCATAAATTTTAGATGCCGAATTTGGTGCTACTTCCGCATGAAAAGCGAAAGGATCGGACTTGTCTTTGTTTGCATGCTTATTGTCTGAATCTATAAAATATTTATAGGTACTCTCATTTGCAACTCCGATTATAAAACCTTCCCATATTCCAGATCCGTCTTCGCGTAATTTTAAAAAATGAGAATTTCTGCTGTAGTTGTTAAAATCTCCCTGAACCGCTACACTTTTAGCATTAGGTGCCCACATAGCAAAATAGACACCTACATCCCCATCTCTTTGCACAATGTGTGACCCTAAATGTTTATACAGCTGTGTATGTGTTCCTTCTTTAAAGAGATAAATATCAAATTTGCTAAAAAGTGATACATCGTAAAAAACTTTATGCTCCATAACTTTCTCCTCTTTTGTTATTCAATGCAAATTCATATACTTTTTCATACTCTTTAGCCGAATCTTCCCAGCTAAAATGTTCCTGCATTGCAAATTTTTGCATTCTTTCAAATGCCTCCTCCTGATTATAGTAAACATCCACAGCCCATAAAACCGTATGGTAAAGTGCTTCATGCGTTGCATCATAAAACTTGAATCCGTTCCCGACATTATGCTCTTCATCAAAATTTACTATCGTATCATCAAGTCCTCCCATAGCCCTGACTATTGGCAGCGTACCATACCTGAGACTATAGATTTGATTGAGTCCGCAGGGTTCAAATAATGAGGGCATTAAAAACATATCGCATCCTGCTTCTATTTTATGTGCCAAGGTATTTGAATATCCTACATGCAATGCAAAATTATCTCTAAAATAAGCCACTTCAGAAAAAAATTCCTCAGCCCACTGTTCACCGGTTCCAAGCATGACTATCTCAATATCATGGTCTAACAGTGTATTTATTACACTGGCTATGAGTTCTATGCCTTTTTGTTCAACGAAACGTCCTACAAAGCCTATAAGCGGTACATCATCCCGCATCGCAAGATGAAAATACTGTTGTATATCCTGCTTACATGTAAGCTTGCCAGACATATCATCTACGTCATAGTATGCAGCAATATAGCCATCTTTTGAAGGATTCCACTCATCATAATCCACACCGTTTAAGATGCCAAATAGTTTATGATTGTGTGCACGGATATGCCCGTCAAGTCCAAAACCAAATTCCGGTGTCTGAATCTCTTGTGCATATTTTTTCGACACCGTCGTTAGAGCATCTGCTGCAGCAATGCCGCCTTTTAAAATATTGACACCGTCGAAACTCTCCATTTCATACGGATTGAAATATTCCCATCCAATTTCGAGGACATCCATCACACCTTTGTAAAAATGACCCTGATGCTGCAAGTTATGAATTGTCAATATTGAAGCCGCATGAGCAAAATCATGCACAAAACGCGTCTTGGCAAGAATTGGCATAGCCGCCGTATGCCAGTCATTCGCATGAATAATATCAGGTGTAAAGTGCAGCATCTTACAAAGCTGTAAAGCTGCCTTGGAAAAAAAGACAAAACGATTGTCATTATCGTGATATTCTCTGTTCTCATCCCCATAAAGTCCGTTTCTGCCATAATAATGTTCATAATCTATAAAATAGATCTCTATCTCACTTTGTGGCAGAGTCGTTTTATAAACAGCAGCCCAAAACTCGCCCATAATACCCATAGGAACGCCCAATGGCTCATAAAGTTTTTGTAGTTTTGACGTATCTATAGAGTAATATCTCGGCATCACTGCAATAACTTTATGTCCAAGTTTATGTAGTGCTTTTGGTAGTATTCCGGCAACGTCTGCAAGCCCGCCTGTTTTTGCAAAAGGAACAACTTCTGCGGCCCCAAAGAGTATATTTAATTTTTTAGCCATGTTAATCCTTTAATAAAAATGCACCCTCTAAGGCCGCATCTTCGAGCTGTGAAACAACTATCTTTGTTTTTCGCAGGGACAAGGGCATTGCATATTCTTGAATGTGTGCCTTTATACTATTAAGTAAATATTTATTATGCATTATTATACCGCCTCCTAGCACTAAAGTTTGGGGATTAAAAAGCGTTATTGTCGTACCAAGTGCATGTAAAAGAGCTTCTAAAAATTCTTCATATAACTTTTTTGCATCACTGTTTGTACTCTCAAATAATTCTTGCAATGTTAAACTCTCATCAAGGGTGTAATATTTTTTCCATCGTAAAAGTCCGCTTCCCGAGCAAAAAAGTTCAATGCAGTTAGACTTTCCACAGTTGCATGTAAAAGAGGATTTCTTATAAGGAATATGCCCAAGCTCCGTGGCAATGCCACTATATCCTTTTAACAGCATAGATGAGCTTACAACTCCAAGCCCCAGACCCGTACCTACATAAATAGAGCAAATATCTTGCGTATCATATACTTTCGCTTCAGCTAAAACGGCACAATTCACATCATTTTCTATAAGTAGTTTCACGCTGTATTTATTTTCTATATATTCTTTAATATTTTGCTTATCTATTTTAATATTAGGCGCAGATAATATCACACCGTTATACACTTGTCCAGCATAAGATATAAAAACATTTGTGATATTCTTTTCTTGATTAAAAATATTTTCTAAAAACTCACACAACCCAATATCTGAACTTGCAAGCCGCTCTTTTTTAACACTCTTATCATTCTTTTTTAGTTCATACCTAAGATAGGTACCGCCTATATCAATACCCAATATCATAACAGACGCTCATAAAGTTGCAAATACTTTTTGGCACTCTTGTCAAAAGAAAAATTGCAAGAGAGATTAAAGTTTATAATTTCATTCATTTTTTTCTTCTGTTTGTACAGTTCTATCGCTCTGCACACGGCATATATAAACTCTTTTTGATTTTGCTGCGTATAGGTAACTCCCCGGCCACAGACTGCTGTTGTTTCATGTATACTGTCTTTTAAACCGCCCACTTCATGCACAACGGGAAGACTTGCATAGTTCATGGCAATAAACTGATTGAGCCCGCATGGTTCAAATACCGACGGCATCAGTAAAAAATCAGATGCCAAATATACCTGATGAGACAAGCTCTCATTGTAGCCTTGATGAAAAGAGAAATTTTCATACCTTTTAGCAAGTTTTGATAAAGTAAGAGCATATTTCCTATCACCTTCTCCCAATATAAAAATATTGATATTTTTACTTTGAAGCTGCCTGAATGATTCTATAAATAAATCAATTCCTTTTTGTGCAACCAAACGGCTGACCATGACAAAAAGAGGTAAGTTTGAATTTTTAAATCCGAATTTTTCATAAAATTCAAACTTGGCTTTTTTCTTAAGTGATTTGTCTCGTAAAGGTTTATAAGCATCATAATCAATACCGTTTAAGATACCCGTTAATTTTTCTTTATATATTTTTAAAAAACCGTTTAATCCGTAGCCGAACTGCTCGGTCAAAATTTCTTGTGCATAACTCGGGCTGACTGTTGTTATAGTATCGCTGTAGGCAATCCCCGCTTTTAAGAGATTTATTTGTCCGTAAAACTCCAGAGCGTCCATCGTAAAATATTTAAGCGGTATGCCTAACACATCAAGCAGAGATTTATCAAAAATTCCCTGGTATGCAAGGTTATGAATAGTAAATATTGTTTTTATGTTGAGTTCATGTTCTTTTATATACAAAGCTGCTAAAGCCGTATGCCAGTCATTGAGATGAATAAGTTTGCAGTTGAGTCTTATTCCCAACTCTATTATTGCCATACAGAATATACCAAAACGCAAAGCATTATTTTTATAATCCCCGTTCTCATCTCCATATATATGCTCTGTTTGACTTAAATATGGTGCTTTAACAAAATAGGTAACGACTCCATTTTCTTTTTTTGTATATATTGCAACACTATAGTTTTCCCCATCAAGACTTAGAGTAAAATTATCATAAAATAAAAAATTCTCCAAGGACATAAAACCATACAAGGGCATCACTCTTGCAATGGCCGTATATTTTGCCAAAGCCAAAGGCAAAGAATGGGCCACATCCGCCAAACCACCGGTTTTAGCATATGGAAAGACCTCACTTGCAGCAAAAAGAATGTTCATTTTAGTCACCCCTGAGTAGTTTTGCACATATCTCGGGTCCAACACTGTTAACAGCTGTTCCGGCAGAGAGCTCAAAACCTGCAAGCATATATATTCTTGGCATAATTCTCATATAAAACGTAAAGTTTTTCTCTAAATCATTTATATATGCTTCATTTTCAAAATTCTTATTTAATGGAGCCATATAAAAGTTGATGTTATAGTCATACGTATCTAGCTGCGTGTCAAGCATTTCAAAAACTCTTTTTATAAGTTCCGCTAAATCGACAAGTTCACTTTGAGAACATTTATTTAAACCTGTAAGCACTTTTGTAGGTGCAATGATGACTTCAAAAGCAAAAAAACTCGCATAAGGGCAATAAGCTACAAAGGAACCTATTTCATCAATAATTCTTACTTTTTCCAGTTTCTCATTATGTATCATATCTTCAACTATGCCTCTACCGTGAAGTATATAATATTCCTGATTTCTTTTTAAAAAATCCAACGAATTTTTAGGCATAATCGGCAGGGCAATAAGTTGTGTATGAGGGTGTTCCTGGGTAGCACCGGCATTTTTTCCACTGTTTTTAAAAACATTCAAAGTAATCAACCGCTTGTCTTTTGCCAAATCCTCTGAGCGAATGCTTATGGTTTTGAGCCAGTCCAAGAGTGCGTCTTTTGAAAGAGTAGAAACATTATAAGTATGGCAGGGTGTATCAATCAAAATCTCATGTGCGCCGAAACCTGCAGCGTATTCAAATATTCCCTCTCTTTTTGAAATATCCGGCTCTTCTATCTGCACTGCTTTATAGAGATTCGGTACGACTCTTGTTTTCCATCCTGTAGCATTTGCCTCGTTCTCTCTTAAGGCAAATATTTCAGGGGGCGTAAAATCTTCATGCCCCTCGCAAAACGGACAATTTTTTACGGAAGATTCAAAAACTTCTTTTTTTGGAAGATTTGGACGATGCTGACGTTCGGGAGCAATAATCACATAATTATCATGCACTCTATCATAGCGTATTTCAGACATTTTTTATTTCCAAGCTGAACTCCAGTTGCAAAGCTGATGTGAATGCTGTCGTAAAGATGAAACTCACTTGCTGTGCTATTTTTTCAAAACCGTCCTCAGACTGAGATACCGTATGTAAAATAAAAGCAAATATATTACATTTTTGATTTGTCGTTATGATTAAAGACTTTTTCGTAAAGTCATCTTTTATGCTTAATTTCTCTACATCATACTCACTAAATCCGTCTTCTAAAGTATGTTCATTGAAGGTTATCTGTCTCGGATGGGCAAAATGAAGATTAAATTCCTGTGCAAAATATAACTTTTCCGTGTATTGAGTTTTAAATTTACTTTTTAAGTGAATGGCATTTGTGTCAAAAGAATACTTTTTCTGCAGTTTTGAAGGGTAAATACCTTCATTCAGATAAATTGCACCTTTACGTATAAATTTTTTATTTTTTAATTCAAAAGGTTGATTGGCAAAATCACCTATTTCTTTAAATGCTAAAGTTTGAAAATTTTTCAGAGTAAATTCATTACAGGAAAAATGATCCACAAAGGAGTTTTTTTCATACCAGTCATAAATAAGCTCGGCTCTTAATGATTCATTTACTGCAACTTCTCTATTATGAATGGTCGCTACTGCTGCTTTGTCTGAATCATTTTCTTCTTTTGCTTGTGCAGAAAATATTTTATTATGATAAGACTCCTGCCTTCTCATAATAGTGTTCTGCCAATTAAAAAGCGTATCAAATGAGCCGAACTCTATCATCTGGGCACCATTTTTTGTTGCAAACAGCAGACTCAAATTTGGCGTAACAACTTTAAGCTCATCATAGCCGTCTTTATCAATATCCAAGACTTCAAATATCGTTTCTTCTTTAGCTCTTTTCTGTTCTATTTCTAGAAGATATTTATAAGCATTATCACGTAAATTCGGCAGATAAAAGCCTCCAAAAACACCATGCCAAAATGCATCATTAGTCTGCAGTCTGTAAAGTGCATCACGTGAATATTTGTCAAAATATTTTTGTTGCAAACTCAAATACAACATTCTTTTATGCAAGTAATTACTTTCATGGTATTTAATAAAAAAGTTTTTCCAAATACCACCTTTAATAATATATGGCGCAACCTTTTGCTCTACTTTTTCAAACTCAATTGCTACTTTGGTTTTTAGACTCCATTCACCCATCTCGGCATATGAACAGTTATCTAAATATGCCACTCCCAAAGATCTGTTTTTGTGTATATAAACACCGTACTGCTCTGTAATAATATCCTCATGCTTTAAAACAGCTTCCACAAATTTTTGCAGCCACTTTTGTTCATATACCCATTTATTAGTATCAGGCCAAAGCCCAAATTTTTCGGCATCATCAAATATAACAGCAGCGGAATTTTCTTCTTTTTTACGCGTTAAAATAGACTTTAGAGCATCATCGATATTTGAAAACGGCAGTGTATAACGCAGTGCTTTAGATATAGGAAAAAGGTCTATTTCTTGAGCATTGTCTTCTGTTGTGTAATACCCATTCATCTTATCTGCATCATATCCATTACTTAAAAAATGATAATCATCCACCATTGCATATTGTATACCGCAGGCATGCAAATCACTCACCAAAGAAGGTTCCCAAACTCTCTCGGCAAGCCATAGGCCTTGTGCTTTAACTTTAAAATGTTTTTTTATATAATTACTGAGCTTTTTTATCTGTGCAAGGCGGTCATATGAAGGTATAGAGGTAAGTATAGGTTCATAATATCCTCCGCCGAACCATTCGATAGAGCCCGCTTTTGTTAAAGTCTGCATATTTTCAAAAAGCTTTGGGTACTCCATTTTGATTTTATCAAGAAGCCAGCCACTGCAGTGTAGAGAAAATTTAAATTCTGGATACTGCAGCATTGTTTGAAAAAACGGCGCATAACAAAGTTTTACCGCCTTTGCAACAGACTCATCAAAATTGTCTACGGGCTGATGCATGTAAATACCAAACAGCAGTGATACTTTTTTCATCTCCTCCATCTCCTTTATATAAACCAGTTTTTACTGTAATCGTCATCTAAATCAATTCTTAGCTCACCAGAACCCGGCAGCATCTGTACAGAAACTGAATTATCTTCTATTTCAAATCGTAATGAAATTTTTTCCTGCTTGATTTTATGTTTATCTATACTGAGTTCAAGCCACTCATTGCATGCAAAGTTTACTTCAATGTCGTCTATAAAAGCCTGCGATTGATGAAAATCAATTTTGCTGCTTACTCCAAGAGGGTCGATTATAATGTTTAGACAGCCGTTTTTACACAACTCTTTCACCTCACCCTCAAAAGCAAAATACAGCTTGTTACTGTCCTGCCCGTAGTATATTTTTCTAATCGGACCACGCTCTCCTTCCATTGTCGAATAAAGTCTACTCTCATCAATAACACCACAGCCCATCCATTCAAAAAAAGAGTCTCTTTTTCCATCTATTATTGGCGTTATATTTGACTGTGGTTGTATCCAGAATTTACTGCCACTTTGATTTTGAATAATAGGAATCAAAAGGTCAGCCGGCGGCGTCACGGAGAGCAAATTATAGATGGTGATAAGATGATTACGAAACAATGTATCAAATTCCATATTATACTCCGTATAATGGTCACTACCGTACCACCAAAACCAGTCAGAGCATTCTGCTGCTAAAAAATTTTGGGTTATTTTTGCTTTTAACTTTTGGCTTAATACCTCTTTATGGTGTTCATAGTCTTTTCTTGTAGAAAATAAAAGTTCCCATGCTTTTGTTTTTTCGCTCTCACCTACCCAGGTATCAAAAGAGCCGTTTATCCAGCTTCCCGGCTCCAGATTTATAAGTTCCCGAGACGGAAGTTCTTTAACCTCATCCACAGTCAATGTTTTACACCATGAAGATTGATTAATTTCGCCGTACAGCAATTCAAAAAAATCAAAACCGTTGTTTTCGTAAAATTCCCAGGCATTTTCACCGTCGAGTATTACAAATACCGTAGCATTATCGTGTATATTTTGAATCATTTGCAGCTCTGACATAAAATCATTTGCAGCCTCTTCTGCCTCTTTGTATCTATATTCAAAACCTATCAAATCACTCAGCTTATGATCTCTGAAACCAATTTGCATTCCGATATAATTATATGGCGTATAAATCAAATTTTTACTGTATGAATTTAAGGATTTATAGAGTATTGCTTCATCTGTTGCTATAAACTTAATTCCCATCGAATACAAAAGCCTGACACTCGATGCATCAATGGCACCCTCGGCAGGCCAAAATACTTCTGTCTCAAAACCGAAAGTATTTTTAAATAGATCTTTTGCTTTTCGTACATGCAAGGCGGCATCATCTGCAAGTGTCATTGAGTTTTTTGGTATTTTTGTATTTATGTTTACCTTTTGTGCATTTTTCATATCCATTAAAAGCGGCAGTATCGGATGATAAAACGGTGTCGTACTAATTGTTATGCGTTTTTGTTTATGCAGCTCTTTATAGTAATCCCATATACAGGAAATAAATTTTGAAAGTTCCGCTAAAAGGTTCTTTTTATCTTCATCCGTATAATTTTTTTCTTTATTTATTAAATCTTTTACATGTGTATTGTTTTTTTTGAGATAAACACCGCACCACGAGAGTATAAACAGCACCTCTAAATCTCTGAGCTCTGCACTATTAAAATAATCTTGATGATAAAGTTCCGCATAACGCGGAAATTTTTTCACCATGGTGTCAAACTGAGAACTTTTACAAATTTTTATAACCCATTTTTGCTCCTCATCTTGTAAAAAAGCCGGCTTTTTTAACCAAAGCGATAAAAATTTATCACTCTCCTGCGGATTTATTTTATATAAGTCTAACTGTTCTATCAACGAAGAGGTTATATTAAAAGTAGCTTTTATACTATCGTATCTGCTCAGCATCCACGGCATATCATAATAATCTTTTATGGCATGCAAAAATACCCAAGGCATTTGCATCACGCCCTTTTTATCACGATAATCAGGTTGATGCATATGCCACATAAAACTCAAATTCATAATTATCCTACTCTTGTGAAAACTGCTCTATTTTTTCAAGATACTTTTTATGAAGAGCTTCTCCTCGCTCATCATCAACAGCTTGTATGTAAAGGTTGAGATGTTCGCCGTACGAGTCGGGGATCATCAAAACCCATTCCTTTTCATCTTCCCATATTTTTACCCCTATATCTGTAGAAGATTTTTTTTCTTTTGCATACTGCAAAAATTTTCGCATCATTTTTCCCTTTAGCTTTTGAGAACACTCTATTTTAAACTGTTTATAGTAAAAATCATTTAAACTCGTGACAAGAATAGACAGATCAATTTTATAAGTGTTCAACAGCTCCATAATTTTCAAACTTGCATAGAGAGCATCACGTGTATAGCTAAACTCCGTAAAAGAAAAATTTCCATCCACCGTGGCAATTAAATCATACTTTTTTAATTTTTCAACTTTAAAATCGGTATATTTTCCCCTCTCTATAATAAGATTCTTAAAATGTCTAATATCTGGAGCCCAAGGGGGTAAAAATACTTTTTTCTTGTCATTCATAGCATCAAGGTTCAACAATTCCAAAACGGCATACAAAGACTTCACTTTACTTAACACAACACCGTTTTCAGCCACTAAAACTAACTGCTGTGCATTGGGGTATATAATAAGCCCCATATTATAATTTAAAGCCCTTACTATTTTTGATACGTTTGATTGTGATTTTTTCTCAAGCATCGCAATATTAGATAATTTTTTTTCGTCATAATAAGCATTGAGGGTTACGTGTTCAATACCTATCTTATTGATAAGTTTGGGAAAAACATCTATCGTTGTGCCATGCATTAAATCTATAACGACTTGAAAATTTTCATGTTTTATTGTTTTATGGTCAATCTTATCCATAATGGCTTTTTTATAGTTACTACACTCTTTATTGTGTTCGGTATCTCGAATTCTTCCTATTCGATCAAAATCGACACGACGGAATTTCTCCGTAAAAAAAGTTTTTTCGATTATCTTTGCAGATTCTGAATGTATTTTCATTGCCTCTTCATTAACGAATGTTATTTCGGAGCTTGTACTGTCTTTTAAAATGTACGCCTGCAATAAAGTTGCTGTTGCGCGTAAGAGTAAATCTCAGCACTGAGGGCGGTGTCTCATTTAAATCTAATATATTTATGCCCGATGATACTAAACCTCCTAAAAAAGCACGTTTTATCATACGTGAATTTTTATCATGGTCACGTCCTGCCAACACAATAGAATGAACCGGCAGTTGAGCACCCAAAGCTTCTCCGAGTTTCGTAGCCATTTCACAAGAAAGTTCTATATTACTTTTACCGTAAACACTTCCGTCTTCAAACATAGAATTCTTGTATTTGCTGCCTAATATAAGATTATTCGTCACTATCGACGCAGGTTCTATTTTTTTATCGGGCCAGATGGTGACATCTTTGTCAAACCTTATAAGCTCACCGATTTCACAGTTCTCAGCTAAAATAAGTCCTGCCATTGCCGTAATATTTCTATCTATAAAATTGTTATTGCAAATAACACCGTTATCAAGTAAAAGATGATTTTTGACCGTTATATCTTCCCATAAGACGCTGTTTTTTATCTTACTTGAAGCGCCTATTGTTACATTGTTTCCTATCACTGTGTTTACAAGTTTGGCATTTCTTTTAAGTGTAACATTTTCACCCAAAACTACAGTTCCTGTAATCTCTACCGAATCATCTATCTTATTTTCACCTTGAGTGTAGAGCACGCCGTCAGGGTATTTTATCTTTTTACCTGCAAATTTAAACTTCACTTCACCGGCGAATATATCTTCATGTACTTCTCGGTAGCTTTGCGGGTTTCCAACATCACGCCAATACCCTTTAAGATTATATCCCATAAGTTCTATCTTTTTCTCCATTAAAGCAGGAAATAGATCTTTAGCAAAATCAAAATTTTCATTTTTAGGAATATGGTCAAGTATTTCAGGCTCTACAATATATATCCCGGTATTTATCGTATCACTGAAAACTTCTCCCCAACTTGGTTTTTCTAAGAATTTTTCTATAATGTTGTCTTCGTTCGCTATGACTACGCCAAACTGCAGAGGATTTTCAACAGAAGTAATCCCAATGGAGAATTTTGATTTTTTTTCTTCATGAAATTTAAAAAGTTTTTTGAAATTAAAGTCGGTTACCAGATCTCCGCTGATAATAATGAAATTTTCATCACCTATAAATTTTTGTGCAAGTTTCACGGCTCCCGCTGTTCCATAATCGTCATCAGGTATAACATAGCTTATGTTTATGCCGAAATCACTGCCGTCTTTGAAGTAATCTTGAATTATCTCGGGTTTAAAATATAAAAGCACTATAAACTCTGTTATGCCTAAATCTTTAAGCATCATCATTGTATGTTCCATCATAGGCTTATTCATAATCGGTAACATCGGTTTTGGCCGTGAATGTGTCAAAGGTTGGATTCTTGTTCCAAACCCGCCTGCCATTACTACTACTTTCATTCTTTACCTTTTTTTGGGATTTAGTTTTTAATTTACATAAACAACTTTTGCATTATCTCCTGTGCTTCTTTTTGAATTAAACTCAGATGTTCACGTGAAAGAAAACTCTCCGCATAGATTTTATAAATATCTTCCGTTCCGGACGGTCGCATCGCAACCCATCCGTTTTTTGTGACAATTTTTAGTCCGCCGATAGCTGCACCGTTACCTACTGCTTTTGTAAACATAGCTTCTATTTTCTCACCCGCAAGCATATCTACTTGAATAGAATCCGCGTTCAAACTTTTTAAAATCTTTTTTTGCTCCAAGGTAGCAGGTACATCGATACGTGCATAATAAGAAACACCGAACTCTTCTTCAAACTCTGCATAAATATCTGCTATATCTTTACCCGTGACTGCCATAATCTCAATAGAGAGTAGTGTCATTATAATGCCATCTTTGTCTGTTGTCCAAACGCTTCCATCACGTCTTAGGTATGATGCACCGGCACTCTCTTCTCCGCCAAAACCAAACCAGCCCTTATAGAGTCCATCGACAAACCATTTAAAACCAACAGGCACCTCATACACTTCGCGTCCAAGACTTTTACATACTCTATCTATCATCGAACTTGACACCAAAGTCTTTCCGACTTTCAAATCTTTTGAAAAACTTTTTCTATACTTAAACAAATACCAGATAGCAACAGTTAGATAATGGTTTGGATTAATAAGCCCTCCTTTTGGAGTCACTATGCCATGTCTGTCTGCATCCGTATCGTTGCCAAAAGCCAGATCATAGTTGTCTTTTAGTTTCAGAAGTGAAGCCATCGCATAAGGTGATGAGCAATCCATACGGATTTTACCGTCATGGTCTGCTGTCATAAATGAAAAAGTAAAATCTGCATACGGATGAATGATCTGCATGTCAAGATCATAATACTCTTTTATCTTTTTATATACTGCTATGGAGGAACCGCCCAGTGGATCGGCCGCAATTGTTAGTTTTGCATTTTGAATAACTCTCATATCTACAATTTCACCAAGTGCTTTAACATATGGGGTAATGAAATCATATTCTTTTACATATTCTAAAACCATTGCTTCTTCATAACTTACTGTTTTAACATCTTTGAGATCATTAGCAAGCAATTCATTTGCTCTTTTTTCTATAATGGAAGTCACATCCGTATCTGCCGGTCCTCCATTTGGCGAATTATATTTAAAGCCACCATCCTGCGGAGGATTGTGCGAAGGAGTAATAACAATGCCGTCTGCCATCTTATTTGCACTTTTATTGTGTTCCAAAATTGCAAAAGACACCAAAGGTGTCGGTGTGTATTCATCATCTTGAGAAATGGCTACATGTACACCATTTGCAACACATACACGAAGTGCTGTTATTTGTGCAGGCATTGAGAGTGCGTGAGTGTCTTTCCCAATATAAAGAACACCGTTGTAGCCCATCTTCTTTTTGTATTCACACACTGCCTGAGTAATGGCTAAAACATGATTTTCATTAAAACTTTTTTTCAATGCACTTCCACGATGTCCAGATGTTCCAAATGTAACACACTCTGTTTGCACATTTGTATCAGGCTCTTTTTCATAATAAGCACTGATAAGCAAAGGAACATTTATGAGATCGTCTTTTAAGACTTGTTTACCGGCTAAAGGACTCAACATAATCAAAATGCCTCTACACTGTAAACACGACCATTTCGTTTGACAATTCGGATTCTCTGTCCAACATAAAAATCAGTTCCTTTTGCAATCACTACGACTCTTCGACCATTATCAAGCAAAACGCTTAATTCAAGAGCATTTGCTTTACCTAATTGATTTCCGACATATGTACCGCCTAGTCCACCTGCAAGTGTAGCTAACGTACTTCCTTTTCCTTTACCGATCAAAGAGCCTAAAACTACACCAGAAATTGCACCTATAAAAGTTCCCGTTCCATTATCTTTAATTACAACAGGACGTATAGACTCTACTGTACCGACCTGATAGTTAAGCTCATAATTCACAGCACTTGAATCTACTTCATTAACCCCTCTTGTCGTACAGCCGCTAACAAACAGACTTCCTACCAACACGATCATTAAAAATCTTCTCATAATCACATCCTCTCTTTTTATCATCTTTGTGTAACTTCCAATATTCGCTACAGCTCATCAAATGAAACTTTCTCAAAAGCCACATCACACTCAATAGAATCATATCATTTTTACAGCAAATAAAAGATTTTAGTGCTACAATGGAATATGATTTTATTATAAAGGAGAAAAGATGTCAGCACCAGCATGGTTAAGTAAAAGACTTGATAGTGGAAAGATTGCTTGTCAAGCATGCGCACATTCATGTACGATGAATGAAGGTGAGTATGGAATCTGCGGTATTAGAAAAGTTGACAATGGAGAGTTAAAGCTTCTTACATATGGGCTTGCAGCTGCAGTGAACATCGACCCGGTCGAGAAAAAGCCAATGTTCAATTTTCTTCCTAATACAAAAGCTTTTTCATTCGGAACAGTAGGCTGTAATTTTTCGTGTAAATTTTGTCAAAACTTTGATATATCTCAATATCCTCAAGAAAATGAGCATAAAATCTTTGGCAAAGAACTTCCTCCCGAACGCATCGTTGAATTAGCTTTGGAAAGTGATTGCACATCCATTGCTTATACATATAATGAACCAATAGTATTTTTTGAATATACCTATGATACCGCAAAACTTGCTCATGAAAAAGGGCTGAAAAACATTTATGTGACAAGCGGATATGAAACTCACAAAGCTATCGATCTGCTCGCTCCTTATATAGACGGTATGAATATCGACATCAAAGGTTTTACCGAAGAGTTCTACAAAGAAATTTGTGGTGCTAGACTCAAGCCTGTACTTGAATGTGTTAAATATGCCCATGAAAAAGGGATATGGATAGAAATAACGACACTTCTCATTCCGGGAAAAAATGATTCAGATGAAGAGATAAGAAATATCGCTAAATTCATAGCAGACCTTGACCCGACGATCCCATGGCATCTCTCAGGTTTTTATCCAATGTATAAGATGCTCGATGTTGCGCCTACTCCTCTCTCAACACTACGCAAAGCTTACGACATAGGCAAAGAAGAAGGTTTAAAATACATTTATGTCGGCAATTTTGATGATGAAGACCATGAATCAACATATTGTCCTGGCTGTGGCAAAAGAGTGATAGACAGACAAGGACGAATCGGACAATATGTAACAAATGAACTTGATGAAAACGGCACGTGTCCATATTGCGGTTACTCACTCGAAGGCGTCTGGCATTAAAAAAATTATTTCAAAAGTTTTAGTGCTTCTTTAACAGTTGCATCTTCAGCTGTTATTGCATAAATGGCATTTGCCATTTTTACAGCTTCTTTGAGTGGGCGTTGATGGATATTTCTCCCTGTTCCGTTTCCTCGACTGCTGCCTGTGTGTATCTGTTCATACAGCTCTGTTAGAAACTCTTTTTCATCTATTTTTGTACCGCCTTCACAAAGAACACCCGTTCTACCTGCCGCCATTGTCGCTTCACGTAGAAGTTTTGCATCAAATTTTCCTTTTTTATTATATGGTACTTTGAGTTTTACAAAGTCTGCACCCAAAGCTGCTCCTACACCCGCTGCACCTGCTATGAGGTGTCCGTCGTGTTCATCTTTTATGAATTTGCCTTTTGGATATATCCAAAGCACGGCAAGTAGCCCGTTCTTATGTGCTTCATGCACAATACTTGCTGCCTGGGTCAGCATTTCATGTTCATACGCTCCTCCAAGATAAACAGTGTAACCGATCCCTTTGATATCAAGCCCGCTCTCCTTTGCAAAAGCTACTACATCACCTACGCTCAACCATGCTTTAGAGTATGGGTCTTGTTGCTCATAAGGTACCAGATTGGTCTTTGAATTCAGCTTTACAAGATAAGGGACATTATTATAGTCTCTGCCATATCTGCTGATAAGACCGAACTGTGTTGCAAAAATACCGATTTTGGCGCTTGATGCTATTTTAAACATATGCTCTGGAGAGTTGTCCTCAAGAGTAATACCTTTACCATAAAAATCATTGTTAAGATGTTCGACCTTTTGGTCACCTGCAAAAAGCATCAAACGGTTCTTATCATTTGTTGCCTCTTTTAAATTTTTTTTATACTGTGAAACTCTATTCTTTGGTACATCTTCAGGTATATTATATTTCATTTTTATCTCCCTAGTTCTCTTTCAAGCCTGCCAATATTTTCTATGGTTTTTAAAACACTGTCAGGATTAAGACTCATGGACTCAATGCCTAAACGCACAAGATACCCCGCCATATCTGGAT
>Ga0316207_10002081_pt1 | contig 21742 bp, 15 predicted proteins | sample 6weekpyrite_MG_FD_204943 | JGI IMG/M metagenome (GOLD analysis project Ga0316207, IMG submission 204943) | Microbial mat bacterial communities from mineral coupon in-situ incubated in ocean water Damariscotta River, Maine, United States -... | ecosystem: Environmental > Aquatic > Marine >...
TACGCCTGTAGAGCAAACCGCACGTGTTTTAGGTGAGTTGGGTCGCTATATCGCAAGTGTTGAAGAGGTAACCGACTATCAGGCGTATGCAGGTACGGCTGCACCCATTAATTTTAATGGCCTGGTGCGTCAGTACTATTTACGCTCTCTGGCTCATCAGGGTGATATACAGGTTAATTTAGTTAACAAATCGGAGCGTGATAGAAAGAGTCACGAAATTGCCAGTGCGTTACGTAAGCCTTTGCAGGAAATTGGCAAGCGTCTTAATGCTAATGTCAAAGTGGTTGAGGTTCCACCAGGACCTCCTGTACTGTCCCCATTGGTTGCTGAAATTTATGGTCTTAATTACGAAGGCCAAAGGGCAGTCGCTAAGCAGGTGCGTAAGGTATTTGATAGCACTGCAGATATTGTAGATGTGGATGACTCCATCGAAGCCGCGGCTGAAAAATTAATTATTAAAGTTGATCAGCAAAAAGCAGCTATCCATGGGGTTGACCAGCGGCAAATTGTAAAGGCCATTACAACGGTGCTCAATGGTGAAGATGTTAGCTATATGCATTCAGGGGATATGAAGTACCCCTTACCATTACGCATGCAGTTTTCTGTTAGCAATAAAGCCAGGGTCGATGCCCTGTTGTCATTAAGGGTACGCAGTAATACCGGTGGGCTTTTACCGCTAGCCGATGTAGTTGAGTTTGAGAATAGCACCCTGGAGCATGCTATTTACCATAAAGATCTGTTGCCTCAGGTATTAGTAACCGGGGATATGGCTGGTGATCTAGATAGCCCGCTATATGGTATGTTTGACATTATGTCCGCGTTAAATAAAGCTGAAAATCCGATGCAGCAATATCTGATTAACCAGCCAGAGAACCCTTATAAGTATAGTCTCAAATGGGACGGTGAATGGCAGGTGACCTATGAGACTTTCCGTGACATGGGTATCGCTTATTCAGTCGGTTTGATACTTATTTATTTTCTGGTGGTTGCACAATTTCGATCATACCTGGTACCACTGGTTATTATGGCTCCCATTCCTCTAACCATTATAGGCGTCATGCCGGGGCATGCGATACTCGGTGCGCAGTTCACGGCTACTTCGATGATCGGCATGATAGCCCTTGCAGGGATTATTGTTAGGAACTCAATACTATTAGTCGATTTTATAAATCAACAAATAGAAGAGGGTATAGAATTCAAAGAAGCGGTAATCAGGGCAGGTGCAGTACGAGCTAAACCTATTGTGCTGACAGGCCTTGCAGCTATGTTAGGTGCCTTTTTTATTCTTGATGACCCTATATTTAGTGGTCTGGCTATTTCATTAATTTTTGGAATTCTTGTATCAACGGTATTAACCCTGGTGGTAATACCCGTTATGTATTATGCATTTATGCGCACAAGGTTGCAGTAATAGTAATTAGCGCTAAATAAATATATATACCTGTGTTCATTAAAATGGCACACCACTTAAAATCCATGTCAAGTAGCTTATTTTAGAAAAAATTCATTAGTGAAAAAAACTTAAAACTAAAAGGGCGTAGATAATTAAATGTTCTGCATGTAATTGCTACGCCCTTATTTATTGCGCTTTAGTTAATATTGTTCAACTTTTTCTAACTCAAGCACATTAGCCAGTGGGAAGAAGGGGAATTGCTCGTTAGGTGTGCCAGAGCTTAAACTTGGCCCATATATTTTCCACTTACCATGAGAGTCTTTCATGACTCTCGCAAACACCATCCCTCCAGTGCTCACGGCAGCATAGATCTGTCCATCAGGCATAATAACGCCTGAAATAGCTGCAACAAGAGGTGGCACGCCAGGGTCAACAGCAGCGATAGTGCCGGTAAATCTCCGGTCGAGTACTTCAACAATATCAAGATATGCACCACCCGAGTGAAAACCAAAGGCATTTATAAGATGTCTATTGCCTTCCCATCTACCTATAAGGAAGCTATAGTCAAAAGGTTTGTTCTGTTGGAAGTTATGGTTCTGATTAAAGTTATCAGAATAAGCGAAAGGTTGAAAACACAAAAAAACAACCAGGGTTTGAAGCAGTAATTTTCTCATTTTATTGACCTCCTAATGGTCAGTTGTGAAATGATACTTAATATACAAACAATTGATTGTGGTGTTGCGCATACAGAAAACACTTATGCCAGCTTGATTGTAGCAATAAAGAAGTACTTAGGATTGAATAAAATAATAATAAGCTCAAAAATAACTGGATAGTAAATTAAAGCTGCGTTTAGAGTACAGGTTTAGCTCCAGGAAATGAATGGAGGGCAGTGAATCGTAATGTATTCTAGCGGAATGAGATTAGGCTTATTCTTAAAATATGTTGGCTAGCTGTAAGGAAAATCAATCTTACTTTATCGGTATCATATTTGTAAGTTCAAAAACAGGGTCGCATATAAAGCTGTAATAACCCAGCAGGGCGCTCTAATAAGCGTTTGTTAGTTTATGTTAACAAACTGTAATAATTCGTTCATAAATAGGCGTTAGAATTCGCACTTGTCAATATTTATGAGAGTTGAGAAATTGAACTCAAGAGTTATAGCCGTAGTAATGCTGGTGTTTTCTGGTAATTGTGTAGCAGAAACAAATATACAGTCATTGGAAAATATATCACAGGAACTGGTTGATATACGTCAGAAAATTTCAAGTCTGCATGACAAGATTAACTTTAAGAAAGATAAATTTCGTGACCAGCTGCGATCTTATTCTAATCAAAAGAGCGATCTGGAAGTTAAGCTAAGCCGTTCTGATTTAAATATCAAAGAGTTACAGCGTGAACTTGATAAGCTTAAAGAAACAAATAAAACCAGGTTCAAATCTTATGACAATGTGGCACCAGTATTAAAGGCTGGAATTGAAAGCCTACGAGAATCAGTGAAGTCATCGCTGCCATTTAAGCTAAAAGAGCGCCTGAAAGCACTTGATGATATTGAGCACAGGTTAGAGACAAATATCATTTCACCGAATAAAGCGGCTAACCAGCTATGGGCCTTTGTAGAAGATGAGTTGATGTTGGGTCGTAGTAGTGGGATCTACAACGAATCAATAAACATTAATGGCGAAGATAAACTCGTTAAAGTACTGAGGCTTGGAAAAATTGCCATGATTTATAAAACGCCAGATGAAAGCTATGGTGTGTTACGCAAACAACAAAATGGCTGGAAGCAGGACATTGTGAGTGCGGGAGAGCATACACGCCAGTTAGATAACCTGTTTGATTCGTTCAATAAAAACATTCGCAATGGTTTGTTTACAATCCCCAACATTTTACCGAATAGTTAATATGCGCATTATTTTACTTACATTGTTATTAGGGTTCAGTCTCATTGGTCAAGCTGATGAGCTGGAGAAGGCATATCAGAAAGAATATGCATATTTAGTTGCAGAGAAAAAGGCGCTAGAGAAACGCTTCGAGAGTCTGGAGGTTTCACAGGCAAGTACTATAGCTGTTGTGACGCGTGATATTCATAAGTTACAGACAAAATACCTGTCAAGGAAAAATAAAGTCGATCGACTAAATCAGATGATTGTAGAAGCATCTCGTGATGTTGATTTCTCGGAAAACGATAAGCTTTTGCTAGAGGCTACAATTTTACAGGCACGTGAAACCTTATCAAAGTTAGATATTGTGCTTAAAGAGGGTGAAGAACTGGATGACCAGCTTGAAACTGCACTAACAAATTCAAGCCAGATAATATCGTCGGATGGTCAGCTTAGGGAAACTGTTGGTGAGTTTTTTCAGTTAAATGGAAATATAGCAAAAGGCAAGCTCATAGAAATAGGGCGTATTGCCAAGTTTGGTATAGCTGAAGAGGGTTCAGGTGCACTTGCTCCTTCAGGAAAGGGTAAGTTTAAAATCTGGGATGAAACGACACGGGAAAGCACAGAACAGATAAGCGGTAATTTAAACCCGGAGAGTATTGACCTGTTCCTGTTTGATAACGCAGATCTTGCTATAGAAAAACAACAGGAAAAAGGTTTTTCAGAGGAACTCAAAGCAGGTGGCCTGATTGGTAAAATTATACTGTTGATTGGTTTAGTTGGGGCAATACTTATTGTAGTTCGTATCAGTTACCTGGTTATGTTCAGCTCAGACATACAGAAAACAACAATGCATGTAAATGAGCTGATAAAGACTAAGGGAGCAGAAACTGCTTTAAAAGAGTGTAAGAAAGATGCAAGCAGTGTTAGTCGTGTCATAACCGCTACATTGCGTAATATCAAAAAAGAACGAGATCATATTGAAGATATTATTAGTGAATCAATTCTATATGAGAGTTCTAAAATAGACAGGTTCGGCTCAGCAATACTAGTGATTGCAGCGGTGTCGCCATTGCTGGGTCTGCTAGGTACAGTTACAGGAATGATAGGGACATTTGATATCATTACCGAATTCGGAACAGGTGACCCTAAATTGTTATCGACTGGCATATCAGAAGCCTTAATAACAACAAAGTTTGGGTTAGTAGTCGCTATACCATTGCTACTAGTCGGAAACATGCTCTCTAGTTGGGCGACACGTACTAAGAATGGCCTGGAACGTGCTGCACTTAACGTAATTAATACTCATAAAGAAACACTATCTCCAGGCATAGCTTAGAGTATTGCGTTAAAAGAGTTTACTGCTATGTTTGGAATCTTACCAGGACAGAACACCTTAATGGAATACTACGCAATGGGTGGCTTTGTAATGCTTCCCCTGGTACTCGTGTCTATTGCGCTCTGGTATGCGTTGATATTTCGTGTTCTAAATATCAAATCGAGCCGAACTAATCCCCGCGAATTAGTACGCCTTGCACGTAAAGGCAAAAAGAAGATTGAAGGGCTAAATTCGGTTTCAGCACAGGCAGCTAAACTGGCTGTGAAAAAGTCTACTGAAATTAGTTCGCGGGTCGATTTAAAAGCCAGTGTTGATGCAGAGTTTTCACATATTAAAGAGAGCTTAAGACAACATAGAATGCTGGTGCGTTCACTCGTGGCTGTAGCACCATTGTTAGGTCTACTCGGTACAGTTGACGGTATGATCGAAACCTTTAATTCACTTAGTGATATGGCGCTTTTTAGTCAATCAGGTGGTATAGCAGGCGGGATAAGTAAGGCGTTATTTACAACTCAAATGGGTCTGGCGATTTCCATTCCGGGCCTGTTGCTTGGCAGAATGATCGAGCGTAAGGAAAGTAATATTAATCGTGAACTAGATCAAATCCGTGACCTGGTTTGTGCAACAACCCACACTAGATAAATCAGAAATAAGATGCGATATAGACAAGAAGCAGAGCAAGAAGGCCAAATTGATATTTCACCATTAATCGACATGGTATTTATTTTGTTGATATTTTTTATGGTGACGACCACTTTTGTAAAAGATATGAAACTTGATCTCGAAAGGCCGAGTGCATCATCTTCTGCTGCTGCATCAACAAAGGCTGTACGTGTGTTTATTGATAAGCTGGGTGATGTATATGTTGATAACCAGCCTGTTCGAATATATAGCCTGCAAAGTAAATTACGCGATATGTTACGTGTAAGCACTGATAAATCAGTGCTTGTAGTAACAGATGAGAATGTTACTGCTAAGTTAGTTCTTGAAGTTATTGACCAGTGTAAGTTATCTGGCGCTACGGATGTAGGTGTTGCAACTGAGCAAGAGTCAGGGAACTAAGCGGGTAATTGGCTAATGCAAAATAGACATTGGGCGCTACTTTCGGCGCTAATTATTCCCTACTTTATATTTGTTATCGTGATAGGCCTTAATGAGTCTGACTTCGAAAAATCAACGCTTGAGAAGCAGGCATCGAAGTTCGATATTGAAAAAAAGAGGCAGTTAAATAAACCGAAACCTAAGAAAAAGCCTAGAGAAAAGAAGCGTCAGCAGCTTGATAAGCTGCCAACAATTAAACCAGCTAATATAGGCTCGTCTGGGATTGATTCAGGACTTAGCTTTGGTGTTCCTCTTTTTGACGATGCGGATTTTTCAGAATTTCAGGATAATGACCTTCTGGGCGGTGCAGATGGCGAGGCTATGGATAAGAGCAGTGTTGATACGCCACCAAAAGTCATTAAGCGCTCACCCATTGTTTACCCAGAGCTTGCACGTAAACAGGGTGTCAGCGGATATGTATCAATGAATGTATTAATAGATGAAAACGGTAACGTAGAAAATGTAGAAGTGATCGATTCTAAGCCAGAAGAAATATTTGACCTAAAAGCTGATAGTACCATTCGTAGATGGAAGTTTGAGCCTGCAACATATAATGGTAAAAAAGTTAAAGTCTGGGCAATGCAGAAAATTGTTTTTAAGTTGAATTGATATGCATTTTAATAAATATATATTGCCACTGCTATTAGTCATTCCTTTAAGTACTGTAGCCGCACAGAGCGAGAAAATAGACTATGTAAAGCTTGGGTCTACGCTGGTTAAGGATGGGTATATTCAACGCGCAAAAGCTGTGCTAGAGAAAGCTGACATTAAAAAATCAGATTTCGATTTTGCGACATATTACACCTTGAAAGGTATTGTCTTCCATAAAACCAGTTATCCTGCTATCTCAAATATATTTTTTAATGCTGCAATTAAAAGTGGCCAGGAAAACAAATCGATCTATCTATATATGGCCAGAAATTTCTGGCAGAGAATGGAATACCAGAAAGTTATAGATACCCTGGATAAGGCAGGGACAGTTGCTAAAGAAAATGCTCAGATGTTTGTTATAAAAGCAGAGGCATACAAGCAACTGGGTAAAATGGATCTTGCCTGGAAAGTGTTGGATGAAGGGATATTGCTTCATCCAGGATTTACACGGTTCTATCGCCAGAAATTCTATTACATGCTTGAACTTGGATATTATCAGGCGGCACGTGAATATGCGCAGGCTTATTTAAAAAGTGAAAACTACTCAGCAAAAGAATATGTTGCAGTTGCTTTTGCGCTACGAGAAAGCAAACAGTATGAGTTGGCAGCTCAACTTCTGGAAGAGGGTGCAATAAAGTATCAGAATAATGACAAGATACTTGAGCTACTAGGCCAGGTGTATATAGACCAGCAAGAATATCTGATGGCTGCTCTAGTGTTTGACTGGGCATCTATTCGGCATCCCAGGTTTGCCCATAAAGCAGCCGCTTTATTTCTAAAAGCGGATAATCCGGTTCGCTCATTGCAATTAAATCGCCGTATTTCAAAACAGGGTGATAAATTCAGGCAGCGTATTGGTATAGATATATACCTGGAAGACTATGAGTCTATGGTAGCAAAATCTGAGGCCTTGAAGCGTTATGACTTATTGAAAGAAGATAGCATAGTATATGCATTGGCTTTTGCCTATTTTTCAATAGGAAATTATGATAAATCCAGGTCATATCTTAAAAATATTACAGACAACCAGCTTTTTAAGAAAGCATCTTATTTGTTGCAGAAAATAGAGAAGTGCCAGAATGATCCTCTTGCGTGTCGCTAAAGTTATCTTTTTGAGTTTTGTTTTATGTTACTCAGCATTAGCACATGCGGAAGATAATCTATATGTATTTGTGTTTAAAAATGGTGTGCCACAGAAAGGTATTACAGTTAATGTTGGATCAACACACAAAGTAACGAACGATTTCGGTTTGGCAAATTTTGATTTGCCAGCTGATGAATATGAAATAAGTTATCACAAAAATGACGAGCTATTTGCGTTAACAGATATAAATTTACTTGATAGCGTATCTAGTCAGGTTTTTCTTGATTTACAGAAAAAAGGTGCTGATGTTGATCTTGATTTGCCACTATCTGAATACGAACAAAATTATGATATACAGGAAGTAAACAAGCAGGTGGGTCCAAAGGGCACGCTGATGTTTAAAGTGCTAGATAGCGAAAGTAAACTTGCTATAAAAAATGTGAAGCTGTTTTTTAAAGGTTATGCGGTTGATGCTACTACAGATGAGCAGGGTATAGCTAATGTTGAGCTATCACAGGGAACATATGATATTTCCCTGATCCACCCAAAGTATGTAATGCATGTTCAAAAGAATGTGATAATCAAGGCTGATGCTATTAATGAGGTTGAATCGAGCTTACTTAAAGCTGATATCGTCCTTGATGAGTTTGTGGTTTCAGCACCTTTCGTTGAGGGCAGTCTCGCTTCATCAATAGCTGAGTTAAAAGATAGTGATGTAGTAGGGGATGCTATTTCAGCTGAGCAGTTTAATAAGTCAGGTGATTCTTCTGCTTCAGGAGCTTTGAAACGAGTAACAGGAATTACTGTAGTCGATGGTAAATTCGTATTTGTCCGTGGTTTAGGTGAGCGTTATAGCACAGTGCTGTTAAATGGCCTGCATGTTCCATCACCTGAGCCGACAAAGCGTGTCGTTCCTCTGGATATCTTTCCATCAGGCGTGATTCAAAGCCTGGATATACAGAAAACATATTCGAGTAATTTGCCTGCTACATTTGGCGGCGGAACTGTACTTATTAATACCAAGGATATCCCAAAAGAAGATAATTATATTCAAGCGAGTATAGGTGCGACAATCCATGACTCTACGGGTGATGAAGCTATCTACAACCCAGATAATTCAGTACCTATGCCGGGTATAATTCTTGATTTAAGTGAGAATTTCAGCCCATTAACCGAGGAGGTTGTACTTGGAAATGTCGTACTTTCAGAAGGTATCACGGCAGAGGAAAGATTATTACTTGATCAGGCAATGGTCAGTTATCGGCAGTATGGGTTAGAACGTAAAAAACTCTCACCAGGAACTAATTTTTCAAGCACTATCGGTCAGAGCTTTAAAACGAGTAGCGGGATCAAGTATGGTGTGGCTGCAAATATATATTATAAAACATCTGAAAATGAAACTGCCATAGAGCGAGACGAGTATCAGTTCTCAGCTACAACAGGTGAGAGTGACCTGACAGATGAGAATTCATTTAACGTAACGACATTAACTGAGCAGTTTGGCGGATTAATGAGTCTGGGGCTTGAACCAGGTAAGAGCCATAAATTTAAATATACTCTTTTGTTGCTTAATGAGAATGAGGATATTACGACATTTGGAACTGAGTTTGATGTCATTGAAGATCGAGGTAATGAACGTGTGTTTCTACAGTATGTAGAGAGAGACCTGTTTAGTAATCAGTTCAATGGAGAACATCACTTCGGTGCTGAAAGTGGCGAGGGTTTATTTGATGATATTGAACTAGAGTGGGGCTACTCTAACTCGGTGGCAAATCGTCTTGAACCAGGAACGTTCGAATACGAGTATAAAGAGTTTAATAACGAGTTAGTGTTAGATGCCAAAAAACTATTTTATCTTTATTCAGATCTTGAGGACAAAGTTGATAACTCACGAATCGATATTACTTTACCTTTCAAACTCAATGATAGAAAAAACTATCTGAAATTCGGTTATTTTGATTATCTTAAAGAGCGTAATCTTGATAATCGTCGTTTTAAAATTGAATATGAAAATACAACAGATCCAAGGCCTATTGATGATCAGTTAACTACCGATGTTGCAGCAACAAGTGTGCTGGATATCTTAGATGCGTACAGACCAGATGATTTTTATAATGCAGAACAAAACATAACAGCAGTTTATAGCAGGGTGTTAGTTTCTCCATTTAGATCTCTAGATATTATGGCAGGTGTAAGATCAGAAGACTCAACACAGGAATTACAGGTTGGTGAAGATGCCGATGTGTTTTCATTAGAAACAAGCGACCTATTACCTGCGCTTGCTGCAACTTACAGATTTAACGATGAAAATCAGCTTCGTTTTGGTTTTAGCCAGAGTATTAGTCGTCCAGATTTTAGAGAGTTTAGTCCTAATCGTTATAAAGATCCCGAGACAGGAGAAATTGTATTTGGGTTTCCAGGCCTTAAGTATACTGAAATAACTAATATTGACCTGAAATATGAATGGTTTCCTTCATTCGATGAGTATTACACATTTGGGGTTTTTGCGAAGGACTTTATAAACCCGATCGAGCAGGTTCGTAATCGGGCAGATGAGGATATTGAAATTAGTTTCAGGAATGCCGAAAGTGCTACAAGTTTTGGATTTGAATTTGGCTTTAGAAATAATCTTGAGAACTTGCATTCGTCACTAAGAAACTACTTTGTAAGTGGTAATTATGCGTATATTGACTCTGAGATTAACCTGGATAAAGATTCTGTTGAGAATGAAAATGATATCTTTATACCTTTTTTAACATCAGATAGTCGACCCATGCAAGGGCAGTCACCTTATGTGGCAAACCTTAAAATAGGGTATGATAATTTCTTTACACAGCGTAGTGCAATTTTGTTATATAACGTTAGCGGTGAGCGAATCACTACCCTGGGTATTAATGGTAACCCTGATATTTATGAGCAGCCTTTTCATAAGCTTGATTTTGTTGTGAAGTGGGGGATTAATGACACGCACGATGATCAGGAGAAAAAAGTTGGCTACAAAGTTACTTTTAAAATTGAAAATATTCTTGATAGTGAACTTGAACGTAAAGAAGGTGATAAGGTCACCGAGTTACGTGAAATCGGCAGGACGTATAAACTTGGGTTCTCAATGAAGTTTTAAACTATGAAACAGAATGTATATAATTTAAATATTGTTCTCATAGGTTTGGTATTGTCACTAATATCAAGTCATGTGTTTGCTGTTAATGCTGGAGAAGTTGTAGGGCGTCATATATTTGGTCTTGCAAGGGATTATCAGGGAGATCCCATGATTATTGATTCAGGCCCATTAATCTATAAGAAAAGCTCATCTAATGAGTCAATAACAATAAATGATAATCACTTTTCAGTTTCAATTTTTGATCATGATGTGGGTTCGATTTATATTTCAGAACTGAGCGAAGATCGTAAACAGTATATAGATACGTATTTACTTGATATAAGCGCTGTCAATGGTGTTAGTAAAGCAACAGGTGCAATTAAAACATCATGGAACTCGGTGTTGTTTAGTGAAAATATAATGCCTGATGCCAATGCATCAGATCAGTTTGTAGAAAATTATAAAGCATACTTTAAAAATAATAAGGACCTGGTTAATCCTTACAATTATGGTTGGATAAATGAACTGGTTATTCTTAATAAGGATGGGCAAGCAAAAGTAATCAAAAATTATGCAATGGGTCGGCTAAGTGCTAGCAAGGTTATAGCCATGCCAGATGAGAAGACATTTTACATTCTTGATAGTGAAAACTCAGGTAATATTTACCTTTTTATCTCCAGTAAAAAAGGAAGTCTATCTAAAGGGACGTTGTACGCGTTGGTGAATATTAATGGTGACTTTACATACCTGAATCTAGGTAAGTCTCCAGCATTAAAAATGAAGTTTAAGCTTAGAAAGGCAGACTTTACTACATTTTTTGACCAGCAGCCAGTACAGGGAAATAGATGTGTATCACCATATGCGTTAATAGAGACAGTGTATGGTGAGGAATGCCTTCGAATCAGACCTAAGGCTAAAAAGTATGCGGGCCAGTTTGAGCCTGCGAGGGTGACAGCTTTATTAGGTGGAAAACCAGCGATATCAAACATTATCGATATAGGTTTTGATGCAATAAAAAGTCATCTTATTTTGATAAGTAGAGATAAAAGTTCGCAGGCAATAGCACTCGAACGAAATGAAATAATGAAATCTAACTATATAGCAAAGGTTACGCAATGAATAAATTAATTTTCTTTTTACTATTTGTAGTAGTTAGTACATCAGCATATGCACGTGATCAGGTCAAAATTGTAGGAAGCTCTACAGTATATCCATTTTCCAGTTTCGTTGCCGAGGAATTCGGTAGTGTTACGCGATATCCTACACCGGTTGTAGAATCAACTGGTACAGGGGGTGGTATGAAATTATTTTGTTCTGATAATGGCCTGTCATCTCCAGATATTACCAATGCAAGCCGTCGGATTAAAATAAAAGAGTTTAACCTTTGCGAACGCAATGGGGTTTCTAATATTACAGAAGTCATGTTTGGTTATGACGGTATCGTTATTGCTCAGGCTGGAAATAATGAGGATATGAATATTAGAAAACTTGATTTGCTTCTTGCTCTTGCAAAAAAAGTACCTAATAAAGCTGGTACGGGCTTAATCGATAATCCATATAAATATTGGGATGAGGTTAACCCTGCTTTACCACATCGAAAGATAACAGTTTATGGCCCCCCTATAAGCTCGGGCACACGAGATGCATTTGAAGAAATTGTTTTGCAGTATCAAACAGAAGATATGAAAGTCTATCGAGATGCGGGATTGAAAGGCTATCGTGTGATTCGTTCTGATGGAGTATATATTCCAAGTGGTGAGAACGACAATTTAATTGTTAAAAAACTAACTAAGGATAAGAAAGCCCTGGGTATATTTGGTTATAGTTTTTTAACTGAAAATGCTGATTTGATAAAAGGTATCAGTATAGATAATGTTGAACCTACAACAGAGTATATAGCTTCAAAAAAATATCCAATCTCACGAAGTCTTTTCTTCTATATTAAAAACGATCACATTAAAAAAGTACCCGCAGTTAAAGAGTTTGTAGAAATGTTTATGAACTCAGAAATTATTGGTGAGGATGGATTGCTGACAGAGATAGGTTTAATTCCAATGCAGGATGATCTCATTCTTGCAAATCTTGAAAAGGCAAAATTAAAAAAGAAGGTAGATGTTGACGAACTAAGATCGTCCCTTTCGCATTAGTACTGATACCTACTATTAAATCAACACAGTTTAAAAGATTTATATTTTTTAACTGTGTTGATTTCTATTTTCTGTAATAAGTAAATTCAATTGTCATATAGTTGCAGCTTCTGTGTCATATTTTATTAATATTTATAGTCTAACTTGCAAGGGAAATTTTGTAACCATTCTAAATTGGAATAAACCTATGAAAGTACCAACTATTAATGGCCTTGCTAGCGTAAGCGTTCTTATGTCTGCTATCGCTTTGTCAGGCTGTAGCTCTTCTTCTTCAGGCACTGCCGGCGGTGCAACAGCTGCTGCAATAGGGACTGCAGCCTATGTAGCTGAAAACTCAGAATTAAAAGGTGATTTTTCTGAAAATGTAACTCTGGTTGCAGGTCAAACTTACAGCATAGACGGTGAAGTTAACTTTCTTGAAGGTACAACTTTAACAATTCCCGCTGGCACAACGCTTTTTGGTGAGACGGGCTCTTCTTATCTTGCAATTAACCGTGGTGCAACAATCATTGCTGATGGAACTGAAGCTGCTCCAATCATCTTTACTTCAGCTCAGGATATTGCGGGTACTGCTGGTCAGAATGATCAAGGTCAATGGGGTGGCTTAACTATTTTAGGTCAGTCTACAAACAATAAAGGTGAACGTACCTACGAAGCTGGTACACAGCTTTACGGTCCTAAAAATGGTGTTACCATAGCCGCGGATAACAGTGGCATACTCGATTACGTAGTAATAAAGTATTCTGGTTTCGCTGTTGAAGTTGATAAAGAACTTAATGGTCTGTCTCTAGGTTCAGTTGGTTCAGGAACGCAAATTAGTAATATTGCTATTGTAGGTTCTGCTGATGATGGTATTGAGTTCTGGGGCGGTACTGTTAATGTAACAAATCTTTATGTTTATAATGCTGGTGATGACTCTATAGACACAGACCAGGGTTTCACTGGTACTATCACAAATGCATACGTTCAACAGGTACTTGTCGATGATGAAACAGGTTCTCGTGCAATTGAAGCTGACAGCTTTGATGCGCTTACAGCAGGTACACCAGTTGCTAAGCCTAGCCTGATCAATGCGACACTGGATACAATCGGTCGTGCAATTCGTTTACGTGAAGGTACAGGCTATGTTTTTGATAACGTTCAGGTGAATGTTAAGTCAAGCTCAGCTGACCCAGCTTCTACTACATATTTCCAGGATATTGCAGCTATTCGTATTAGCGATGATGTTACTTTTACTGGTGCTCAAATCGAAACAACAGGCACAGGTATCGCTGTAACTAATGAAGCTGTTTCATTATCAATAAACGCAACTACTGCGGGTGATATTGGATCTGATGGTAAAATCACATCTGGTTTAGGTATCTATAGAGATGCAGCTACAGCTGATTATTTCCGCGTAACACCTGGCCTTAATGTACATGAAACAGTAGGTGTGTCAGGTGATATGGTTGCTGATGCGCTGCTAGATTCTGATGGTAACGCTTTTGTTGTAGAAGTTCCTGCTGATAACAAAATCACGGGTGCTGACTTAACAGCATTTGAATGGGCTCTGGAAGTTGTAAATGGACAGAGTATTGTTGTACTTACGGGTGACATTACTACTAATACTACATTATCTGCTTCTAACCTGTATGCAATTGTCGGTGAAGTAAATGTTGTTGACGGTGTTGTATTGACAGTACCAGCTGGTACTACATTATTTGGTGCAACAGGTTCATCTTATCTTGCGATTAATCGTGGTGCTCAAATTATTGCTGATGGTACAGCTGCAAATCCGATTGTAATGACATCTGCACAGGACATTGCGGGTCTGAACACGGGTAGTGAGCAAGGTCAATGGGGTGGATTAACGATTCTAGGTCAGTCTACAAACAATAAAGGTGAGCGTACCTACGAAGCGGGTACACAACTTTACGGACCTAAGAATGGCGTAACCATTGCTGATGACAATAGCGGTATCCTTCGTTATGTTGTTGTTAAATACTCTGGTTTTGAAGTTGAGAAAGACAAAGAGCTGAATGGTATTTCTCTTGGTTCAGTTGGATCTGGCACCATTATTGAAAATGTTGCATCAATCGGTTCAGCTGATGATGGCATTGAGATGTGGGGCGGTACAGTAAGTATCAATGGTCTGTATGTTTATAATGCTGGTGATGACAGCCTTGATACTGACCAGGGTTACACTGGAACAATGAGCAACGTATTTGCTGAACAGCTGAATGTAGATGACGAAGTAGGCTCACGTGTTATAGAGGCTGACAGTTTTGATGGAACTTCTGCTGGAACACCGGTTGCTAAACCCGTTCTACAGAATGCTATCCTTAACTCAGTAGGACGTGCGATTCGTTTACGTGAAGGCACAGGCTATGTGTTCGACAATGTTCAGGTTAATGTTCAATCAGCTACTGATCTAACTGTTAATGCAATTCGCATAAGCGATCAAGTTACATTTGATACTGCTCAAATCGAAACTGCTGGTGCAGGTCTTGCGATTAAGAACAATGTTGATCCGCTTAACCTGTATCATGATGCAGCAACTCAAACATACTTTGGTGGTTTAACGAATGTATTTGAAGATGACAATACAACGTTAACTATTACTGAGTATGATCGTAGCTGGATCCCTGGTTGGACTCTATAAGCTGTTTTGCTCATGACGTTCATCGATAAGATGAACCAATAAGCGATACTTTAAAGAACCCATCGTTTACGATGGGTTCTTTTTTAAATATAGAGTATTTTTGTTTAATGTTTATCTTGAAAATAATTTAAGATACCCTTTGCGGTATTAGTCAATAGTAATGTTTAGTCTCGAGTACAAAAAGAAAAGTGATATTATTAAAGAACGGCTAACAGTAGTGGTTCTTGCAACATCGGCTACTATTGCGATATTGACAACCATAGGCGTTTTATTTTCCATACTCTTTCAGGCCATAGAGTTTTTTCAATTAAAAAGTTTGTGGTATTTTCTCACAGGCACTGAATGGCATATGAGCCATGATGAAAGTGTATTTGGCGCTCTGCCCATATTTTCAGGCACATTTATTATTACAATTATTGCATTGCTAGTGTCAATTCCAGTGGGGCTAGGTAATGCAATATATCTTAGTGAATATGCAGATCCATTAAAGCGTAAGCTGTTTAAGCCCTTATTGGAAATCTTAGCAGGTATACCCACTGTAGTTTATGGTTTTTTTGCAGCTCTAACAGTTGCGCCTGCTATTGTAGAGCTATTTGGAGCTATAGGTGTCAATGCGGCATACAATAGCGCTTTAGCCAGTGGTGTAGTAATGGGGATAATGATCATTCCCGTTATATCATCATTAAGTGACGATGTATTACGTGCTGTACCCTCAAATCAGCGCAATGCCGCGTATGCACTTGGAATGACACATAGTGAAACTATCAGGGATATCATTATCCCGTCAGCCATGCCCGGCATTATATCTGCGTGTTTACTTGGTTTTGCAAAAGCAATTGGCGAGACGATGATAGTTGTCATGGCTGCTGGTTTAAGGCCGAATCTGACATGGAATCCCCTGGAGGATATGACTACAGTGACAGTACGTATTGTTGACTCACTAGTAGGTGATCATGCTTTTGATTCACCCCAGACACTGTCGGCATTCGCATTAGGTCTGGTCCTGTTTATAGTGACATTAGTTTTAAATATGGTTTCTCTTTCGCAGATTAGAAAGTTTAAGAAGAAGTACAGGATTAACCGTCTATGAATAATAATCCTTTTAATGACCCTGGTTTGGCTAAACGTCATCGCGGCGCATGGTTATTTAAACTTTATACTAAAATATCTATAGTTTTCACCCTGGCATTTTTGTCGTTCTTTATTTTTGATATGGTAAGAACTGCTTGGCCTGCATTATGGCAAACATATGTTCAGGTTGAAGTTAGTTATACGGCCCAGAGCGTGAAAGTGACTCGTAAGGCTATTGATCGAAAATATAGTAAGATTGTCAGTCGTGCATGGCTAAGAACGATTCCTCAGCAGGTAAAAGACAAGCCTGAATTATTAGGAACTACTCAGTTACGTTGGGTGCTAGCTGATGACCAGGTAGATCAATACATGAAGTCGCACCATCACAATTTAAAGTCTAAACAGATAAAAATTGTTGATGACCTGGTATCTAAAAATAAAATCAAACTCGACTGGAATGATATATTTTTATCTAATGGCGATTCAAAAATCCCGGAATATGCAGGTATTCAGTCTGCTATAGTAGGTTCTGTTTTAACATTGCTGGTGACAATGAGTATTGCCTTCCCTCTAGGTGTTATGACAGCGGTATACCTTGAAGAGTTTGCACGGGATAATTATTTCACGCGGTTTGTAGAAGTTAATATTAATAACCTGGCGGCAATTCCTTCTATCCTGTTTGGTTTGCTTGGGCTATCAGTATTTATTAATCTATTTGGCTTGCCACGCAGTTCACCGCTGGTTGGTGGAATGACTCTGGCTTTAATGACCTTACCTATTATCATTGTTTCTGCACGCGCGGCATTACGTAGTGTACCCGATTCGATTCGGCAGGCAGGGTATGGTCTGGGACTTACAAAGCAGGATATCGTTAAAGACCAGGTGTTACCAGTAGCCATGCCAGGTATTTTAACCGGCTCTATTATTGGTCTTGCTCATGCAATGGGAGAAACTGCACCTTTGATTATTATTGGTATGATTGCGTTTATACCTGATTCACCCGGTTCAATAATGGAGGCTGCCACCGTGCTTCCAGCACAGATTTATACCTGGGCAGGAATGCCTGAGCGAGCATATGTTGAAAAAACAGCCGCAGGTATTATCGTTATTCTTTTAATTTTAATTTCACTTAACGCTACAGCAATTTATCTCAGGAAAAAATATGAAATCAAATGGTGAAAACATCAAATTAGTAGCCAGAGACCTGAATCTACATTACGGTGATCATCAAGCCTTACAGGATATTAATATCGAAGTGTATAAAAATAAAATCACTGCGCTTATTGGTCCTTCTGGATGCGGGAAGTCGACATTCTTACGCTGTATCAATCGTATGAATGACCTTATAGAAATTGTCAAAGTCGATGGGGATGTAGTTATAGATGGTAAAAATATTTATGATAAAGATGTTGACGAAGTAGCTGTGCGTAAACGTGTTGGTATGGTGTTTCAGCAACCTAACCCATTTCCCAAGTCAATTTATGAGAATGTGGTTTATGCACCATTAAAACATAGTATGGTGAAAAAAGGCCCTGAGAGTGATGAGCTTGTGGAAGTATCACTTAAAGCCGCTGGCTTATGGAATGAGGTAAAAGATAAATTAAATTCACCGGGTACGAGTTTGTCTGGCGGTCAACAGCAGCGTTTATGTATTGCCCGAGCAGTAGCCGTTAAACCAGATGTTATTTTAATGGACGAACCCACATCTGCACTGGATCCTATTTCTACACAGGTTATTGAAGAACTAATGTTGTCGTTAAAAGAAAGATTTACTATTGTAATTGTGACTCATAATATGCAACAGGCACATCGTATTGCTGATTACACTGCCCATTTCCATCTTGGGAAACTAATAGAATACGATACAACTTCTAATATATTTGATAAGCCTGGTAATTCAGTGACGCGAGATTATATAGGTGGCTTATTTGGCTAGGAAATTAGTGCAGTAAACGTAAACAGTTATGCTAGGGGAGGCTGCATATCTATATGCTTCAATATTTATTAACTATTTTTTCAAATAACTTAACATAATTAAAAATTCATCTTATCTTAATAAATCCTTCATCCAGGGTGTTTAGGCTTACTCTTGTAATGCGTTCACGGTATCATTGCTATAAACAGGGGAGTCTGATAATGAATAAACCTTTTAAAATGAGCATGGCAGTACTATCTGCTCTCACTATATTGAATTGTTCATCCATTGTAGCAAGTAACATGAATGAAAGTGATAACGAGAAAGTCTTTTCTCGTATCGCTTCTTTTCCAGTTTATCTAAATACTGATATTAATAGTCAAACTGTAGCTGAAATCGTGGCGGCTACAGCTGATGGTAATGTCCTGGTATACACGGACTCTGAAACAGAAAATCTTGGTTATGTCGATATTGTTGATCCCTCAAATCCAGAGCCTATGGGTGTTACTGCCCTGGGTGGTGAGCCTACCTCAGTTGCTGTATTAGATAATTATGCACTGGTAGCGGTGAATACTTCCCCAAGCTTTTTATCACCCAGTGGCAAGTTAGTGGTTGTTGACATTAGCAACAAAGTCATTGTTAATGAGATTGATCTTGGTGGCCAGCCAGATTCAATCGCTATCAGTCCAGATCAAAACTATGCTGCTGTCGTCATTGAAAATGAACGTGATGAAGACCTGAAGGATGGGGCACCACCTCAGGCTCCTGCTGGTTATTTATCAATTATTGACCTTTTGGGAGAACCTGCAGACTGGGATGTGAGAAATGTCAGTCTAACTGGCTTGAGCGGTATGAGGTATGAGAATGATCCAGAACCAGAATTTGTGGCCATCAACAGGAACAATATTGCTGTTGTCACTTTGCAGGAAAATAATCACATTGCGCTAGTTGATGTGACCAATGGAACCATTGTTAATCACTTTAGTGCAGGTTTAGTTTCCCTGGAAAAGATTGACACTTCGAAGGACAAGATAATAGCACTTAATGGCAACCTGTCAGATCTACCGCGTGAGCCAGATGGTGTAAGCTGGGTATCCGACACTCAGTTTGCTACTGCAGACGAAGGTGATCTTGACGGTGGTAGCCGAGGTTTTACCCTTTTCGATATTAATGGCAATATTCTTTACACTGCAGGTAACCATCTTGAGCATACAATTGTCAGGCACGGTCATTACCCGGATAAGCGCTCAGCTAAGAAGGGCAATGAACCAGAAAATGTTGCCTATGGAAAGTATTCCGGGAATGATTACCTGTTTGTAGGCTCTGAACGTGCCAGTGTTATTCTGGTATATAAATTATCTAAAAAAGCAGAGCCTGAATTTATACAGTTATTACCGGCTGCGGTTAAACCAGAAGGTTTATTAGCCATTCCAGGGCGTGAGCTGTTTGTGGCCGCAGGTGAAGAGGATTCACGTAGTGATAAGATTCGCTCGGCACTTACCATTTATAAGCTGGATGACAAAGCTGATTATCCAGCGATTGTGTCAAAAAATCGTAAGGGTAAAACGCCAATACCATGGGGTGCACTCTCAGGTTTAGCAGTCGATTTAAATGATGATGAAACTGCGTATAGTATTCATGACAGCTTTTATAATAAGAGCCGAATTTTTAAACTGGATATTGATGAACATCCCGCAGTCATTAAAAAAGAAATTATTTTAAGCGATATGCTGGGTAAACTGGCTAGCATTGCTCCGGACATGGTGAATACTGATGGCAGTGTAAACCTTGATCAGGAAGGTATAGCATCTAGTATGAATGGTGGCTTCTGGATTGCATCTGAGGGGCGTGGCACCGTTGGTGATGCTTCACGTCCATTTGAAACTTACAATCTACTGCTTAAAGTTAACAGGAAAGGAGTAATTGAGCAGCTTGTTAAATTACCGGAAACTGTAAATGCACGACAAGTTAGATTTGGATTTGAAGGTGTCGCATCAGTGGAGTCAGAAAAAGGTGAATTACTATATGTTGTGATTCAGCGTGAATGGTCGGGTGACCCAAAAGGCATGGTGCGTATCGGGCGTTATAATACCACAAACGGTGAATGGCGATTCTACTATTACCCACTTGATAAGCGTGAGTCTGCTAATGGAGGTTGGGTAGGACTATCAGAAATAACGGCGCTAGGTGATGATACGTTTATGGTAATCGAACGTGATAACCAGGCTGGTCCTGATGCTGAAATTAAACGTCTTTACCAGTTCTCGGTTTCTGGTCTAACGCCTGTCGCAGATACTGATCAATCTATTACAGATTTTCCCGTTGTAAGAAAAACACTTGTCCACGATTTGATACCTGATTTAAATGCAACAGGTGGTTTGGTTCTAGAGAAAATTGAAGGCCTGGCTGTGCTTAGTAGTGGCGATATTATCGTTGTTAATGACAATGACGGTGTGGATGATTCCAATGGCGAGACCCAGCTGATTAAGGTAGAGAAAGAATACATGGAGTAAGCAATGCGAAAACAGAAGCTAGAAAAGCTTCGAAATAATGGACGTGTTTAAAGGCCAGTTCTTACTGGCCTTTTTTTATGGCTTTTAGCATATATAAGCCTGGTAAAGTGGATTGACTAAACAATAAATTAAGGGGTAGTCCAGGCTAGCGATGTCTAGATTCTTAACCTCTTCCAGTTGCCGCTCCTATACCAGCCCCAGGATAAAATCCAGCATATGACTAGCCCGATAACTTCTGTCAGTAATATATATTCAAGATCTAAAGTTAAAACAAATATGGCATAAAAAGCATAAGTGAGAGCAACGAGGCTGCTTACAATTTGTGTAAATAATGCAAATCGTGTATCCCCAGTGCCAGCGATGGTTGCATAAAATATATTGGCGGGGACAGCCAGTACAGCGGTCAGGGCTATGACAACGAGGCCATTAATGGAGTTATTAATAAGGGATAGGTCAAGTGTGAATATTGAGATAACGTAATCAGGAAATACCAGGGTAAGAATGATAAAAGGCGATATTACAAGATAGCTCAGTTTCATACTGTATTTAATAAGTATGCGTATTTTACGTGCTTGCTGTTGTCCAATTAAATTACTGACCATTGTACATACGGTTTCTGAAAAACTCTCTACTGGGATTAGAAAAAGTGCATAGCAACTGAATATTATATTCGCAATGCCAAGGGTCTGCTCACCGAGTTTTTCGATCATAACTATCAGCAATAACCATTTGGATATTTCGACCAGAGCATCCAGTGAAACTGGAATAGAGAGGTCTAGTAATTTATTTGAAAGTTTCTGGTTCCAGCCGGTAAAGGAAAAAATTCCGTATGTCCTTATGTAATGTCTGCTTATGATATGTCCTGTTAAAAACAGAAAAGTTAATATTTCAGCAGATAAAGAGG
>Ga0316207_10002082_pt1 | contig 21732 bp, 16 predicted proteins | sample 6weekpyrite_MG_FD_204943 | JGI IMG/M metagenome (GOLD analysis project Ga0316207, IMG submission 204943) | Microbial mat bacterial communities from mineral coupon in-situ incubated in ocean water Damariscotta River, Maine, United States -... | ecosystem: Environmental > Aquatic > Marine >...
GCCCATGAAAGCTCTGTGGCAGGGAAGTAAAATCGTAGTCTGTCCAGATATCACCATTGACAACAAGAAACGGCGATTCACCTAATTGTGGTAATACCCTGAAAATACCACCACCGGTTTCTAGCGCAGGTGAACCTTCATGTGAATAACTCAGGTTTACGTCATACTGCTCACCGCTGCCGAGAAAGCTTTCAATCTGCGAACCGCGGTAGGAAAGATTGATAATGATATCTTTGATTCCTGCGCGGGCGAGTGCTTCAATGTGGTATTCGACCAGCGCCTTGCCACCAACCTTGAGCAACGGTTTGGGGGTTACATCAGTAAGTGGACGCATACGCGTTCCACGTCCAGCGGCAAGAATAAGGGCTTTCATTGGGACATTCTAAACGAATGATAGTTAGAGAAAAAGGATACTCAGGCGGTTTGCCTCTTTTGCTTAGTCTTACGATGCATGGCCTTCAGCATTGATAGCTCCCATGGCCGCTGTGCGATAAACAGACCAATATTAAATTTATTACTCGTTTCAACATTCGCATCCTGCCTAATTAACTTGGCAAATTCGCGCATCAACTCGTTCGATTTTTTGAGTAAATACTGCTGTGAGCGTTCGCTGACCATGCCGGTCAGAAATACTCGGTTGGCATTCTCAGTATCAAATTCTGAGTCGAGAAAGTCTGGTTGCACATACTGTTTATAGAACTGCTCAATCGGGCCACCTGGTAACCAGCGAAAATCTTCTTCTATCTTCAGCTTAATAGCATTTTTAGGCAGCAATTCTATCAGCCCGAGTTTATCAAGCCGTACCAGTGCACGGGTACACTCGTGTTCTTCAATATCATAGATGCGCACGATGTCCTGAAAACCAAGATGGTTGCGCACACACACCGCCGTTAGTAACAGCTTTACATTATTGGCGAGTTCCTGCTCCTGTTCGAGTGTCAAATGTGAAATACGATACTGATGCTTTTCATATGTGTGTAGTAAATCGAGAAAATCCATACCCATCATGTTACAGATAGACTCAATACGAGCCAGTGAGAAATGCTTTTCAGAAAACATACGTTTCACGCTCGCCTCACTCATGCCTAAATGTTCCGCCACATTTGCATATGTCAGCCCATGCTGCTTGAGTGATGACTTAAGCACCGCCACTATCTCACCAATCGCACTCATATAGACCCCTTTAATGTACCACTCTTACCCATAGTATTAAATATTGATACCTTAAGTGCAAATATATAGGACATTTTCATCACTTGTTTACATAATCGATACCCTGGGCCAGTCTTGATACTGACAATGAAACAACCAATCCAGGAGGATTCAACATGTTTAACATCAAAAAACTATTCATTATCGGCGTACTTTTATTCACAGGTCTATCGAGCGCCCACGCTGGCGCCGCATCGGAAAATGCCAGCAAAGCATCGAAACATAGTGTCAATGCTGTAGCACATAGTGCAGCAGCCAGTGCCCAGGTCGTCGCATCGGTAGTTGCCGTACCACTTATCGCTGTCGGAAGTATTGGAGAAGTCAGTAAAGCTGCAGGCAATGATCTCATGAAGACGGCTCAGACACCTATTGGTACCCCTCTCCCCATATCAGACAAGACTGTTACGGTAGGACCTGCGCCGAATGAGGCTATTAAACGAGGTAACGACAATGAGTAAACCACTCAAAATAATCGTACTGCTTGTTGTAGTCGGTCTTTACTCAAGTATCAGTCTGGCTAACAGTAGTCAGGCTGATGGTGAGCTGCAGTTTTCTGCCGAGAAGCTGATGCGTTTCGCAAAACGCGTCGAGAAGGTTGCTGCCGATAATGGCGCGCGAGTCATCATTATTCCACGTCTCGGTAGACCACGCAGTAAACTACCACGTGGGTTTGAATATACGCATACAGGCATTGGCGTGTATTCATTGATCACGACTGAGTCAGGTGAAACGGTTCCTGGTTATCGTATTCATAATCTTTACCAGAGCAATGAACAGTCTGACCGCAGTACAACTGTTGATGATTTTCCATTTGATTTTTATGCCGGCGTTTATGAACTCAAGACGGCTGTACTGATTCCAAAGCCAGAATTACAGCAGAAGTTACTAAAGCTGATACAGAGCGGCGATCATCTGCAATTACATAATGCGAACTATTCAGCCATCTCAAACCCATACAATACCAAATACCAGAACTGTAATGAGTACGTGCTGGATATTATTAATGCAGCCGTATATGGCACCACAGATATCGCGAAACTGAAACAGACTAGTGAGACCTACTTTGACGCACAACCTGTAGTGGTTGGTCCCTTAAAAATGATGTTTGCATCGATATTCTCACCTTCTATCAAGGTATCTGACCAGTCAGAAGACATCATTACGACTAGCTACACATCTATTAAGGATTATCTCTATAAGTACGACCTTGTTGATAAAGAGATAATAATTAATGCGCAGCCTTAGGCTGCGCCTTCACAGGATTGGATTAATAGGCAAAAAGCGTAACAGAAAGTTCTTGGTGCGCTTGATAATGCCAGTATGCTGATTCGGATTTTCACGTGACACATCCCAGCTATTCGCTGCAGAAATATCATTCTGTATGCTGTCGGCCACCTCTGTGGCGAGCTTTTTGTTATACAGATACACACCGGCCTCTGTATTCAGGTTCTGTGAACGCGGGTCCAGATTATATGTGCCGATATAGACAACCTCGTCATCTATCACCATCGTCTTGGCATGGATAGCAAACACAGGATTGTAATCTTTAACGTGCTTGTATCGTTGCATGATCGATTTCTGTATGACAGGGCTGTCCTTGTACTCATAGAGTTTAATTCCCATTTCCACTAGTCGTTTACGTTGCTTGTTATAGCCACTAAAGGCAGGCAGATTATCCGTTGCACTCAGCGAATTAGTACTTATTTTTATCTCGATACCTTTTTCCAGAAGCTCATTAAATAATGCGTAGGCCTCATCGGTAAACACCACATATGGGCTTTGTATCAACACCTTTTGCTTTGCGTCACGTAGTAAGTTCGCAAGTGTGTGCGTGGATTTTCCACCACCACCGAAACCGCTAGAGGTGTTATTTTTTATTGGATCATCACTGACAAAATGAATATTAGTCCATATCATCTCAGTGGTGATTTCAGGAAAGTATTTTGTTAGCCGCGTAATGCGTGTGCGTATCTCTGATTCAAAGTTTTCTTCTTGCAACGCGTAGTTGTGTAACTCCTGATAGACCGCTTCAATATCTTTTGAAGTAAGCTTATCGCGCGTGTATTCCAGTATCTCCAGCACATCCACACTATTTTCATGCTGCCAGTAATCTTCAAAACTGGTTGTCATATTTGCCACCACAGGTCCTGCTACCAGGACATCGCGGTCACGAAAATTGTATTCTTTATCAAAATCAAAATACTCATCGGCCATATTACGGCCACCCGTTATCGCCAGCGCATTATCAGCAATGAATGTCTTGTTATGCATACGCTTGTTAACGTTGCGGAAGTTCAACACTAGATTAAAGAAACGTTTAATGAAACCTGTGCCAACGGAATATTTGGGGTTGAAAATACGTACAGTGACGTTTGGATGCGATGCAAGCGCTACCATCGTCTTGTCATCTGCATCAATAAGCAGGTCGTCGACGATCACGCGTACTTTGACACCTCTTTTAGCCGCTCGTAGTAATGCTTCCGCAGCAAGGATGCCAATATTGTCGGTGCTCCAGATGAAATACTGCACATCGATTGATTTCTCGGCATGATCAGCAATCCACGCCCGAGCGAGTAACGCCTCTTCACCCTTCTCCAGTACATAGGCACCACTTTCCCCAGGGTGCTGGCTGGCATAGTTATCAACGAGAGACGTTAACGCAGCAAAGGCATTGCTGCTAATAAATAAGAGCAGGAAGCAAGTAAAAAACAGCTGTAGGAAAACATTCCTTGTCATCATAGCAATCAGTCTGCGATGTGGTGGACACCTAACTCAGTGAGTAAGGCATGTAAATCGGCCAGCTCCTTATCATTCTCCGACACCTGTAAAATATAGCCCAACGTGCGCGGAATATCTTTTAGATAACCATCCTTACCATCGCGGTGATTGAGACGCGCAAAGATGCCTGACGCTTTGAGATGTCGCTGTATTCCCATCCAGTCAAACCAGCGAGTAAAGGTTTCTAATGAAACGTCACTAATGACACCGGCCTCCAGTGCGCGTTGATGATAGCCCTCAACCCAGTTGAGAATTTCCTGCTGTGGCCAGGCGATATAACAGTCGCGTAACAGTGACACCAGGTCATAGGTCACCGGACCTACGACGGCATCCTGAAAATCGATAATGCCAGGATTATGCTGATCGGTAATCATCAGGTTGCGCGAATGATAGTCACGATGCACAACGACCTGTGTCTGTGACAATGCCATGTCGGCCAGTTGTGTAAAGGCCTGCTGTAATCGTTGCTGTTGTTCAGCGCTGAGCGATAACTGCAAATGCTTGCCGAGATACCAGTCTGCAAACAACTGCATTTCGTTCATTAGTAGTTCACGATCGTAATCCGGGAACAACTCATGCTCAGTGGGCACCTCAGACTGCAGTGTCAGCAGCGCCTTTAATGCATCGCCATAAAGTTGTTGTGCACTACTAGCATTGAGTTCGTTCAGGTAAGTACGCGTGCCCAGATCCGATAACAGCACAAAGCCCTGCTGATAATCCGTGGCAAATATTTCGGGCACATTCAGGCCGTGCTCAAACAGGGCACGCGCGACGTTAACAAAATGCTCCGCGTTTTCCTTTTCAGGTGGCGCATCCATGATAATGACACTGTTTCCATCATAGGTAATACGGAAGTAACGTCGAAAACTGGCATCACTCGATGCCGGTGCAAAGCCGTAATCATCACGACCAAGTTCTTCATTCAACCAGGCTTTGGCTAATGCAATTCGTTCAGGCATCGCGTTCAGGTCTTGGGTTAATCATACACACAGGGGAACCATCTTTTGCTAGTTGTTCTTTGCCAAGCATACCACGCACAAAATTACACACCGCAAAACGCATGTCATCGGCAATCAGATAAAAACACGGTAGTGAAACCAGGATCAACACGGTTGCGAATAGCAGCCCAAAACCGAGACTCACGGCCATTGGTGACAGGAAGGCTGTTTGACCGGTAGCAAAAAAGATCAGCGGTGAAATACCGAGGAAGGTCGTGATACTGGTTAGCAGTATCGGACGTGCACGCACCCGCCCCGCCTCGACTACCGCCTCGATACGATCCCAGCCTTCTCTGCGCATGCGCTTGGCAAAGTCGACCAGGATCAACGAATCATTGACGACAATACCGGATAACGCGAGAAAGCCCACCAGCGATAAAAACTGCAGATTATAGCCAAAGATCATATGCCCGAAGACAACACCAATAATGCCAAACGGTATCGCGAACATCACCACAAGTGGATCCAGCAAAGATTTAAACAATGCCGTGAGAATAAAATAAATAATCGCTAGCGCAATAACTCCAGCGTTTATCATATCTGCTATTGAGTCCGTTGCTTCCTTTTTCTCACCTAGAAAAACCAGACTGTAACCCGGTCTACGCTCAGAAAGGTCATCAAATTTTTTGCTGATGAGGTTGCTCGCCTCAATAGCGGTAAGCTTTTCGGTATCCACTTCGGCAGTGACTGTCGCCAGGCGCTGATTATCTCTTCGATAAACCGCATTCAGTGAACGGCCGGTATCAATATCCGCGACTTCACCTAGCAAGACCACCCGATTGCTCGCCAGCGTAATACGTAAATCCGCCAGTGAGGCCGACTGCTTGCGCAGCGCTTCAGGGTAGATAACACGCACAGGAATGCGCTTTTCATTCCAGGTTACAAACACGACCTCAAGACCAAGAAAACCACTACGCACCGCCGTAGACAAATCATTTTGTGTTAACCCGAGCTGACGCCCACGGTCATTCAGCGTGTAACGATACTCCAGCTTACCTTCATCAATATTTTGCTGTACATCATAGACGCCGGGAACGCTTTTCAGATATGAAGTGATATTCTCAGCCTCTTCACGCAATACAGCGACGTTTTTACCGCGCACACCCACTTCAATATCCGCACCCGCCGGACCACCCTGTGGCCGCAATATCGAAAGTCTCTGCACGCCAGTAACACTGGCTAAAGTATCACGTACATCATCAATAATATCTGTCGCATTGCGCGTACGGGTACCTTCCCACTTAAAAGACAGATTGGTAACCGGCGACACCCACTTTTCAATAAAGCCCTGTGGCTTCTGTTTTTTCAAATCAATAACCAGCTGAATCTGGTTACTGGCAAATTTGACGCGGTTGAAATCGATAAACGTCACACCGACGTTGGTCAGCAATGTATCGAGTTCATCATCACCCAGCTTTTGCTTGATAATGTTCTCCATCTTTGCCGCCAGTTTTGCCGTGTCTTCGACACTGTAGGTACTGGGTGCCTCGGCATTAACAAAAAACTGCCCAATGTCGACAGTCCCAAATGTTTCATAGGGCAAACGTGTCTTTGCATAGATACCGGAAAGCACTAACAGACTGATAGTAATTGTTGTCACTAAAAATCGATTCATCAATGACCAACGAAGAAAATGTGTATAACGCCCTAACCACTTACCCCAGTCGATATGCGAGTCACGTTTCTTGGTTGGTTTGAGCAGCTCCGCCGCATGGGACGGTAATACCCCAAACGCCTCGAGTAATGAACCGAGCAATGCAAAACTAACCACCGCCGGAATAACGGCAATGAAGGTGCCAAGCGTGCCACCAATCGCATACATCGGTAAGAATGCCGCGATGGTCGTCGAGGTCGACGCAATCACTGGCCAGAAGACTTCACTACCACCGATACGCGCAGCTTCATAGGCGGGCTTGCCATTTTCCATGTGACGATAAATATTCTCGGTAACGATAATGGCATCGTCGACGATCATGCCGAGCGCTATCAGAAACGCGAACAGCGACACCATATTAATGGTGTAACCAAAATAATTAATCATGATGATGGCAAACAGAAACGATACCGGAATACCCAGCGCGGTAATCAGTGCCACACGGAAGTTTAAAAACAGGTACAGGGAAATCAATACCAGTAACAGGCCCACGATACCCGATGACTTCACAGTATTTAGACGGGTACGCACATACACCGAAAGATCACTGAACAGTCCAACGCTGACACCGGCAGGTAATTCACTATCCAGCCTGTCAGCAAATTCACGAATCAGGTTTGAGACTTCTATGGTCGAGGCCTCGGCTGTCTTCGTTACCGTCAGATTTACAGAAGGTTTACCATTGAAACGACCGATGGTTTTGACTTCCTCCAGGCGACGTTCAATCTTTGCAATGTTGCCGAGCAGTAATTGCCCACCGGCAGCATTGCGACGTACCGGAATATTTGCCAGGCCCTCGGGATCAGGGGTTGCCCCCTTACCACGCAATAAAATGTCACCCTCGCTTGCACGAATAGAACCACCAGGCACATCGCGCAGGTTATTGCGCAACGCACCTACAACCTGTGATAAAGGAATATCCCTGGCAGCCAGATCATTGGGATCAACAATGACCCACAGTTCCCATTCACGATCACCCGCCGTGCCGACACTGGCAACCCCTTTGATTTGTAGCATTTCACGCTTGGCATCCTCTGCCAGCTGATACAGATAACCGCGTGACACGTCACCATACAAGGTAAGACTAATAACGGGGAAACGTGTCTGTAAGCGAATCAGTTCCGGCTTTTCGGCCAGATCAGGCAAGTCCGTGATGCGATCGAGTCGCTCGCGTGCATCATTGAGAAAATCATCAACGTTGGCGCTCTGTTTGAGCTCAATCAGAATGGCTGAAGTGCTCTCGGAGCTGACCGAGGTAATGACATCGATATCGGCGACGCCATCGAATTCTTCTTCAATTGGTAATGTGATCTGCTGTTCAACTTCATCCGGGCTGGCGCCCTCAAACAGCGTAATAATGCGCACCTTGTCCTGCTGCACGACCGGAAACATTTCCTGTGGTAACGCAAACCAGGAAAGTACTCCCATAATGATGATGATGGCGAGCATCATATTCATCATCAGCGGGTTGTTGATGGAAAAACGTATCAGGTACACAGGCTGACCTTAGGTTTGCTTATACGACTTATTGTGCCACAACGGCTTTTTGTCCATCTGTCAGCGCTGCAACATCACGTGACACCAGCTGCTCCTGCTCCTGCAGATCACCGGAAACAACCCAGCCATCCGCATAACGTACACCAAGCTGCACAGGGATGCGCTGCAGACTTTGTTGACGCAATGCAAACACGTAGTTGCGCCCCTCTTCTCGCAACAAGGCACTGGCAGGTACAACAAATACATTTTCTAATGGTGTTAATGGCAACTTCACACGCGCAAGCTGACCGGGCAGTAAACCTGCATCGCTGAGTCGAATGCGCACTGCATGAGTAAAGGTGTTTGGATTTGGATCATTTTGCAGCGCTATCACTTCTCCCTGGTAGGTCTTAGCGCTGATATCCACATTGACGCCTGTCCCCAGTGATAATGCAGCGACCACATTACCCGCAACTTCGATATACAGATCCATGCTACTGATATCAATGATACCTATAACCTTTTGATTTAAATTAATAAAGTCACCTTCCTGGACCGTGACCTCATTAATCGTACCATTATAAGGTGCGACTAACTGGGTACGTGCTAACTGTCTTTCCGCCAGATCTCTGGCGGCCTTGCTCACTGCAAGTCGAGAATTTGCCGTATTTACCTGATACTCCAGCCTCGCTGTCTCGGCATCTAGTTGCAGAAGGCGCTGACGGGCCTGATCGAGGCGCGATCCTGACACTAGTGACTTACTACCCAGGCCCTTGAGACGCTGCACTTCTTTTTGCTGCAGTGCATAATCATTTCCGGCAATTTTTAACAGGCGCTGGTCACGTTTGACGCTTGCCACTTCCATATCGTACTTGGCCCTGGCCTGCACGGCGGCCGATTCGTAATCGGCTTTGTCTAATTCAAGTAAAATATCCCCAGCGTTCACTAACCTGCCGGGCTCTGTATTGCGCCTGGCAAGACGTCCTGAAACTTCAAATTTAAGACTGGCCTTGTGGGCAGGCTGCAGTCTGCCAGTCACTGATACTACTGGCTGGATGTCCTGAACCGCCAGGCTTATAACTGGCACAGCAACGGCCTCTGCCTTCTTTAGCTCGGGCTCCTTGACCGGTTTGGTGAAGATAAGTACGGCTGTTGTCAGGACAGTGGCCAGGATCACTAGCAGACTGAGGGTAAGCTGTTTGGTTTGCAAAATGTTCTCTAGCCTTAAAATAGTGATTGAAGATCATGTCATTCTATGCGATTTTACCCGACCGCACGAAGAACAAATATATAGATAATAAAGACTGCAGTTAAGTGGAAAAGTTTTATCACAAGATCCCCTCATCCCTGAGCATGATAGCGGCTTCAGCGCTGTTATGGCAGATGCCCGTTGACGTCAGAGCCGCCTCGACTGGCTGGGACTGTATTACCACGCCTGCCGGTGTCTATGAGTGCGCGCCGGCCAAGGTTGAGCCAAAACCGGAACCTGAGATAGAACCGGTTATTGAGGCCAAACCACTTGAGGTCGAACCTGAATCAGAGCCAGTTCCTGTTGAGCAGGCAGCACCTGCTGAGCCTGCCCCAGAGCCTCCATCAGAACCTCAGGCAGAGCCGCAGCCCGAAGCACCACGTGTAGTCGAATCACCAGAGCCTCCTGCACAGGAGCCAGAACCCGAACCTCAGCCGCAAAAACAGGTCGTTGAAACACCTGAACCGGCTCCTGAGCCCGCCGTTACTGAACAGCAACAGGAACCGACCAAAGTGGTTGAGCCTGAGCCATCCGTCCCAGAACGGAAACAAACACCTGCGGTGGCGGATAAACCAGCACCTCAACCAGAAGTTGCCAGCAAAGAAAAACCATTTAATCCTTTTCTGAAACCGACAGGAAAACTGCATCGCGATCCACAATGGGAACTTTGTGGGCCCGCCGAACAACCCCAGGTGCCTAAAAATACCCCGGGTGGCGAAACCAGTCTGACGGCAGATGATGCAACACTTAATAAAGAAGCACCCTCCATATTCAGTGGCAATGTAGAAATACGCCAGCCTGGTCGTGCACTGGATGCCGACAAGGTCGTCTATGACCGTAAAAAGGCCACCGTCAATGCGAGCGGCAATGTCTTTTACCGCACCGATAAGCTTGGGCTGGTTGGTGATTCGGCCTTTGTTGACCTGGAGGATGGTAACAGCCGCTTTGATGCTGCGCGTTTCAGACTTTATGACCGCCATGCGCGCGGTACGGCGAAATCACTGACCTACAATGGCAAAGAAAAACTTGCCCTAAAGGGTGTGAACTACACGACCTGTAACGCCGGTAACGATGACTGGTATCTGAAGGCGAAAGATATCGAACTCAATCAGGAAACTGGTGTGGGTACCGCGAAGAACGTCAGCGTACGCTTTAAAGATGTGCCTATTTTCTATTCGCCTGTGCTGACCTTCCCGATTGATGATCGCCGCAAATCAGGTTTTCTATCACCTTCTTTCGGTAACTCTGACAAGAACGGCGTTGAGCTCGCTATTCCATACTACTGGAACATAGCACCGAATCATGATGCGACGATTACTGCACGCTCTCTGGCACGACGTGGGTTTCAGGCCAAAGGTGAATACCGCTTCCTCACAGAAAAAACAAAAGGTCAGGTGAATCTGGAATATCTGCCAGATGATGATGCCCACAATGACGACCGCGAACTCTTCAGTCTTAAACACAAGGCGGTATTAGCGCCGCGCGTCACAACAGATGTTGATTTTAACTACGTCTCAGACCGTGATTACTTTGAAGATCTGGGTCGTGACATCACCGTTACCAGTACCACGCACTTAGTGAAACGCGCAGACCTTCGCTACAACGGTACGAATATACGTGCATTAGCAAGGGTGCAAGGTTTTCAGACACTGGATAGCCTGATCCCGAATAACCAGCGCCCGTATGAACGCCTGCCACAGCTGCTACTTAACGGTAACTGGTACAACAAGTTTCTTGGTGCGGACTACAGTGTGCGTGCTGAAGCCGTGCATTTTGAACGCAGTAACTCTGTCACCGGTACGCGCGTGGATTTACTCCCCGCTGTGAGCCTGCCTCTACGAAACAGTTATGGTTACATTATTCCTCGTGTCGCCGTGCGTCATACACGTTATGACCTCGATGATTCTGCGGCCAATCGCGATGACAATCCGGATCGTACCGTGCCTTATTACAGTGTCGATGCAGGTCTGTTCTTTGAACGCGAAGGTAGCTGGGGTTCTACCAACTACATACAGACACTGGAACCACGCCTGTATTACCTCAATGTACCGTTTCGTGATCAGAACAACCTGGTTGTTGATGAGAACGGTAACTCGGTCGTATTTGATACCACTGAATTTGACTTTGGCTTTGCGCAGCTGTTCCGTGAAGACCGCTTTACCGGCGCCGATCGTGTTGGTGATGCAAACCAGCTAACTGCAGCTCTGACAACACGTATACTCGAAGCCAATTCCGGTCGTGAACGTTTTCGCGCCAGTCTTGGCCAGATCTACTATTTCCGTGATCGCGATGTGCGACTTCCGAACCGTATCGGTGGTGAGAGCAGCACATCCGATATCGTTGCCGAAATTTTTACCCAGTTCAGCAACTCGCTGTCTGCCGGCGCGGCCTATCAGTATGATACCGATGATAATGAAACCCAGCGCGGCACTGCCTTTATGCGTTACAAGGACAAGGGCCGCATTGTGAACCTGGCCTATCGTTTTCGCCGTGATTTCATTGAACAAACTGATGCTTCTGTCGTCTGGCCACTAACGCGCCAGTTAAACGGCATCGCCAGATTCAATTATTCGCTGGCACGTAATCGAACTATTGACGCATTTGCTGGTCTTGAATATGAGAGCTGCTGCTATGTCGTCCGTGCCATTGGCCGTCAGTTCCTTAGCGATCTGGATGGCGATGAGAACAATGCCTTCCTGATACAGTTGGAATTGAAAGGGCTTACCAGCCTCGGCGACAGGGTGAAGGACTTCCTTGGCAAAGGCATTCTAGGCTACGATAGCGAATAAGTCCCTAAGTAACACCTAAACAACATGATGCAACAAACCTTCAAAAGACTGGCTCTGCGCCTGCTGTTCCTGATACTTGGCTTTAGTATGCTGCTGCCTGTGGCACACAGTGAGATCGAGGGCATTGACCGAATCATCGCGGTAGTCAATGAAGACGTCATTATGAATTCCGAGCTTGAGCTACGTATGCTTAGTGTTACGACACAACTACGTCAGCGCGGAACCCCTCTGCCACCGCCTGATGTGTTACGCAAACAGGTTCTTGAACGTATGATTATCAGCAAGCTGCAGATACAGGTTGCTGAGCGTACCGGTGTGCGCATCAGTGACAGTACGCTGAACCAGGCCGTCAATAGTGTTGCCAGAAATAACGGTTTAACACTGGCGCAATTCAGACAAACCATCGAAGAGGGTGGTTTCGACTTTGGCAGTTTTCGTGAAGATATGCGTAACCAGATGATCATTACCCGTCTACGCCAACGCCAGGTCAATAACCGTATATCGGTATCAGATCAGGAAGTCGATAATTTTATTTCCGTAAACAAAAAACAGCTTGAAGGTAACAAGGAATTTCGCCTCTCGCATATTCTGATCTCAGTACCTGAAGCTTCTGCGCCTGAAATAATTCAGGAAGCTAATCAAAAAGCGCTGGATACACTACAGAAACTGCGTAATGGCGCCAACTTTGCTGAAGTCGCCGCATCAGTCTCGGATGGACAAAACGCCTTTGAGGGTGGAGATCTGGGCTGGCGTAAATCAACACAGTTACCGACGATCTTTACCGAGCCCGCTAAAGCACTCTCCAAGGGCGACATCAGCGAGCCAATTCGTAGTCCAAGTGGTTTCCATATTATCAAGATGTCTGACATACGTGGTGAACTCAAAAGCATTATTACTGAAACCCAGGCACGGCATATACTTATTCGCACCAACGAAGTTACCTCGGCTGAACTCGCTCAGATCCGCCTGTCACAGTTACGTACGCGCATTATCGGCGGCGAAGAGTTTGCGAAACTGGCACGTGCTAATTCCGATGACCGCGGCTCTGCTATTCGTGGCGGTGAACTAGGCTGGACCAAACCGGGTCAGGTGGTGCCTGAGTTTGAGCGCGAAATGCAGCAACTTCAGAATGGGGAAATTAGTGAGCCATTTCAGACGCAGTTTGGCTGGCATATCGTTCAGGTAACAGGCAAGCGTGAAACAGATAATACCGAAGAATTTACCCGCAATAAGGCGCGTCTTGCCATTCAGAAGCGTAAGGGTGAAGAAGAGACTCAGGCTTGGCTACGTCGTATTCGTGATGAGGCCTATGTTGAATACCGTCTACAGGATAACCTCTAGGCCAGCACATGTCTGCCAGCGTGCGACTCGCTATCACTCCCGGCGAACCGGCAGGTATTGGCCCTGAACTTTGCGCACAACTGCATAATTCTGCGGATGTATCCCTGACCCTCATCGCCGATGAATCGCTTATACGCGCGCGTGCCGAAAAGATTGGTGTAACACTCGATAGCAACATACACTTTCACCACGTGCCACTGGCAACAAAAAGTCAGGCGGGTCAATTACTGCCAGATAACGCTGACTACGTACTGCAATGCCTGCGTATTGCCACGCAGGGTTGCCTGGATGGCGATTTTGATGCGCTTGTTACTGGCCCAGTGCACAAGGGTATTATTAATGATGCCGGCATTCCCTTTACTGGCCATACCGAATACCTTGCCGCTCTCACTGACACACCTTTACCGGTGATGATGCTGGCCGTACCTGGACTACGGGTGGCGCTGGCGACCACACACTTGCCGTTACAACAAGTGCCTTCAGCTATCACTCAGGACTCACTTGAATCTGTAATACGCATTCTGCAGCATGACCTACAACATCGCTTTGCAATCCCGTCACCTCGGATTCTTGTATGTGGCCTGAATCCTCATGCCGGTGAGAATGGTCACCTTGGAACTGAAGAAATCGATACAATCATCCCTGTGCTGCAGCGTTTACGTGACCAGGGTATGCAACTAATTGGCCCATTATCAGCCGATACGCTTTTCACTGACAGCAACCTGGCTGTTGCAGATGCAGTACTGGCGATGTATCACGATCAAGGTCTGCCAGTACTAAAACATATGGGCTTTGGTGAGGCTGTTAATATCACTCTAGGCCTGCCTGTGATTCGCACATCAGTCGACCATGGTACCGCACTGGAACTGGCAGGTACCGGTAAGGCGAGCCCGCGCAGTTTACAGGCCGCCATTGATCAGGCCGTTGCACTTTGCCAGCGCAGTGACGCTGCATGAAGCATCAGGCACGTAAACGCTTTGGTCAGAATTTTCTGCAGGATGATTTTATCATCGACAGCATTATTGATGCGCTCAACCCACAGTCGCATGAGCACATCGTCGAAATCGGTCCCGGGCGTGGTGCGTTAACCCAATCACTCGTCAATAGTGGTGCACAACTCGATCTAATAGAGCTTGATCGTGATCTGATCGAAAACCTGAATAAACGTTGTCAGGATCGCGATAATATTCACATTCATAATGTAGATGTTTTGAAGTTTGACTTTACTTCGCTTACAACATCGCCTGACAGACTACGTATAATTGGTAATCTGCCCTACAATATTTCTACTCCGCTGATTTTCCACTTGCTGGACACAATATCACTGGTTCACGATATGCATTTCATGTTGCAAAAAGAAGTCGTGCAACGACTTGCTGCTGAGCCGGGTAATAAACATTACGGCCGGCTCGGCATCATGGTGCAATATTTCTGTCAGGTCGAATATTTACTTGATGTTCCACCTGAGAGTTTCACACCGGCACCCAAAGTTGATTCTGCCGTCGTGAGACTCACACCACATAAAGAAATAACACATCAAGCAAATGATTTCACAATCTTCAAAAAACTGGTAACGCAGGCATTTTCACAGCGTAGAAAGACCTTGCGTAATAATTTGAAGGGTACCCTTTCTGATGCTGAGATAATATCTATTGATATTGATCCCTCTGCCCGCGCTGAAATTTTGTCGCTTCAACAATTTGTCGAACTGAGCAACTTGCTTAAAAACATATAGTACGCAATAAATAACCCATACGCTTATGTCATCCTCAGAAATTGAATTTATCCAGACGATTGATGATTTATCAATAGCGGCACCAAATCAGGCCAGTTTCATGACTACATTTGTACTTCATGAGCAGCATGACTGGTTTGAAGATGAAATTAAATTTCTGCGCACATACATAAAACCGGGTATGAATATTATTGATATCGGTGCAAATTATGGCGTCTATACACTAAGCATGGCAAAACATATCTCACCGAATGGGAAATTATGGGCTTTCGAGCCGACACCAGAAACGGCTTCTTATCTAAACCACAGCATAAAAGAGAATAAACTTCAAAACGTCACACTTATTGAAGCTGCCTTGTCAAATAAAACAGGAATAGCCCGCCTTTACCTGAATAAAAACTCTGAATTAAATTCACTTGATGGTGACTTATCTTCCAGTGATGAGAGTGCTTCAGTAAAACTATTAACCCTCGACTCGTGTAATGATAAATACAAATGGAAAGGCATCGATTTTATTAAGCTTGATGCGGAGGGAGAGGAAAGCAATATACTAAAAAAGGCCAAAAGTGTTTTAAAAAATCATTCGCCATTGGTTATGTATGAGTTAAAACATGGTAATAATGTTAATACCTCGCTCATCAATCGTTTTAAACAAATGGGTTACAGTAGCTACCGACTTATTCCTGGCCTAAATTGTCTTGTACCATTTGATTCATCAGTTCCTCACGATAATTATCTGCTAAACCTCTTTGCATGTAACCAGCAAAAAGCGGCGCTACTTAAAAGCGAAGAAATACTGGTGGACAATATTAATCCTCAGTTATATGACGATGTGAAATATGCCAGCAGGTATATTAGTCAATTCCCTTACGCGGCCACCATTGATATTGAAAACAATAATAAGACATACCAGACAATAGTCAGTAGCTACCTATTCTCACTGCATGGCAATGCAACTATTGCACACAGATTATCCTGTCTTCTTGGTGCTATTGAGCAAATCAATATTGACGTTGAAAAAACACAGGATCTTGCAGTTTTAGCAACCTATGCCCGCATATACTACGCTGCAGGCGAGCGTAAAAAGGGTAATGAATTACTCAAGAAGATCATTACTTCAGCAGCACAACCATCTAAAATAGCGCTGTCACATATGTGTCTTGCTGCACATGCGCGTTATGATTCAATAGACCCCGGCGATAATTTACAAAATTGGTACATGGCCGCTATTATTGAAAAATATATAGAAAAGCATGCTTTTTCCTGTTATTTCACAGGTAAAAAACTGTTGCCCCTATTTGAAAAGCTCAGGTCTCTTGGTTTCATGAGTGCTGATATGCAATGTCGTGAAAACTTGATAAGAACAGCTTTTTAATAATCTTACGCCTTATAGAGGACGTCTTTTACAAGCATATGCAGCCAACTTATGAATTCCTGTTAACCTTAGGTGGCATTCTGCTGCTTGGCCTGTTTACCTCTGCCATAGGCCGATATACTTTTTTGCCTCGCGTCACACTGCTACTTTTATTTGGCATGTTAATTGGCCGCCAGTTCTTCGATCTGATTCCTGAGATATTTGCGCAACGCTTTGAGCTCATAGCGAATATGGCGCTGCTAATGGTTGGCTTCTTACTCGGTGGCAAACTTACATTTTCCTCTTTAAGGACTTCAGGCACTCAAATCCTGTCTATTTCCATTAGCGCTGCCGTGGTAACGACACTCTGCGTCACGCTCGCGCTGATATTACTCGGCTTATCGATTGAAATAGCGGTGCTACTTGGTTGTATTGCAGCAGCCACAGCACCTGCTGCCATCCTCGATGTCTCTATGGAGTCAGAACAACAGCATCCATTTAAAAACAAATTGCTATCCATTGTCGCGATTGATGATGCCTGGGCGTTATTACTGTTTGCATTGGGTATGGCCCTGGTATCTACGCTGAATGGTAATTCTGATTACACGTCAACTTTACTGCATGCGGTAAAAGATATCGGCGGCGCGGTTTTACTCGGCACATTAATTGGTTTCCCTGCCTCTTATTTAACAGGACGTGTTAAATCTGGCCAACCCGTACTGACCGAAGCACTCGGACTCGTCTTCATCTGCGGCGGACTGGCGTTATGGCTTGATGTCTCTTTTCTTATTGCCGCCATGGTGATGGGTGCTATTGTGGCAAACTTTGCCCGGCATCATGAGTATCCATTTCATGCTATTGAAGGTATCGAACAACCGTTAATGGTCATCTTCTTCGTGCTTGCCGGTGCATCACTTGAATTAGATGCGTTACTGGATGTGGGGCTAATAGGTATCGTATATATCACTGCACGAACCTGCGGCAAGATCCTGGGCGCGAGGATTGGTAGTCAGTGCTGTCATGCAGATGTTGTCACTAAAAAATGGATGGGGCTTGCGCTCTTACCTCAAGCTGGCGTTGCCATTGGTATGGGGCTTGTTGCAGCGAATGCCTTTCCAGAATATCGTCAGATATTACTTACCATTGTAATTAGCTCAACAGTATTTTTTGAACTGGTTGGCCCCATCTTCACACGTCTTGCTATCAATAAGGCAGTAAATGCAATGGATCGGTAAAAGTAAGCTGACTGAGTCAGTGTATCACTCGTCCAACATACCTAAGATAAACATCTAGCTCATTGCTTCATATATTAATTCGACCCAGTGCTTGACCGGCACCCTGGCCTTAGTTTCAAGATGTAACTGGCAACCCACATTTGCAGTAGCAATTATGTCAGGATTTTCTTGTTGCAAGTTTGCTAATTTATTCTGTAGGAGTTGTTGAGAAATTTCAGCCTGCAGAATGGAATAAGTACCCGCAGAACCACAGCACAGGTGTGCGTCAGTTATATCAACCAGTTTAAAGCCAACGCTTGTTAAAATATTTTCGACCACGCCATGCAGTTGTTGACCATGCTGTAACGTACACGGGCTATGAAAGGCTACCTTCTGTTGCGGTGGCTTGATCGCCAGCGTTTCTATACTCTCCTGTTGCAGAACTTCACTCAGGTCTTTCGCCAGCTCACTGATACGCTGTGCTTTTTCAGCATATTGAGTATCATGTTTCAGCAGCTCGCCATAATCCTTGATCGCCGTACCACAGCCGCTGGCCGTTACCACGATGGCCTCAGCGCCCTTCTCAATATAGGGCCACCAGACATCAATATTACGTCGCATAAAATCTCTGGCCTCTTCAGGCTGCGCCAGGTGCAGACTCAGTGAACCACAACAAACGGCCTCTGGGACTTCAAGCAGTTTCACACCGAGTTGTGCAAAGATAGCCTGTGCGGCCTGATTGGTGCGTGGAGTAGTTACCTGCTGTGCACAACCAGCAAGTAGCAACATACTGCGCGAGCTCGTCAATTGTCTGGGCTTGATCAATCGCTGGCGTGCAGGAATCTTTTGTCGTAAATGTTTTGGCGTTACTGGTTTTAAAATACGACCTAGCATAACAATAAGCCTGAAGCGCGATGGATAGGCGATGATTTTGCGTAACAACCAACGCTTGATTCTCTGCAACACACTACGCGAAACACGCTGCTCAACAACTTCACGTCCAATGTCGGCAAGCCGACCATAGCGAACACCCGATGGGCAGGTGGTTTCACAGGCACGGCAGGTCAGACAACGATCCAGGTGTCGTTGTGTTTCTACCGTTACAGTATCGCCCTCCAGCATCTGCTTGATAAGGTAAATGCGCCCTCGTGGGCCATCTAGCTCATCCCCGAGCAACTGATAGGTAGGACAGGTCGCCGTACAAAAACCACAGTGTACACAACTACGCAATATCGCATCGGCCTCTTCGCCCAGAGGAGTATGCCTAAATTGTTTGCTAAGGTTTGTCTGCATTGGTGCTATTTATCACAGCTTGTTAAACATCCTGCCGGGGTTGAAAATACCCGCCGGATCCATTGCCTGTTTGATACGTTGATGTAATGTTGCCAGGGCATCTGGCAATGCCTGAAAGGCATCATGCTCCGAAGGATGATTACGATATGCCGTAGCATGTCCACCGGCTGACTGGGCAAAGGCCTGTATTTTCTCAGCGGGTTCGTTAGAGATAAACCAGCGTAATGCGCCACCCCATTCGTACAGCCACTTTCCTTCCAGTGCAGGTAATGGTGTATCCGAAGCAAGAGATATTCGCCATAGTGGCTTGTGTGTGCGAAAGAAACCATGTGTATGTTCTTTCACACCTTGCCAGAATTGCGCATCCTCAATAGTTTCGCCACCGATCTTTTTACTGGCAGCGTCTACTGCTGCCTCGGTACCACTAATGCGCACATACAGGCTGTCGGCATCATAACAACTCGCACTGATAGGTAATGGCTGTACTGCCCATTGATGCAGGTATTTGAGTGCTTCGTCATGCACACAGACACGCTTCAGAGTACGCTCTAGCTGTGGGCGTGGTAACACCTTCAACGACACATCGAGTAACACGCCCAGCGTACCCATGGCACCGACCATCAGCCGTGACACATCATAACCGGCGACATTTTTCATCACCTCGCCACCAAAGTGCAGCATTTCGCCACGACCGTTAATAATGTGTGTGCCGAGCACAAAGTCACGCGCAGCACCTTCACTGACACGACGAGGGCCGGAAAGGTTGCAGGCAATCGTTCCACCTAGTGTGGCTGTATCACCAAAATGTGGGGGCTCAAAGGCCAGTATCTGATTGTGTTCATCTAATGCGGCTTCTATTTCCTGTAACGGTGTACCTGCACGCGCAGTAATCACCAGTTCAGTTGGCGCGTATTTTAAAATACCGCGATGTGGACTGACATCAAGTGGCACACCGAGTACGGTATTACCAAGAAAGTCTTTGCTATTACCCGCATGAATAAACAGCGCGCCTTCGGTTTCAATCGCCTGCATGACCTGCGACTGCAGCGTTGTGCTAATGTCCTGATCAGTCATGTTAGAAACGTTCCAGATCAGGGAAGGCAGTTTTACCATGATGCACATGCATGGCACCAAATTCGGCACAGCGATGCAGTGTCGGAACGGCCTTACCCGGATTGAGCAGGCCTTTGGGATCAAACGCTGCTTTGAGGGCATGAAACTGCGTTAGTTCGGCTGATGCAAACTGTACGCACATCTGATTAATCTTTTCCATGCCAACGCCATGCTCACCTGTGATGGTGCCACCGACCTCCACGCACAATTCGAGAATCTTGCCACCAAATTCTTCGGTGCGCTGTAGCTCACCGGGCCTGTTGGCATCATATAGAATCAGCGGATGCAGGTTGCCATCACCCGCATGAAAGACATTTGCAACAGGCAGCTCGTACTCCTGTGACATATCAGCGATAGCTTTTAAGACCCGGGGAAGCTGGTTACGCGGGATAGTGCCATCCATGCAGTAATAATCGGGTGAAATTCGGCCAACCGCCGGAAAGGCCGCCTTGCGCCCCTGCCAGAATGTCATGCGCTCTTGTTCATCTTTCGCAGTACGCACTTCGGTCGAACCACTTTGTTGTAATAATTTTTTAACATGCAGGATCTGCGCGGACACCTCTTCATTGGTACCATCAAGCTCACACAACAAAATAGCTTCGGCATCAACCGGGTAACCGGCATGCACAAAATCTTCAGCCGCCTTTATCGCCAGGCTATCCATCATTTCGAGACCGGCTGGAATAATCCCAGCTGAAATGATATTCCCAACGGCCTCGCCGGCCTTGACGACATCATCAAAGGCAGCCAGGATCACCTGAGCACGTTCCGGTTTTGGTAACAGCTTTACCGTGACCTCCACGATCACGCCAAGCAAGCCTTCAGAACCCGTCATCAATGCAAGCAGGTCATACCCCTGTGTATCGAGGCCAGAACCACCGATAGTGAGCATCTCACCATCCATGCTAATAATCTGTAGCTGCTGAATATTGTGCACAGTAAGACCATACTTCAGGCAATGTACCCCGCCCGAGTTCTCGGCGACATTGCCACCAATAGTACAGGCAATTTGTGAAGACGGATCCGGTGCATAGTACAGGCCATAGGCATCAGCAGCCTGTGAGATCGCCAGGTTGCGCACACCCGGTTGCACGCGTGCCACACGTCTGTCGGGATTGATATCTATAATGCCGTTAAATTTTGCCAGGCTCAGTAATACACCCTGCTCATGCGGTAGCGCACCGCCCGATAAACCGGTGCCTGCCCCCCTTGCAACAACGGGGACTTCAAGACGGTAACAGCAGCGCAGAATTGCCTGCACCTGATCAATGGTTTCCGGCAACACGACCAGTAACGGTATCTGCCGATAGGCGGATAGCCCATCACACTCATAGGGACGCAACGCCTCATCTTCCAGTAACAGACAACTCGCCGGCACAAGTGCACGTAGCTCGGTAATGAGCTGTTCGCGGTCAACCTGGTAGTCCTTAGTGGGCTGTGAATCTGTCATTTTTTATTCTGTATACCGATAGTGTTTATTTGGCTGAAGTATTGCTCACTGCCTGAGCACCCAGTTTACGCGAAAA
>Ga0316207_10002083_pt1 | contig 21728 bp, 22 predicted proteins | sample 6weekpyrite_MG_FD_204943 | JGI IMG/M metagenome (GOLD analysis project Ga0316207, IMG submission 204943) | Microbial mat bacterial communities from mineral coupon in-situ incubated in ocean water Damariscotta River, Maine, United States -... | ecosystem: Environmental > Aquatic > Marine >...
CGGTTCGATCCCGCCTAGCTCCACCAGATAGAAAACAGAAAAAATTTGTCCCGTTCATCTAGAGGCCTAGGATATCGCCCTTTCACGGCGAGTACAGGGGTTCGACTCCCCTACGGGACGCCATATATCACGCTGATCCTTAAAGAAATTTGGGGGTCAGCGTTTTTTTTCTCCCCTTTGTACGGAAAAATATACGTAAATAATTTGGTTATTAGTAAGAATTCGGTCTATTATGATCTAACGTTGTCTACTTACCTTGTTAATAAGTTATGTGTGCGTCTTAGCACAAGCTTGGTACTTTGATTGACGATAGAACATACATTGAGGATGGATAGATGGCACCGCCACAACCCGAAGAAAAAGCTTCAGAGCTGATAGAGCGTTTCAATCACTTAGTATCTCAACCTAACGTTACTCAATTCGAATTGCTTCGAATGGAGGGTGAGGTTAAAAAGTTATTAACAGTTGATGCTGTGCATGCTTATCTATTGCTTGGAATGCTTGGTTGTCTTAAGAAAGATGAATCAATGATGCGTGAAAACCATGAGAGAGCCTTGAAGCTTGCGCCTAACTCTTTTGTTGTGATTTGTAACTATGCCACTTCATTGTCAAAATATTTTTATTTTTCCGAAGCGCAAGAATATTATAAGAGAGCTTTAGAAATCACGCCAAATGAGGCAACTGTTGTAAAATCATTAATTGATTGCTTGTACATTGGCGGAAGGTTTCATGAAGCTCGGCATTATTTGGATTTGCATGAGAGTACGATTAAAGAGTCTGGCGGTAGAAATAATGTTATTAGAGAAGCAGATGAACTTCTTGAAGAGATTCAAGATGATGAACTTGCTGAGATACAGAAAGTTGTTTCTGATATTGTAAGAGAAAGAGGCTATTATTCTGCGTTACCAGTTATTTCTTTGGTGGATGATGAGGGGGAAACTTCTGTCGATTATGATTTAAGTGTTAATGCGGGTTATGAAGAAATAGCTGATGCGAATATGCAGCTAATAGAAAAGATGATTGAAAGGTTTGATGATTATCATACTGATTCGCTTGTGTTTAGGATATCGTATAGTGATTTTCAGCAAGAGCAAAACATAACGTATTTAACATAATAAATTTCTAATCCAGTGGCGCTGCGGTTATTGGGGGCAGTAATGTCAATTTCACCAAATGATATTTTGGATACTTCTAAATATCTTTTAAAAGATAATAATGAATCAAATTTACGAAGCGCTAGCAGTAGGGCATATTATGCAGCATTTCATGCTTGCAGCTGTTTCTCGGAGAAACTTCCAGCAGTTGATATGTCTGGTAAGCATGAAACAACTCATAATGTAGTCATAACAAAATATTTAAAGTACACAGAAAACAGTGACTTTAAAATAAAGATACGGAAAGTGGGTGGCCTGATGATGCAATTACGTAATGCAAGGGTTGACGCTGATTACAAACTGAGCTTTAACTTTAAAGAACCCCGCGCAAAAGAAAATGTTTATCAATCAGGAAGAATTATAGGAATGATTGATGATTTAACGAAAGATTTTTGTGAAGGTTAGAGCTTAATTAGCTAAAAGACGCTCTCCCAATTAAGGGAGAACTCTCACATTATAAGCGATTAGCAAACGCTCTTAACGCATCGGAATTGTCTTGTTTGCTTAGAACCTCATCGGCGATAGGGTAGTATTCAATTTCCCACTGATTATTGCTTTTCAGTCCAGACCAATAACGACCCAAATTCTTATCAATTCCTGATGACGTTTTACCTTTCAATGGGAACATAGAAGGGGTGGCAAGACCACAAGCGATTAGGTCATTTTTTGAACCCGTATAACGAACAGTAAGTTCTTTGTTGAGAGTTTTTTTTACTTCGGCTTCAATGCTCATATATCGCTCCTTATTTTTATACTCTGGATACTGCTCTTGTAGATCTAGGATTGCAAGTATTACCCGTTCCTCTGATGCACACGACTGAGACCCCTGAATACGGAGTCTGCTATCTGCTGTTGAGATCTGTTATCTGTTGGGCCATTAATGGTGAAGTTATTAACAACACTTGTGCGACCGCCTAATTGGTTGTTAGGTACGATGCTGCCGCTTAGATTTGGAGTGAATAACTCAGGACCACGTTCACCAACAAGATAAGTAGAACCGGATGCAACTGGTCCACCATTCGCTCTTGCTCCTGAAAACAAGCTGCCAAAAATGTTATCAAAGAAGCTATTTCCTGTTCCGCCACTATCACTGTTTAGGTTAGGGAATAAAGTTTCCCCAATCTTAGCGGCTGCGGCATTGGCTATCATTCTCTTAATCAATTTATCGAAGCTCTGTCCGATGCTATCAAACTTGCCATCCAATACATTAAATAGCGTGTCACCGAGACTGTCCTGAATGTTCCTTGCGGCTTGTTTGGCAAATTCGCCTAACTCGTCGGTTTTCTTTGTCGCGGCTTCAAGTTCATCCTGATATTTGCCGATAGCCACGTTGTACTGGTTGTAACTGAGTACACCGGTATTCAAAGCATCATTGAGAGCAATCACCTTATCTTGGAATTGTTCCAGAGGTGTTTTAATAGATTCAACAATGGCTTTAGCCTTGTTGATGGATTCTTGCTGTTTATCATAAGCACTCACTGTAGACAGGGCGGCTTTAGCTGCTTCAAGCTGTGAAGCGGTAGCACCATCTAATTTAAGTTTAAACAGGGTGATTTGATCGGCTGTCTTGCCTAAAACAGAGGCATCGAACTGAAGGCCCTTGATGGTTTCATTAATGTTTTTTTGTAACCGTTCCTTTTCTTTCTCAAGCTCAGCATTAGCGAAGGTGATAGGAGAAACAAGCATTTTTGATGCTTTGGGTGATAGATCAACAATCTTTTGAGGTTCTTCTATCCAGGTCTTTCTAATATCATCGAGGGCTTTTGTGATTGTGCCACCCGAATCATTCAAGCCTTCTTTGATGATATTAAATGAATTGGTGAAGTTACCCGATGCAAATTGGACTAAAGCTGCTGCGGTTGAACCTATAGCCGTGCCGAGTGTTTTAAAAACAGCGGCCACAACGGTTGTAGTAGTACCGATGACTTTTAGGAAGCTACTTAGGAATTTTAGCTTACTGCCTAACTCCTCTGATGTTCCGATCATATTTGTAAACTGATCGCCCAATTTCAAGAATAGGGGGGTGAGCGGAATAACAGCCTTTGCTATTCTGCCTTCGAAGATCCGAGACATAAGCTTAAATTGATCGTTGCTCTTTTCGGCGGCTCTGACTAAATCATCACTCAGCACAAAACCTGCCTTTCTTGCTTCCTCTCTGAATGAGTCGATTGCTTTAGAACCTTGCCCAAAGAGGTTAACCAGGGCAGCACCCTCAGAATCGAATAACTTAAATGCTAAGCGTAGGCGGTCTGCTGGATTCTGTACTCTTGCGAACTTATCACCCAACTCTGAGAGCAGTTCTTCTGTACCTCTGATATTACCGTTAGAGTCTTTGACCTGAATGCCAAGCGCCTTCAGTGCGTCCTTCGCTTCGCCTGTGCCTTGTGCCGCTTCTGCGCTACGCCGGATAAATCGCTGTAAAGCTAGATCAAATGTATTGCTGGCCACGCCTGCCTTTTCAGCGGCGAACCGGTATTCTTGCAGTGCTTCGATTCCAATGCCTAATTTATCGGCTGTCTTTCCGATAGCATCCCCTGACTCAGCGGTGCTTTTAGCAAGGGCGGCAAATGCACCACCACCGGCAACGCCTGCAACGGCTACGCTCTTAAAGATGTTACCTACTGCTTTACTGGCCTTTTTAGACTTCTTTGAAAATGTGTCTAGTCGCTTTCCAGCTTTTTTCATGCCTTGTTGAAAATTGGCAGAGTTGGCCTTAATAGCAACTGTGATCGATGCGAGTGATGCCATTAGTCTTTCTCCTTTTGGATTTGTTCTTTCATGTGCTTTTCAAAGAACTCATGAATTTCATAAATGAATGCTGACAAAGAAGATACTTCATTTTTAACATCGTTAATTTCAATACGCATTATGCGTAGTGTCTCCTCAATATCTGGAATAGCACCCTTTAATCCATGCAAGATAATTTCAGTGTTTTTCTGTATTTCGTCTGTTTGGTCAGTCATTATTTAAGCCTCTATAAAAACTCGTAGTCATCGTCGTCAAAAGCATTTGTTTTTTTCGGTGGGTTAGTGTCTACGTTAGTACGTGACTTCGGGGTAAGGCCAAATGATTCAAACAATCGGGTTGCCTGACTCCTTGCTGCTTCCATTACTTTGATAGCCGGATTTGCTTTTTTACCACCACTAGCCGCGTCAATGGTTAAACCTTCGCTTTGGATAATGTGCATAGCTTGTCGTTCAGTGGATAAGATTTCACACAAAAGCTCAAAGGATCGAGTGTCGGCATCTGTGAGAGTGCCTAGCTCGTAAGCCTTTGGTGCAAGCCTTTTCCATTCGTCTTTACCACCTTTCGAGAGCGTTTGAGGAATAGGGGGGCGTCTTGGTGCTTTCTTCTTAGGCACGATTTTATTCCTTCTGTCCTTACGGAATGCGCCTCTAAGCTCTAATATGCTTTTACATGTACGTGGTTTACCCATTAGTTACTCCAAAAAAAAAGTTTTCCAATTGACTGTGTAAAAATGTTGGGGGGGCGGCGGTCGGGCGTCAGTAATGGAAAGACTCGCTACTCTCCCTATCCCTCTATGCGAACCTTCCAACAATGAACCGATCAATAACTTTCTTTCCCTTACTACCAAGTAATGAAAGAGCAGGGTGATAACCGCCAGCATAGTTCTGGGGTAACGGTATAGTTGGTTTAGGCCAACAAGTCTTATGCTCATTACAAAAGTAAACAACTATATGACCCATCATGGTTTCACCATCACAGTGATCACACTTAGGGCAACCCGTTGTATGCTGGCTACCCATTAGAGCGAACCGGTTATCAGTGCAGCAGGGTTAGTTACTACAAGCACTGTTCGTTCACTGGCTAAGATTGTGACCATGCCATCTCTAAAGTTTGTGTTGTGCATTTTAGAGAATTCAATGCTTGGTTGTTCACGATCAAAGATCGCCGCGCCTTTCGTGAAGTCACCCACTAAGAATGTACCGGCTGCAATAGAGTTGGTTGATACAACAGGTAAGCCCCATAGGGTGTTGTCTTTTACTGATACAGGATCGCCACCTGCATAAGCATCATTGCTTGCGCCAGCTTTACGAGTCTTGATGCTGTGCCAGTCAGTAGGGTTCAGAACAATAGCATTAGGCATGTAATCGGTTGTCTCACCCTGCAACATAGCATCAGCGATAATATCGATCTCATTGCTAAGCTGTGGTGATTGAACTGTATAGGCAGTGGCCTGACCTAAGATGCCGTTAAGCTGACCACTTGCGCCCGTGCCGTTTAACAATTGGTTTTCTTCTACTAAGCGAAGGCCATACAAAAGGCGGTTGCTCAAGAAGTTCGTTAATACAGCCGAATCATCTAACACTTGTTTTGATGTATGGATATAGTGCCCGATGGTTTGGCATATCTCAGATGATAATGAGAAAGTGAAACCACTTTCAGTAAGAGCGGTATTCTGCCCGTTCTGTGAGGCAGCCGTATTAGTAAACGAATCTTCGATAGGGTATTTAATAATACCGTCAGTGGTCGGGTCTACGGATAGTAAGTCACGAATGAAAAGCCTACGTCTTGGGCCGGTAGCAATACCTGGGCGCATAGAGTTAGTTAAGGGATCGTCAATTCCAGTCGAGCCAATAATCGCGGTCTTAATTTGGTGCTGTGATACTTCGATCACTGCATTGGCATGTTTCTGTTCTTTGAATCCGTCTAATGCACCTGACTTTAAAATACTTTCGCCAAGTGATGTAGAAGATATACCAACACCAGATATGCGTTCAATGTTTTCAATGCGGCCTTCTATATGACCAGACTTGATCACCATTGCATCATGCAGGCCAGTTAATGCAGCAGATATACGTTCTTCATGTTTCATGATTATTTCTCCATTGTCGAAAGGATGGTTTCTGTAAAATCCTCAATTACGCTTAATACGTCATCGAGTTTTTCTGAATCTTGCTCCTTTCGAGCAAGGGCGCTATATCCACCATACGATGCGCGTTTGGCTTCATTAGCAGAGTAACCTCCAGCATTTCGGAGAAGGCGTTCATACTCTTTTCGTGATTGGGGTTTTGATTTAAGACTGACCAACTTTGCTTTGCTGTTGGCCGGGATGGAGACCAGGGATATTTCACCCAGCCTGCCGATCTTTGTGATGTTGCGGATGTTGCCGACTTGCTTTGTCCCATCCTTGGCAATCGTGAAGCCGATTGAAAAGGAGATAGCACCGTCCTTCAGTAACTCATACGCTTCTGCACCACGCTTAGTGCCAAGGGTGAGTTTTCCAGTTGCCAATAGACCGTGGGAATCTTCAACCAGGCTTAACCATTTGCCGATCGGTTCTTCATGATTGTGCGCCCATAACATCGCAGGCATTGTGTCAGCGGACTTGTGTTGTTTGATCGAATCAAGGAATGCGCCTTTGCTGATGATGTCACCGTATGAATCAGGTGGCCCACCAAACGTGGAGGCATAGCCTGTGAAATGCCCCGTTGTATCAACGCTGGCGAGTTTTACTTCAAGTATTGCGGGTGTAAACCTGTTCATGTGTTACCTCGCTTGACTAACGGCAATATGCCGATGGCCTCGCGCGGCAACCAGATCAGGTGCGTTTGAGGGTTAAAAGTTTTCCACCTTTCGCAGATAACTTTTATAAATCTTGTATTCATAATACTCTCCCAATGTGAAAACTCAAGGGCTATTGGATTTTGTCCCTCGAACTAAGATAAAAAAGTTGAGTTTCTTCACCGCTCAAGGAACGTGAATACATTGTTGCAACTGGTACACCGTCAGCACCGAAGTCCAACGATAAGCGCAGGGTGCGTGTATGGCTTTTAACTTCATTACGGAGTTTCTCGATTCGTTCTGGATATTCATCCTCACAAGAGGCTGTCCAAAATGAGTAAAGTGCAAATGCATCACTGGCTAACAACTCGAATGATTTACTTAGTAACTGGTTTGCTTCATCTTTGTTCATGGTGTTTCCTTTTGGTCGCTGATCGTTTTCGAACTTGATTACGTTTTTACTTGGTTTTTCACTAATCCCAGATCTTCAGAACCTATGGTAGATCTAAGAAGGTTTACAATATATGAGTATAAAAAAGTGATAATTGGGCTGTACTGTTCAATATATGAATATATAAAACGTATTGAGTCGTGATTAGTCGTTTTATATTCATTATGTGAGTAGTTATGTTCAATATATGAGTACTCATTTTAATTTGTATTTCCAAGTGGCCTATCTGTTGCTTTTATTCCTTCGTCATATTTTGTGCTTTCATTTATTCTTAACCATGAGATCGCATAAAGTGATGGTTTTCTTTTCCCGCCTTGCCTGGTTTGAATTAACCAGCCGCTATCAATCAATTCATTTTTTGCAGCGTGAACAGTTCCAGCCGATCCCCATCCTCTTTTCTGCATATATCCCCATGCAGTGCATAAGTCGCCATTATTTTTAACGCCATGTTTACCAAAACGGATTTGATGACACATATCTATAAGTAAGGCTCTGGCTTTAGAGCTAAGGCGTGTATATCTTTCATCCTCTACAACGGAGTGAGGAATATTTATAAAATGACCTTTCGTTTTTCTTGCCTTTGCTTTTGCGTAACTTGCTGCCATAATCTATCCATCTAGTTCGTCGCTAGTGTAAAAATTTAAGCCGTCTCACTTTGCCGAGTGGGGCGGTTTTTTTATGCGTTTAACATGCTGCAACAAGCGGTATATCTTTTGATCGCGGTTGCCTGGTTTATTCATGTTTAACGCGGCTTGTCTAATTTGCTCTGTTGTCGGTTGAATAGGGGCGTTCATTGATTAGCCTCCCCATTACACTCAGAAGGTGAGAAGTCGTCTAATTGGTCTCTGTTTAGGGGCTTCTTGCTATCACTGAGAGGGCGAACTTGATGTAATGGACACTTCCACGCAGTACAGGACTGTACTTGCTGTTTCCATGTTCCGACACCTGCGGCAGAATCGTATATGCAAGACTTGCAGAATGCGTTAATGCTACTTCGCAAGCTGCGTCGTTTGCTAAGGCCGTTCATGATACGGCTTCCAATGCGGTGCGCCATGCATTCGCAGCTTCTTTGCTGATGTAAATCCTTCGGCCGGCTTTGTAGGTTTTAGGGCCCTTACCATTTCGCAAAAGGAGTCTAAGTGTTGAGTCAGGTATGCCGTACGCTTCGCAGAATTGCTTGATCGTATAAGCTTGAATGTTACTTGTTTGATTTTCCATATTGCCCTCCAGTTAATTATTAATAACTGCGAGCAACTGTAGGTATTTATTCTGTAGAAGTATTTATATGAATTTGTGAAAATACGTGTAAGTCTTTAAAAACAATATCTTAACCAGATAATTGCCGTTTTGCTTTGTAGTAATACTTACTAACTAAGCTTCCGCTTATCGGCATATCTTCTGCAACTTTATCAAAAAGAGCTTGATCAATCGGCTCGCCAGCTAAATGCAATGAATTAACACGATTAAATACTTCAAACTTTAAATCACGTTGTCTTTTTACCGAATTAAACGATTTTCCTTTTGGCCACGTTAAGCCGAACGCTTCATCAAGTGTTTTGACTTTCATGCTATACCATTCGTTTGTGGCGTTGAAAAAAGCTTGTGTAACCCATTCTGGCATTATCAGTTTGTTATTCCCACACCACCGAATGGCCTTTATTAACTGGTTGTTATCTCCATTTTCATAAGCCTCGCGCATTTGCTCTAATGTTTCATGTAGTATTTCTTCTGGAATTTCAAAAGTCATGTCATTGATACCTTATTGAGTTCATCGCGTATATCACTTTGCATAAACTTCCCGTAGTGTTTTTCGATCATACGAACACTTGTACCGCAATTTTTCGCTAGGATATGAACAGATATGCCGTGCTTTAATGCTCTGCTTATATAGGTATGACGTAATGCATAAAAGGTTGTAGCGGTTGGCAGCTTGGCCTTTTTAATCGCCTCTTGCATAGGTCGCCATTGATAACCTGCGCCCCATGGCTCACCGCTATCGTGGATATGTAATGTGGCATTAGGGAGCTTGTCTTTGGCCAATTTCTTGAAGTGGGATAGGGCTTCATTGCCAAGAACACAATCCCACTCTCTGAGCTTGTTACCTTTCCCCTTTTTTGTTGATAAGCGCAGAGTTCCTTGTTGAATATCGAGATCGGATACTACCGCCTTCGTGAGTTCACTATATCTAGCGCCAGTAAGCAGGGCGCTTTTAATCAGATCGTGGAAGTTACCCTTTGTTTTGCCTAGTAGACGTTTACTTTGGGACTCATCCAGGAATACTTTTCGAGCTTCACCAACATCATTAAAGGGTTTTACGTGCTTCCATGCTTTGTCAGTGCCGATCACCTCATTGCTAAATGCTAGGTTTAGCCCAGCTTTCAACATCGTCAATATTCTGTTTGTTGTATCTTTTGATCTCCGTACGGTTTCTGGATCGTCAGAAACTTTGACCATACCTTTTTTCCATTTCTCTATATCTTGCTTGGTTAGCTTAGTCAAAAGCTTCTCACCGAGTTCAGGAATGACATGCTTCTTTAATCGGCCTTTGACTTCTTTTGATGCCTTCTCACTATTGTTTACACGAAGATGATCGGCATAATATTCGATCATGTCAGAAACCTTGTACCGAGCTTTATTCTTTACCCCTAGTGACTGTATCCATTCTCGCGCTTGCTTACATGCTTGGTCGAATTGTTCAGAGGGGTCATATTCAGATAAGTCACCAAAGCTTGAGTATCTCTGCTTTTTATCCTGACGATAGCGAACAACCCAATTGCCACCATCTGCAGTACGTCTAAAACCAACATATCCGCCTTTAACAAGTTTGTACCAATACGGCTCACGGCGTTGAGAGAGCCTCCGTCGGGCTGTTTTAGAGTCGATCTTGTTTTCCGTACTCATAGTTATTTCCTGGCGAAATCATCCTGTACGTAAACTATACGGAATAATGTACTAATATCAACTGTTATTAGTTATTATTATTTACTTTATATACAATGAGTTAACGTGCTAGTTAGTGTTTGTTGATGTTAATATTTAGCCCTTTCACGGCGAGTACAGGGGTTCGACTCCCCTACGGGACGCCATCTTCAAAAAGGCTCGCTTCGGCGAGCCTTTTTTCATGTCTGTCACTCCAGACGCCTTTCTCAAACATCGAAAAGCACGCCATCACTACGTAAGAGCGTATTTCCCTAGTGCATTACTCTAATTACCTTTAAGTTAGGAGGGGTATTGCAGGTGTGTTGGTGCTCTATTATATATGGGGCTCGTGAAGGTGAGAATAGACAGCGGAAGCGGGAAAAGGGTACTGACCCCTTTGATATGTTGGCGAAAGCCAAAAAGCTGCAGTGGAAAACGATAATAATTAAGATTTATTGGTGATTTTAGTTATTGTGCTGCAGGTTTAGCCGCAGGGAGCTCAATCCAGAATGTGCTGCCTTGGTTTTCAATGCTGTGTACGCCGATGGTTCCGTTCATAAGCTCTACCATTTGCTTGCTAAGGGTAAGTCCTATACCTGTTCCTTCTACGATATTGGTGCTGGGTAATCGTTCAAAAGGAATAAAAATAGTTTCAAGATCGTTTTCTGCAATGCCGGAGCCGGTATCAATAACTTCAATTCGTACTTTGTCTTTATCGGAATCTTCAACACGGATAGAAATTTCTCCAGCGTCATGACTGTATTTTATAGCGTTAGATACTAAGTTTAATAAAGCTTGTTTAAGGCGTGTGCTATCTGCTATGGCTAGTATTGTAGGCTTGGCATGATGAACCAGTTTGATTTGTTTGGCTTGAGCAACGGGTTCAATAGTTGATATTACATCACGTAATACTTCACAAATGTTAATGGTTGTGTTGTTTATTTCCATTTTGCCACTTTCAATTCGTGAAAGATCTAAAATTTCATTAATGAGTTTTAGTAGATGATTGCCTGCCTTTAATATTTCGTTAACATTATTTTTTTCATTTTTGCTAAGGTGTTGACCGTCTAGCTGAAGCAACTGCGCAAAACCCAGTACGGCATTTAGCGGGGTGCGTAATTCATGGCTCATTGATGACAAGAAAATAGACTTAGCTTCATTAGCTTTATCTGCTTCCAGTTTGGCCTGCTCTAATCGTTGTTGTTGGCGTTTTACTTCTTGAATATCTTCGACGCTAGACCATATATGATCTTTACCATCAATTTTTAATAGCGTACCTTGTAATCTAACGGGTATCGATCGGCCATCTTTGTGCAGGTATTCTTTTTCATATGGGCCATAACTACCTTTTTGTTCAAGAGTCGCAAGTTGTTCTTGTTCTTGGGAAGCATATTTTTCAGGCGTTATATCCCAATAGCTAAGCTGTTTAGTTTCTTCGATTTCTCGGCCAAGAATATTGGCGTACTCCTGATTGATATCAACCAAGTTTCCTTGCATATCACATAGCGCTAGACCAAGGGGTAATTTTTCAAACAAGACGCGATTGTAATGTTGGCTTTCAAGCAATGCTTGTTCTATTTTTTGACGTTCTTTCTTATTTGCAAGGAGTAGGTAAATAGTTGCAGAAATAATAAATAAAAAAGCTTGTAGCTCAATGAGACCATGATTGATGTTGTTCTGTGCGAACGGGCCGTATCCTTGCGAAGTAGCAGTAATAGAAATAGCAGCAATTAGAAAAACCGAAAAAAAAGTAATGCAAGAATTAAATCGGACAACAGACCAAATCAATAAAGGAATTAATAGTAATAAATGAAACTCATACGATTTTGTTATATGTAAAATATTTAAAATGATAACGAGCATTAATAGTAAAATCGCAAGGAATAACGATAACTCAAGGGGTTTAGTAAGCAATGGAGGTTGGCAATTAGGCCAGTTACGTAAAGTCATTATCAAGGGTGTAATAAAGATAATTCCAACAGCGTCCCCAACCCACCATGTTAACCACACATTTGAATAATCATTCCAGTTTATAAAACCTGCTGCGGCTAAACCTGTCACACCAAATAAAGCACTAATGGCGCTGCCAATTAATGCTCCGTAGAAAATAAATTTAACGATATTAGTAGTTTTGGCAAATAACTCGGGTAAGTTGGTTGATTGGCGAATTAAGTAAGCACTAATAAGTGCGCAAAGTGAATCACCGATGCCGTTACTGGTACCAGAAAGAAGGGTATTCAATATATTATTGATATTGTTAAAATCAATGTAAGCCCACACATTACCGATAAACGCACCGAGGAAAATACCTGGCCAAAGGTAGTAACCTCTAAGTAGTACAGCGGCTAAAATAATTCCTGAAGGAATCCAAACGGGAGTAACATTACCAGGTTGTATAGCTAATAATTGTCCTAGTCGCGCAGTAAAAAAATACAGTGCTGCTAGAATTAAAATTTCTATTAAGCGTATTTTAAGTGCGGGTTTCTGCATTATAACTACTTAGCAATATTAGAAGCCAACTTTGATACTATAGTTATCATATAATTGAGTCTACTGCGCTACGATAAATAAATAAAAGAAATAGAAGGGGTCAGTACCCTTTTATAGACTCATGAAAATGAGGTGATTTTATTGCGGACTCTATTTTGCTTTACGAAATAACCCAGAATTTGTAATACAAAATGGCACTATTCCTTACTGGAGCAATTATGGGTTGTACAGGGTGATTCTATTTTATGGTTGTTAAAAGTAGTTAGGTCGGGAGGCAAGATTATTATGCTATTTTAAGTCATGGGCACAAAATAGGCATACCGAAGACAAAAAAGCATAACTATATTTAGCAGTATGGAAAACACTTTCACGGCGAGTACAGGGGTTCGACTCCCCTACGGGACGCCATCTTCAAAAGGCTCGCTTTGGCGAGCCTTTTTTTATTGTGTTACTAGAATTCTAACCATTATTTTATAAGTTATTGATTTTATTTGCTATATATCGTTTGGGTTGTATTTTCCTGAAATGCAATTAACTAATGCTTTCACCTTGCCTGCCGATAAGGTTCATATATAGGCAGATTTATCGTGCATTTGGTTAAAACCAGGGTGAAATCATGAAAATACCTAAAATGAGTTTTAAAATGACGTTGTTGGTGTCGGCAGGGGTAACAATGCTGCTGCTAGTTGTGATGCTGATCAGTATGAATGCTGCAATGTCTGAGTTGATGCAAATTGCGGTGGATTCGGGTTTGAAGGACAGCAGTGAGCTTCAGGCGGTTGCTAGTTCTGAATGGAATTTGCTGCTGGTGTTGATGGTGCTGATGTTTGTGTTGGTTGGGGGGATTGTTTATTACATTAGTAAGCAGTTTGAACGTCCCATTAATAAATTATCTCAACTAATGAAAAAGGTGAGTGTTGAACATGATTTGAGTTTGCGTGCCGAAGAGAAGGGCAGTGATGAAGTCGTACAAATCGCATCAACCTTTAATGATTTGTTAATTCGTTTTGATACTTTAATTGGCAGCGTGAATGGTTCGGTAGGGGCATTAAAGGATGCAACTCAGGAATTATCACTGGTAACAGAAAGTAGTGGTGAGTTGAATGCTACCCAACAATCAGAAAGTCAGCAACTTGCAACGGCAATGAATGAAATGGCTGCAACGGCTCAAGAAGTTGCCAAGAACGCGGCGGATACGGCCTCATCAGTACATGATGCGCAAAACTCTGCGCAAGAGAGTGCAGAGATTGCGGTGGCAGCAATGTGCGCAATGGATAATCTGGTCGCAGAAGTTGATAGTGCGGCGGGTGTGATCACTAAACTTGAGGATGACAGTAGCAGTATTGGTATGGTGTTGGACGTTATTAAAGGCATTGCTGAGCAAACTAACTTACTGGCATTAAATGCGGCGATCGAAGCAGCGCGTGCCGGTGAACAGGGGCGTGGTTTTGCAGTTGTAGCAGATGAAGTAAGAACCTTGGCGAGTCGTACACAGGAATCAACCAATGAAATTCAGTCAATGATTGAGAAGCTACAGTCAGGTACGCGTGACGCGGTTAAAGTAATGTTGCACGCAAAAGAGCTCGGTGAAGATGGTTCTTCTCAAACCGAAGCAACAGCTGAAGCGCTTGCTGAAATATCTGGATCAGTGAAAATGATTAGTGATATGACAACACAGATTGCCAGTGCGGCAGAGGAGCAAACAGCTGTTGCCGAAGAAATGAGTCGTAATATTGTCAGTATTTCCGAAGTATCCAATTCAAGCGTGGATGGTTCAATGAAGACAGCTGAAACGACTGAACATCTCAAATCTCTTTCTGAACAGTTACAGTCATCATTAGGTGAATATGGCCGCTAATTAGTTAATGGAAGTGTAACGCTGATGATAACACCTCGACCATCAGTGAGGTTTTTTGCACTTGCTGTACCGTGATGAAATTCGGCAATTAATCGAACAATAAACAAGCCGAGCCCTAAGTGGGTACTGGCTTGTTTCCCTTCTCTTAGTGATACCATTGAATCAAATAATTGGTGCTGCATTGTGCTGGGTAAGGTGGGGCCAATATTTTTTACTGATAAGGTAATTGTATTTGATGTTTGTTTTAAGGCCACCTCAATTGTTTTATCTTGTTCAGTAAAATCCATGGCATTCGTGATTAACTTATCGAGAAGTTGTGCAATCCTATCCGGATAACCTGAGATTGTCGCTTCTGTGTAATCGCTTGAAAAAGAGAACGACTGTTCAGGGTAGGCAAGCTGATAACCATCTACACAGCCTGAAACAAGTTCAACGATATTAAAATCTTCTGGTTGTGATGATTGCAGTGCCTGCTCGAGCCGGGTTGCTTCATTGATGCTAGTAAGTATATTGCCAAGTCGACCAATGCCTTCACTGGCACGTTGCGTGTAGGGGCGAGCGGTTTTTGGTAGGTCTTCCAGCTCAAGATTATCCAGAGACGAACGCACTACGGCAAGCGGTGTACGAAGCTCGTGTGATAATTTACTAGCCATGGTTTCCAGATAGCGTGTGTATTCCTGTAGCCGTGTCATCATGTCGGCAAAACTTCGTGATAAATCACCGAGCTCATCACCAGATTGTGAGGCGATGATGTCGCCTTGTACTCGGCCATCGGGGCTAATAACAGCCTCGGTTTGTTTATGTAACTGTCGGATACGGCTCGATAAACGCGTAGCAAAGATAATCAGAAACAATGTCGCGGCTAAAAAAACAATAAGAGTCACATTCATTAAATTTTTTAAGGCATTATTTTGTAGTGTCTGAATATCATTATTGGTTTGTTCTACCACAATAGCACCAATGACTTCGCCATTATCCCAAACAGGGTGGCTTGCGGATAAGATAACGGCGCGGTCATCCAGTGAGCGACGCCAGTTAGTATCCGCTTGACCTTTCAGTGCCGAGATAACATCGCGTCCATCTAGACGCGATACACCATCAAGTTTGTCATCAATTTCCTGGCTCGGTTTTTGAAGTAGTAAACGATAAACAGGTTCAAGCAATGTGCCGATGAACCCTGTTGTGGTTTCTTCGATGGCTTGAGTGTTTTCAGTGAGTGAGCCGGTTAGTGCCAGTACGTGGCGGTTTCGGTTAATAACCCAAATACGTGAATTACCTCTGTTTAGACCCTGTAATATTTTTTCAATATCGGGCGAAGGGGTAAGAATACTGCCCAGTTCATCACTGGACTGTGAGCCGGCAGTGCTTAACAGATATCGGGTATCTCGATTTTTTGGATCATCAATGTCAGCGAGTGTAAAACTTATTTTATTTCCCAGCATGGATTGAGGAATTCTTAATTCCAGATTATAGCCTTCACTGGTTTCCTGCCATTCTCCTTTAATGCGCACCTCGGGGCGAATTGGTGTGAGATCATCGGAGTCATCTGCGAGCAGGTGGGCATTAACCCAGCCAGGTGCCTGCGTACTGAGAATGTATCGCTGTTGTTTGCCTTGTCTGTCATGCATAGCGATTAACAAGTGATCACTTTGATCGAGTCGAAGGCTATTGGGGCGTCGATAGATAATCTGATCATCTTTTACGACCAGCAGGGTGTAGTAGTATTTTTGATATTTTCCAAATAAGTGTTGAAAAGAAAGCGATGCCGCGTCATAAGGGCTATTGCCCTGTATCAATGACTCCCCGCTATAAATACGAGCATGTTCAAGGTGCTTTGCCCAGTCATCCGTATAGCCATCGAGTTGAATGGCTTGCTTTAGTTTTCGTTCATAAATATTGCTCTGGTTATCCAGACTAAATGAAATGTCAGCAGTGGGTTCAAATAATTGACGTCGGTTATGCATGACGGTCGCAATGGTTTGCGCACTTTGTGCCAGAGTGATTTGTTTGCTTTGTTTAAGAAAAGCTTCCATCTCCCTAAGATATTCATAGCCTGCCCAGGGGATAACGAGCAATGCCAGTGAGACAAACAATAATTTGCTACGCAGTCTGAAGGCGCGCTTCTTTTTAGTCACTAAAGGAGAGTTAGTCATTATTCCAACGGTAACCCATGCCATAAACAGTTTCGATGGCATTAAACTCGGGGTCAAGCTGTGTAAATTTTTTACGAATACGTTTTATATGAGAAGTAATGGTGCTGTCATCAACAACAACGTTGGCTTCACTCATTAAATTATCGCGGTCTTTAACATGCCCGGGAAATTTAGCCAATGCATGAATAATCCAGAGTTCGGTTAACGTGAGATCTAAAATTTGATTATTCCACTTTGCATTCATGCGCTGCATATCAATCAGCAATTTGTTGCGATGTAAAATATCTTCGTTATCGGGTGGGCTACGCAGTGCCTCAACGCGTCTGAATAAGGCAGCAATACGAGCAGTGAGATGAGTTAGACTAATATCTTTGGTCAGGTAATCATCGGCACCCAGGCGTAAGCCTGAAACGGTATCAAAGTCACTTTCTCTGGCTGTAAGAAAAATAATAGGCAGGCTTTTTGAAAGTGTCCTTAATTCACGGCAAAGCTCAAAGCCACCCTCAATATCATCACCTAAACCGATATCCAGAATGGCCAGATCAGGTAAGCGCTGTTGAAAAGCTGCTAGCGCACCGGGTCTATCTTCATAGGTTTGGACTTCATACCCTTGACGACGCAGCACATCTGCATAGTTATCTCGGATAGCAGGTTCGTCTTCAACAATGGCTACACGGCGACTCATAGGAGGGTATCTTTAATATCTTGTTATTAGCTTCAATGTACTTTACCTGAACCAGACGGGGAGGTCATGTCATCGAACTGAATTGCCATATTGTTGCCACATTTGATCATGATCATGCCCTTTTCTCCCCATATTGACGCCATGTAAATATTCTTAAATATCTCCTGACAAAAGAACACCGGCGCCGCAATGGAACCTATCGATGCCTCCACGATATTACCTAGGGAATGGGTACGCTGGACCAATTAGTGAAACAGGAGAGTACTAACATGAAAAGCAAACAAACAGCGATAGCGCTTTTATTAACTTTCGCCACGACGACAACCTATGCGGATGATATTTATGATTACGGTGAACCAAGTGATGCCATGACGATGCAGGATGCAGGTGGTTTGGGGTTAGGCGCTGTATTTGGCGGTCTGCTGGGTGGGCCGATTGGTGCCATTGCTGGTGGTGTTGGTGCAGCGATGGGAACATCTATGAGTCAGACAGAACAGCAACTTGAAAGGGTGAATGAAAAACTGTCACACACAGAGACGCAATTGCAGCAGTTAAAGAAAACCAATATTGCGTTAAGCGAGAAAGTGGTGCTGCAAAAAGTGGCGTTAACGCAGCAAGTACCGAAAACGTATGATTTTTTGAGTCTTAACAAAGGTATTTCCATGTCGGTACAGTTCAGGCATGACAGTCATTTGCTTGAGCCTGTTTTTGAAAAACAAATCGCGGACATGGCGGCATCATTTTCAGGTGTTGGGCAGTTACATATTCACTTAAGTGGTCATGCTGATCGCGCTGGTGGTGATGCTTATAATCAAATGCTATCAGAACAACGTGTTAAATCTGTTGCCAAGGTGCTGTGTCGTGCAGGTTGGCCAAAACAGAGAATGCATATTACTGCGCATGGTGAGACGCGCCCCTTGAGTCAGGAAGATGATAAAAGCGCCTATGTGTTTGATCGACGAGTCGGGATTTTGTTGACAACAGTGGGGGCGGGAATATGAAGGTTCTCTATGCAATTTCATTGGATATATTAAATTGTGATCCGGCCTGTGTTAAACATCATTTGTTAGCAGATTGTTTTAATAATAGTGGTGGTAGACATTATTGCCGGATTAAACGGGATGTTGAGGCTTTAACGTTTAGGAAAAAATGTCAGTGTGTGAGAAATAAAACTTAACATGTAAGTGGGGGGGGCACTGACAGTGCTTTATTTATTATAAGGCGCTGATAACGGCATAGAGTAAAAAATATAAAAAAAGCCGCTACGGTATTTGCCGTAGCGACTTGACTACCCCCAACTTGATTTTTTCAGATAATTTAATTACTCGCGATCTGACTGGTTTTTGTTACTAAGGATTTATTCTTTAGCGCTAATTTGTTAATTAAACTATCAAGACCATGGCGACGAATTTCGCTTGAGAAACTGCGGCGGTAGTTGTTCACCAGACTGATGCCATCGATACTGATGTCATAGACCTTCCAGCCTTCTGCTGTTTGGTGCATGCGGTAGGCAACAGGAATGCCGGGGCCTGCACTACGTTCAATAATCGTTTTAACGTTGACATCGGTCGCATCACGATCGGCGTGTAATGGTAAGTAGCTAATTGTTTCATCGGTATATTCAGACAGTGCCGTTGCATAGGTGCGCAAAATGAGGCTTCTGAATTGTTCAGGAAATTGCTGTTTTTGTTCGGCGGTGGCACGTCGCCAGTATTTTCCAAGTACCCATGATGACATTCTTTGAAAATCAACATGAGGCATGATGATTTGATTGGCAAGTTCGTGAACCCGAAAAGGGTGTTGGCTGATAAGCTCACGATCTTGTTTTAATGCATCGAGCATTTTATTCGTCGTTTCTGCGATGACTTGATCGGGTTGTTGCTTTTCGTCAGCACTAACCATGCTGGCAAATGCGAGCGTAGCCAGTGTCGCGGCCGCAACAAGAATCATAATAACGCGATGGGTCATGCTCCCATGATGGTGGATATGCTTTGATGCGTGTAATGAACTCATTGCGGTGTCCTCTTATTGATTGTTGAGCTCAGTATCTGGATTTGAGCCTGAACTGGCGATGAACATTGCCACTTTAAGAAGGTGAATAAGTCACATATTTGATGGTTTACAGGGAGGTTTAGCTGGTTATTCTTTTTATTCAATCACTTAGAGTTAAAAACGACCTGCGCCGATTAATCGTTTACGCCAATAAGGATTACTGAGTCGGCTAATTTTGACGTGTTTACCAGAAGATGGGGCATGAATCATTTCACCTCGGCCTAGATACATGGCGACATGGCCCGGTCGACGACCATCAGTTTCATAAAACAGCAGGTCACCGGGGCGAATTCGGCCAATTGAAATAGGTTGGCGAGACTGAAATTGCTGTCGGGTTGTGCGGGGAATTCGCTTACCGACTTGAGAATAACTGAATTGAATCAAGCCACTACAGTCAAAGCCTCTGTGCGGACTATTGCCACCATAGCGGTAGCGAATACCTTGTTGTTCGAGTGCAATGTCTAATAAACGGTTATTTTTACTAGGGTTTTGCTTTGATACGGTGGCTTGTGGATATTCTTGATAACGAGGCTGGCTGCCGCATGCTGCGAGCAGGATAGCCACAATAACGATGGAAAATAGACGTAACATAGTAGAAAAAGTATAGAAGATATTAGCGTTGATGCCAGCGTAGTTTGACGGGGTTTGTTATAATACTGGCTTCTAATCCAGAAGTTTAATTTCGTGCCACGTAAAAAATCTCGTCAACGCAAAGTTAGCCGAAAACGGCGTAAAAAATCATTATTTCGAAAATGGTTCATCAGGTTGTCGCTGCTGAGTGTTGTGCTTAGTGCAGTGTATGTCGCTTATCTTGATTACACGGTTAGAACACAGTTTGAAGGTAAACGTTGGTCATTACCGGCACGTGTTTATGCTCGTCCGCTTGAACTGTATGCAGGATTAAACATCAAGCCCAATGAAATTGTTCGCGAATTAAAACAGATTGGTTTTCAGTCAAATTCACGTCTTAATACCCCGGCAAGTTTTTGGCAGGCGGGCAGTGATATTCATATAGTGACCCGGGAGTTTGAGTTTTGGGATGGCGTTGAACCGGCACGAAAAATATCAATACGGTTTGATAATAATGAAATAAGCTCATTGCGTCGGCGAGGTTCAGGGGCAGATGTTGATCTGGTTCGTGTGGAACCATTATTGATTGCCGGGATTTATCCTGCGCATAAAGAAGATCGCTTGCTCATACAATTAAAAGATACACCTGAGTTATTAGTGAAAACGTTGTTTGCGGTAGAAGATCGTGAATTCTATTCGCATCATGGTGTTGTGCCACGAGCGATTGCGCGTGCATTGTGGGCAAATCTTCGTGCCGGTAAAACGGTGCAAGGTGGCAGTACAATCACACAGCAATTGGTTAAGAATTTTTTCTTAACCAAACAGCGTAGCCTTGTGCGAAAAGCGAATGAAGCAATCATGGCGTTGTTAGTTGAGTCGCACTATGAGAAGGATGAAATTCTCGAAGCTTATTTGAATGAAGTGTATCTTGGTCAGTCCGGGCAACGAGCGATACATGGTTTTGGTCTAGCGAGTCATTTTTATTTTGGACGGCGCATTAATGAACTTAATATTGCACAAATAGCATTGCTGGCAGGAACGATCAAAGGGCCTTCTTACTATGATCCGCGTCGTCACCCTAAACGGGCAACCAAAAGGCGCAATTTGGTTTTGAAGTTGATGTTTGAGCAGGGGCTTATTAGTAAAGTACGTTATCAAAAAGAAAAGCGTCGTGGTTTACAGCTAATTCCCAAGCCGCGTTCAAGCGCAACACAATATCCTGCCTATCTTGATTTAGTGAAACGACAATTAAAAAGAGATTATCGTGATGAGGATCTTCGTTCTGAAGGTTTGCAAATATTTACTAATTTCGATCCTGTCATTCAAAGACAAGCAGAGTCATCATTAACGCAAACAATTGCAAGACTGGAAAAACAACGCAAACTTCCCACAAAGAAATTACAAGGTGCGGTAGTTGTTACGTCGGTGAATCAAGGTGAAGTATTGGCGCTGGTGGGTGGGCGCGAACCGCGTCGGGGGGGTTTTAATCGTGCTTTAGATGCGGTGCGTCCGATTGGTTCATTAATAAAGCCGGCGGTTTATCTGGAAGCTGTTGCTTCAAATGAATTTACCTTAGCCTCATTGCTGGATGATAGTTCTTTAACCCTCGATTTAGGCGGCGGTGAGCGTTGGCATCCCGCTAATTATGATCGCCAATATCATGGAGATGTTTTACTGCGAGATGCATTAATTCATTCATACAATGTTTCGACAGTGAGGCTGGGGCAGATACTGGGGATGGATCGCATTGCCAGTGCATTGCAAAAGCTGGGCATTCGTCGTTCGGTACATCGTTTTCCTTCTTTACCACTCGGTACGGCACCTTTTAGTCCGGTTGAGGTCACACAAATGTATCAGACACTGGCAGCAT
>Ga0316207_10002084_pt1 | contig 21720 bp, 21 predicted proteins | sample 6weekpyrite_MG_FD_204943 | JGI IMG/M metagenome (GOLD analysis project Ga0316207, IMG submission 204943) | Microbial mat bacterial communities from mineral coupon in-situ incubated in ocean water Damariscotta River, Maine, United States -... | ecosystem: Environmental > Aquatic > Marine >...
CCGATGTAAATAAATGGTTAAACTTTGTGGCCATATCATACCAGATGCGGGATTAAGCGGATATGACACAATTAATAGACATGAATATAATGCACAAACTTAGAAGCTATAAACTTTGGATAGTTCTACTTATATTGTGTTTTTTAATACAGTTATTGCAGCTGTCACCGTTATTGCGTTTCGATCGTCAGTTAATTGAACAATGGCAAATCTGGCGTATTATTAGTGGCCATTTTACCCACCTGAACTGGAATCATTATCTGCTTAATATGGCTGGCCTGGGCATGGTCGCAGCCTTTTTTTCAAGTTACAGATCCAGTGCTTACTGGCTCGGTGCCCTGTTTTTTATCTCACTGGTATGTAGCGCAGGTATGCTGGTAGATAATCAGCTTGACAGGTACGTGGGCTTTTCGGGTGTGTTGCATGGTTTGTTTATTATTGGTGGTCGTTGGGAGATGCAACGCTATAAGCTCAGTGGAGCAGCGTTGCTGGTCATTATTGTTGGTAAATTAATCTGGGAACAATGGTATGGCGCTTTGCCCGGTTCTGAATCAATGACCGGGGGCCGGGTGGCTATAAATGCGCATCTTTATGGGGCTATAGGAGGGGCAATTTATTTACTTAGGGAGGTGTTTAATAAAAAATAATAGTAAGGCGGCGTTGTTAGATAAAAAGCTATTGATGACGCATAAGGCCTTGAATTTAGCTGTTCATCAAATCATTTCCATCTTTAAGGTATAGATTTGGGGTTCCTCCCTATTTAGCGACTATACTCACTGTAATAAGCCCACTATATCCATTATAGAGTGGCAAACATTCGTAACCCTCTGGAGTAGAGTAATGCCAACATTAAGTCGTATATTGATCATAGCCTGTAGCCTGTTTTTACAAAATGCCTACGCGAATAACCCTGAGACGGAAACTATACATGTAAAGCAGTCAGTTTTGAAAATGGCCTTAAATAAAGGGGTTAAAGCAGATGATGCGGTGAGTGCGCTCAGGTCTAAAGCTGAAGAGCTTAATATGAAATTTGTTGCTTATCAGGCTATGTCTGATGAATTGATAGAGCGTGGCATAAAAACCGGAAGACTTGAAATATTTCAGTTTTGTAATCCATATGATGCCCACGTACTGGCAAAATATAATCCAATATTCGCGGCCTATATGCCCTGTCGGATATCTTTGATTGAAGATAAAAAAGGTAAGATGTGGCTGGTTATGCTTAACCTTGATATGGTCATTGAGAATAAAATCTTACCGAAAACAGTAAAAAGATTAGCTAAACGGGTTAATAATACGTTAGTAGAAATTATGACAGCGGGTGCAACCGGTAATTTCTAGTGGTGGATGATAGTCATTGAAGATAAAAGTGAGGGTGCTAAATGGTTTATTAATATGAGTGAAATAATTACTGCATTAAATCATTCATGTTAATAATCGGTAATAAAATAGACAGCACAATGACTAAAACAATGCCACCCATGAAAACGATTAACAATGGCTCAAATAACCCCATAAAGGTTGCAATGGTTAACTCAAGTTCACGCTCCTGTTGCTCAGCGGCTTTGTCTAACATGTCTTCTAAATTACCCGATCTTTCGCCACTGGAAATTAAGTGCAGGGTCATCGGTGGAAATAATTTACTGCGATCGAGTGCCGCATAAATGCTTGAGCCTTCCCTTACTTTTTCAGCGGCATCCAGTACCGCATCCTGCATCGGCAGGTTAGCAACAACGGGTGCAGCAAGTTGTAAAGCATCTAAAACCGGGACGCCGCTTGATGAGAGTATGCTAAGTGTACGTGAAAAGCGTGCGGTGTTCAGGCCTCTTACCAGTTTGCCAATGACGACCGTTTTTAATAAAAATAAATGAAAGCGGCGTTTGTTATAGGGAACAGATAAAAATTTCTTTATACCAAAATATATTGCGATGCCCAGTACAATCAAAAGCCCCCACCAGTTCTGTAAGAATTCACTAATCCAGATCATTGCTTTGGTGATACCCGGAAGTTCCTGCCCCGATGTGTCGAAGACTTCTACAATTTGCGGTACAACAAACATTAACAGACCGGTGACCACTAAAAATGCCATGATGGTTAAAATGGCTGGGTAGATAGTCGCCTGAGCAACCTTCGAAGCCATTTGCTGACGGCTTTCGGTGTAGTCGGCAAGCCGATCCAGGACGATATCTAAATGCCCGGATGATTCACCTGCTGCTACAGTGGCACGAAATAATTGTGGAAATATTTTTGGAAAATCCGCCAGCCCAGCAGCCAGCGTGTGTCCTTCTAATATTTTTGAGCGTAATGCAAATACCATGCTTTGGATGCGCGGTTTTTCAGTTTGTTTGCCTACGGCGGACAGGGCTTCGTCCAGGGGGATGGCGGCGCGAACCAGTGTGGCTAACTGACGGGTAAATAGCGCCAGGTCAGTTGCGCTAATGCTGCGACCCGAAACCCTTACGGGTTTATCCTGTTGCTTTTTTTCCTGGTTGGCCGCGGTTTCAATTTGTAAAGGCATCATGTCTTTGTCGCGCAACATTTGTCTTACCTGACGCGGGTTGTCACCTTCAATAATGCCTTTTTTCTCACGACCTTTTGTGTCGAGGGCTATGTATTCGAATGCTGCCATTGCTATTTTTTTAGATTAGTCTTCACGGGAGACCCTAAGTACTTCTTCCAGTGATGTAGTGCCTTCGAGTACCAGGCGCTTTCCATCTGCACGTAAGCTGGTAGTAAAGCTGCGCGCATATTTTTCCATTGTTTGTTCAGCATCACCGTCGTGAATCATTTGCTGTAACTTGTCATCAATAGGAATTAATTCATAAACACCGGTTCGCCCTGAGAAGCCAAGGTGATTACATTCATCGCAACCTTTTGGGGTGTAAATCTCCGGTGCCTGTGCCTGTTCTATACCCAGCCATTCACACTCGCTTTCTATTGCGGTGTGACTTTCTTTGCAATTAGGGCAGAGTTGCCGAACCAGTCTTTGTGCAAGTACGCCAATTAAACTGGAGGCCAGCAGAAAAGGCTCTACACCCATGTCACGTAAACGCGTAACGGCACCAATGGCGGTATTGGTGTGCAGGGTTGATAGCACCAGGTGACCGGTTAAACTGGCCTGAACCGCAATGGATGCGGTTTCAAGGTCACGTATTTCACCTATCATTACCACATCGGGGTCCTGTCGAAGAATAGCCCGTAAACCTTTGGCAAAGGTCATTTCAACTTTGTTATTAACCTGGGTCTGGCCAATGCCATCCAGATAATATTCGATAGGATCTTCCACGGTTAAAATATTGCGGCTTTTATCGTTGAGTCGTGTCAGGCCCGCGTAAAGTGTTGTGGTTTTACCTGAACCGGTTGGCCCGGTAACTAATATGATACCGTGGGGGTGATGCAGTAAATCATTTAAACGATCGGTGTCGTATTCTGACATGCCCAGGTGTTGTAAATCTAAACGTCCCGCCTGTTTATCTAATAAACGCAATACTATACGTTCACCATGCCCGGAAGGTAAGGTGGATACACGTACATCGACTGAACGTCCGGCAACTTTTAAGGAGATACGCCCATCCTGCGGTACACGCTTTTCAGCGATATCGAGTTTGGCCATTACCTTGATACGCGAGATAACTAATGGGGCAATATTTTTAGGCGGCTGTAAAATTTCACGTAAAACCCCATCAACACGAAAGCGAATTCGCATTCTGTTTTCAAAGGCTTCAATGTGAATATCAGACGCGCTAATCTTTATTGCCTCTGTTAATACGGCGTTAATTAATTTAATTATCGGCGCATCATCTTCAGCTTCCAGTAAATCTTCAGGTTCTATTGTTTCCGCGAGCTGGTCCAGGTCGAGCTCATCACCCACGCCTTCCATCATCGCCATGGCCTGATCGGAATTTTGCTCGTAGGTTTGGGCAAGTAGTGCGTCGAACTGTTCATCGGTGATCGTCGAAAGTTCAACGCGACGACCTATAATGCGACGTACTTCAGCTATAGCCTGTGGGTTTAAGTTGCCGCGGTACAATATCTGGGCTTTGTCTTTATCAATCTGCCCGAGCATAACGCCCTGGCGTTTTGCAAATGCATAGGAAATACTTTGTGCAGTTAATGGGCTAGATTCTACCTGCTCATTACTCGCTTCGGGGCTAGAAATATTACTCAAAGTCTTCGTCATCCAGATCTGCGGTTTGTTCTTTTATTTTTTTACCATAGTAGTTACGAGTTGAACCGGGTTCTTCGTCAGTATCTACAGGCGCAGTCAAATTTTCTAATGTAGGGAGTAAGGGGGTGCTTTCATCTTTTAATAAACCGAAGCCACTTTTACCCGCATTAATCTGTTGAGCACGTAAATAATTATATTTCTGGTTGGTGTGAAAAGCGGCCGTATCCGCATCACGCATAATGCTGGGGCGCATAAATATCATCAGGTTTTGTTTGGCTTTTGATGTGGTGTGTGAGCGGAATAACCAGCCCAGTAAAGGTATATCACCCAGCACGGGAACTTTAGACACCTGGTCACGCAGGGCATCATCAATTAATCCACCCAGCACTAGAATTTCCCCATCTTCAACCAGGACCGAAGTCGTAATTTGGCGTTTATTAGTAATAATGCCACCATTAGAAGCGGCGGACTGGGCCACATTTGAAACTTCCTGGTCAATTTCCAGTTTAATGGTGTTGCCATCATTAATTTGTGGTGTCACTTTAAGTGTAATACCAACATCCTGGCGTTCTACCGTCTGGAAAGGGTTAGATGCACCATCCGCAGCAGTGGTGAATGAGCCAGTCAGGAAAGGAACGTTTTGTGCAATGACAATACTTGCTTCCTGGTTATCCAGGGTAACGATGCTGGGTGTGGATAAAATGTTTGTGGCCGCATCTGCCGAAAGTGCTTTGAGTAAAAAAGCAAAACGTGAACCACCGTCTCTGCCAAAACCAAAGGTTATGCCATCACCAAGTGAGCCGGCAATCGTTGACGGGTCACCACTAAATAAACCAATAATGCCCCCGGCACCACCAAAATTCCCAACACCGATGGGCACATTGGTATTACTGCTGTCTTCACCTGGACCAACCGCAAATTGTGAAGAAAATTCCTTGCTTCGGTCATTCGAAATCTCAGCAATGATTGATTCAACTAAAACCTGGGCACGGCGAATATCCAGCTGACGGATAATTGATCTTAACCTGCGTATTACGTCGGGCCCCGCGGTAATAATCAGGGCGTTGGTCGATTCATCGGCCTGAATATCAACTTCGGCTTGATTAACTAAAGATCTCGCTTTACCAACGGTTTTCTTGGCTTTGTCTTTATTTTTCTGCACCCCGGTCAGGATGGTTACCAGATCAGTTGCCTTGGCATACTTTAAGTAAATTACATGGGTATTGCCCGCATCATTATCCAGCGGTGTATCCAGGTGAGCTATGGTTGCGCGAATTTTTAAACGGCTAGCACGCTCCCCGGTCATTAATATACTGTTGGTACGGTCATCTGATGCGAGGGTGATTTTTTTAGTTGCGGGGGCTTTGCCGCCGGAGGTGCTCGCATGTAGCGAATTCAATATACGCACCAGCTCAGAAGCAGAGGCATGTTTTAAAGGGATGATTTCCAGCTCGTCACTTTCCGGGCGGTCAATGTGCCGAATAATCTGTATCAGACGTTTTATATTTGCCGCATGGTCAGTAACAATAAGCGTGTTGGTTGGGTTGTAGGCTGCCAGGTGTCCCTGCTGCGGGACCAGGGGCCTTAATATAGGCACTAGCTGCGCAGCGGGTACATGGTCCAGGGTAATAACTTTTGTAATTAGCTCATCACCGTCTTTTCCCATGCCTCGTACCACGGGTAATGGCCCCTGTTTCGCATTTACTTCGGGTACAATTTTTATAATACCGCCTACGGGTACGGCGGCATAACCATGCACCTGTAACACGGATAGAAAAACTTCATACACTTCATTTTCTGTCATGGTGTTAGACGACACCACGGTCACTTTTGCCTTAACCCTCGGGTCAACAACAAAGTTTTTACCTGTAAATTTGGAAACCGTGCTGATTAACGCACGTATATCGGCCTCTTTTAAATTAAGGGTAATTTGATTTTCTACAGCTAATGCATTTTGACTTACAAATAGAGCAGAGCCCAGCAGGCAACAGATTAATAATAATTGCATGAGAGCAGACATTTTTGTCTGAAGGTGTTTGTTATTCGAGCCCTGAAATTTCAAAATAGTTGTCTCTGTTTTATGGTATATCAAAGTGTAATGGCATTTCTGCGCCATTACGTAATACGGTTATATCAATTGATTTTGCTTTTTGTAATGAACGTAATGCTTTAAGTCCCTTAGTAGGGTTATTTAGTTCAACTCCATTTATTGCAATAATGACATCTTTAGGGTCTAAACCCACAGCGTCAAATAGCGAACGGTCTCCCTGGGGCTGTAAACGATAGCCTCGCAAGCGCCCATTTTCATTGTAGGGGACAGGTATTGCATACTTACCAAATGAAGTGGGGTTTTTGAGTATCTGTTTTCGGATATCGGATAGTACTGCTCCGGGGCCTTCTGGCTTATAAGATCTAGATAAATCAGGCCTGCTTCGTTTAATCAAATTACTGCTGTTGTCTTTAGGCATGCGCAGTGTTTCAAGTTTACCACCACGCTCTAGAATAACCCGGTCAGCATATATTTCTTTTAGTGTGGCACTGGATACTTTATCACCTGGCGCATAGGTATCTTCTTTCCCTTTTTTACCTAAAGCAATAATAGCGCTACCAAATTCCATGGGGGTTGAGGCAAGCACACCTTTAAGTACCAGGTTTAAGCGGGTGTCAGGGGCGACGGTTTTAGTTGCTTTAGTCGCAACTTGCTGAAAATTACCAAATAAGTGTGCATCCGTAATTTCGTTGTAACTTTTAGCCTGTTGTCTTGCACCGGTTTTTTTCTTAACACTGTGAGGTGCTAATTTCCCCTCATCGCCAGGAATGAGTGACCAGGAAATTTGTGACAGGGTATAGCTGCAGGCAATAATCAGGATAACCGTGATAATTGGGGGTAAGACCTGATTAAGCTTCGTCAGATTATTTTTACTCAGGTTTAGCGATTGGGGTAGTTTGTCTGCCAGTGTATTCATATTTGATGCATTATAGAGAATAGCGTTAGCAGTTCCAAATAGCCTGGGGGTAAATTGTCTCGAAATAATGTGATATTAGTGTAACAAATGGTGATTATTTTATTAAGTGAAGTAAAAAACGGGGCAATGTGGTAGATAAATTACCACATTGCCCCGTTTAATAAAGCAAAGATATGGGGATTAAACCATGTCTTTCAAGCCCTTCAGCGGTAGTACTTTAACTACCTTGCGTGCAGGCTTAGCTTTAAACATCATCTCTTCGCCAGTGAAAGGGTTTGTTCCCTTACGTGCTTTAGTCGCAGGCTTTTTGATGACTTTGATTTTCAACAGACCTGGCATATTGAAGAACCCGGGGCCACGTGGTTTGATATTTTTCTCAATCAGACCCGTCAGGCTATCGAGTACAGCAGTAACCTCTTTACGGCTTAGTTCAGTTTCAGCAGAAATGTGATTTAGAATTTCACTTTTGGTTGGTGGCTTTTTAACAGCAGATGCCGCAACCTTTTTCTTGGCTACTTTTTTCTTTGCAGCTTTCTTTTTAACCGCCATACTAGGATGCTCCCGTAGTTATTTGTGTAATGAGTAATACGTGAAAATTGAATTTATTATTCAATGACTGGATTGTTAGTGCTTTTGCACTGTAATACAAGGGTTTTATTAAAAAAGTTAAAGAAAAATGCATGAATTTACTTATATAACAGCATTTACCGTCGGATTAATGGGTGGAGTGCACTGTGTTGGCATGTGTGGTGGTATAGTCGGGGCTTTAAGTTTTGCCAGTCAGAATGATAAAAGCAAAGGTTTTTTACCTCTGTTAAGTTTATTGCTTGCTTATAATTTTGGCCGATTATTTAGTTACACAATAGCCGGTGGCTTAATGGGCGCTTTGGGCTGGCTGGTAACCGTCTGGACAGATATACAGATTATGCAGGTTTTACTGCAGTTTATAGCCGCGGTTTTTATGTTAATGATGGGGCTGTATATTTCCGGTTGGTGGATGGGGCTGGTCAGGCTTGAAAAAGCCGGGGCAGTTGTCTGGCAGAAGATCCAGCCAGTTGCTCAAAAATTATTACCGGTTAAAACACCCCTGCATGCAATTTCATTAGGTTTGTTATGGGGCTGGTTGCCCTGTGGCCTGGTTTATAGTGTATTGGTATGGTCTGTTTCAGCCGGTAGTTTTCAGCAAGGTGCATTACTTATGCTAAGTTTTGGTTTAGGGACCCTGCCAAATTTACTTGCCATGGGGCTGTTTGCAGACCAGTTAAAACAGTTTGTGCAAAAGCAGGCGGTGCGAAAATTGGCGGGTGGCCTGGTGATAGGGTTTGGGTTGTGGAGTTTGTTTTTGTCGATTAATTTGTTGCGGAGTTAATTGTATTAAAAAAACAGCATTAGTTACTCGCCTGTCTAATCGTGCCCGGGGACAGAGCTTGCTTTTTAAACTCTGTCCCATGTGGTAATTCCGATCAGATGGGCAGAGCGATGAACGACTCCGCTCAACTCTCGGTGGTCTCAATAAGGGGACAGAGCGCCAAAAAGCGGCGGTCTTTCCCCGATGGAGATGTGCATTAACAGGGCACCAATGTTGAGAAAATGAAATTGGGAAAGTCTGCTTCAGGGTGTTAGATGTTATGTAGTATAAAAGAAGGTAATAGCTTCGGGCTGGAAATTCTAAATCGTTTTTCTCGACTTGTCTCTCCACTAAGCAGCTCGATTTGTGATTTGCTCACTTCAAATTGTTTAGCCAGAAACTTAATTAAGTGCTGGTTGGCTTTGCCCTCTACCGGTGGTGCGGTAATGCGTACTTTAATGCAGTTTCCCATGACTTCACAAAACTCATCTTTACTGGCTTTGGGCTGCACTTTTACACGTAAAAATAGATTCTCATTTTTCCATTCATAATACACCTTATATTAGATGCTTATACCAAACACCGTTGCGAAAATATAACGAATTGAATATTGCACAAACATCAAAATAATAATGGCAAAAATAGGCGAAATATCCATGCCGCTTATTGGCGGCATGAGGTTTCTAAAGTGTTTTAATATAGGGAAAGTAAGACTGTTTAGCAGGCTTACCGCCGGGTTGCGGGGATCTGGATTAACCCAGCTCATAATGGCCTGAATAATAATTGAATAAAGAAAAATACTGATTAAAAGTGTAAGCGTCTCACCCAATGCAACTATTGCTACGGCCAGTGGCTCAATGGTCTGGTAAACCAGCATCGTCTTGATGGCAAGGACTAAAAAAGCAATGAGTAAGGTGGCAACGTCTATGCCGCCAAAACCAGGAATAACTTTACGTAATGGTATGACCGGCGGATTGGTTATTTTTACAATAAATTGCGATATCGGATTATAAAAATCGGCACGCACCCATTGTAGTAATAGTCGAATCAGTAGTACGGTAGCGTAAAGCTGAAATATTATGTCAATTAAAAATACAAATGGATTCATAGTTAATTACTTCCTAATTCATCAGCCAGTTCAGTTGCACGGTCACGTGCGGCGGTTAATGCCTGATTAATAATCTGGCTGAAATTGTTTTTTTCAAATGAAGCAATGGCCGCTGCTGTTGTACCGCCTTTGGAGGTGACTTTTGTACGCAGGGTTGCCGGGTCATCTTCGCCTTCCAGCGCCATGCGGGCCGCGCCTAATGCGGTTTGCTTTGCGAGCATTGCTGCGCTTTCTTCATCTAGCCCTAACTGTTTACCTGCCGCTTGCATGGCTTCTAAAAACAAGAAGAAATAGGCGGGGCCCGAGCCAGAAACTGCGGTTACCGCATCGAGCTGCGCCTCATCATCAACCCAGAGCGTGATGCCTGCTGAGCTTAAAATTTGTTCTGCAATGGCTTTTTGTTCAACGCTGGTATGTGCATTGGCAAATAAACCTGTGGCACCTGCCTGAATGAGTGCGGGTGTGTTGGGCATGCAGCGTACTAATGCATTATTGTTGCCTAACCAGCGGTCAATATCCGTAGAGCGAATGCCCGCGGCAATGGAGATAATCAGGGGGCGTGTTTTTTGAGTGATGTCTTTGATGTTATCACAAACACTTTTAAGCACCTGGGGCTTTACTGCCAGCACCAGTACATCCGCATTTTCCACCGCCTGTAGATTACTGGCTTCAGTATTGATAGAAAATTGTAGCTTAAGCTGGTCGAGTTTTTGTTGATCCGGGTCGGTTACGGTAATTTTACTGGCTGTATAGTGGTTGTTAATCAGGCCACTGATTAGGCTGCAGGCCATATTGCCGCCACCGATAAAGCAAATGTGATTTGTCATAGTTTGATCAGTTTGTATCGCATGTGTCAGGTTTAAAAAATATTATTTTCCCAGTTTCCTTTGGTCGGGGACAGACCTTGCTTTTTAAGCTCTGTCCCCTGTTGTGAGACCACCAAAAGTTGTGCGGGCTAGTTTATCGCACTGCCCATCATATCGGAATTACCACATGGGATAGGGCGCTAAAAAGCAGCGGCCTGTCCCTGATGGAGATGTGCCCTAACAGGGCAACTAACAACCAGTCAATGAGCAAAGCAACTTGCTCCAGAACATTAGCGGCCGATTATAACCCACTAAGGTTTCTTGCACCAAAAATCGCGGTACCTATGCGAAGCAGGGTGCTTCCTTCTGCTATTGCAGCTTCCATGTCGCCGCTCATGCCCATAGATAAAGTATCTATTTGAGGGTGCTTTCTTTGTAATGATTCAAGCAAAGCCTTCATTTGGGCAAAAGCTTTGCGCTGTTCTTTAAGGGTGCTCGCCTTAGCTGGAATTGCCATCAGTCCGCGTAGGCTTATTTTGGGTAGTGAGATTACCTCATCTACAACAGGTTCAATTTCATCAATACTGAAGCCTGATTTGGAGGCCTCCTGGCTAATGTTTACCTGCAGGCAAATATTTAATGGAGGCAGAGATTCTGCTCGCTGCTGGCTTAGGCGGTGAGCAATTTTTAAGCGATCTACACTATGCACCCATGAAAAATTTTCTGCCAGTTCACGGGTTTTGTTGGATTGAATGGAGCCGATAAAATGCCACACTATCTCAAGATCGCTTAAATTATGTATTTTTTCTATCGATTCCTGAAGATAATTTTCACCAAAATGAGTTTGGCCTGCATTGAATGCCGCACGTATATCTTCGGCGGGTTTTGTTTTACTTACCGCTAGTAATTGTACATCTTCAGGTTTTCGTTGATATTTTTGACAAAATTCTAAAATATTCTGCTGGATTTGCGCTAGATTCTCTGCAATATTGGTTGGCCTTGAAGGGGATTGGGTCATTTGATTGAAGCCTGCTAAATTATTGACTATAAATAGAATACTATTGTAGTTTTCATATTCAAGCCAGATTAATTATGACTCAGGTAATTATAAGGCCCTGGCAATTATATGAATTAAGAATTCCACAGCTTGATTGATGGGATTTAGAGGAGAATTAATGGATATTGCACAGTTATTGGCATTTGGTGTAAAAAACGGCGCATCAGATTTACACCTGTCGGCAGGCTTGCCGCCGATGATTCGCGTTGACGGAGATGTGCGCCGCATCAATATCGATGCCATGCCCCATGAAGAAATACACGCAATGGTGTATGACATCATGAACGACAAACAACGTAAAACCTTTGAGGAATACTGGGAAGTGGATTTTTCCTTTGAAATTCCGGGGCTGGCGCGTTTTCGTGTAAATGCGTTTAATCATAATCGGGGTGCAGGAGCGGTGTTTCGTACCATCCCCTCCAAGATCCTGACTTTAGAAGAGTTAGGCGCACCGAAGATATTTGAAGAAATTGCTAATACGCCGCGAGGCATTGTGTTGGTAACGGGCCCTACCGGGTCTGGTAAGTCGACTACCCTGGCGGGTATGGTTAATCATGTAAATGAAAATGACTATGGTCATATTCTAACCATTGAAGACCCGATTGAATTTGTGCATGAAAGTAAAAAATGTTTGATGAACCAGCGCGAGGTTCATCGGGATACCATGGGTTTCAGTGAAGCATTGCGTTCCGCGCTGCGTGAAGACCCAGATGTTATTCTAGTGGGCGAAATGCGAGACCTTGAAACCATACGCCTGGCACTATCAGCCGCTGAAACAGGCCATCTGGTATTTGGAACCTTGCATACAAGCTCCGCTGCTAAAACCGTTGACCGTATTGTGGATGTGTTTCCTGCGGCAGAAAAAGATATGGTACGGGCTATGTTATCTGAGTCTTTGCGAGCCGTTATAGCACAGACCCTGTTAAAGAAAATTGGCGGTGGTCGTGTGGCAGCACATGAAATTATGATTGGTACTCCAGCTATTCGAAATCTAATTCGTGAAAATAAAATAGCGCAAATGTACTCTGCTATTCAAACCGGTCAGGGGATCGGTATGCAGACTTTAGATCAAAATCTAAAGGAGCTGGTAGATCGTGGTATGATCTCCAGGGAAGATGCGAAAACTAAAGCAGTAAATAAAGACGCTATGTAATAAATAAATTAATTAACAGGTAAGCTGAAAAAGGACGCCTCTTATTAGTTGATTATTTCCTTAATATAAATACCAACCGGAGTTAGGAATGGATAGAGATAAGGCCATCCGATACATGCACGATTTATTGCGCATGTTAGTGCAGAAAGATGGTTCTGATTTGTTTATTACCGTAGGTGCAGCACCATCGATGAAAGTTGATGGAAAAATGACACCATTATCAAATCAGCCACTTTCACCCGCGCATACGCAAACTCTGGTGCGTTCAATAATGAATGATAAACAACTGGGTACCTTTGAAGCTGAGCAAGAAGTTAACTTTGCAATCAGTTTACCCGGTGTTTCCCGGTTTCGTGTAAATGCTTTCACACAACGTGGTTCAATGGGTATGGTGCTGCGTGTTATTAAAGCGGATATACCCAGTTTCGAAGAGTTAAGTTTACCTGCAGTATTACAGGATATTGCAATGACAAAACGCGGCCTGGTTATTTTTGTTGGCGCGACCGGCTCTGGTAAATCAAGCTCATTGGCTGCAATGATTGGTTATAGAAACGAAAACTCTTTTGGGCATATTATTACCATAGAAGATCCAATTGAATTCGTGCATCAACATAAAAACTGCATTGTAACCCAGCGCGAGGTTGGGGTTGATACAGAAAATTATGATGTGGCACTAAAGAATACGTTAAGACAGGCGCCTGATGTTATTTTAATTGGTGAGGTTCGTGATCGTGAAACAATGGAATATTCTATTGCCTTTGCGGAAACCGGTCATTTATGTTTAACCACGCTTCATGCAAACAGCACCAACCAGGCACTTGATCGTATCATTAACTTTTTTCCTGAAGAGCGTCGTCCCCAGTTGCTTATGGATTTATCATTAAACCTTAAATCATTAATTTCCCAGAGACTGATCCCATTAAAAGGTGGTGAGGGCCGAATACCTGCCGTTGAAGTTATGCTGAATACACCATTAATGTCTGATTTGATATTTAAGGGTAATGTTCATGAAATGAAAGAGCTTATGGCTAAGTCTAATGAGTACGGCATGATTACCTTCGACCAGGCGTTATTTGAATTATATGAAGAAGGTTATGTTACTTATGAAGATGCATTACGTAATGCAGATTCAATTAATGACCTGAGATTGCGCATTAAGTTAAAGGGAAAAGATGCGAAGAATACAGATTTAATGCAAGAAGTATCGGGGCTTAAAATGGAAGAAAGTGCTTCAGATGATCAGCATCGTTTACGTTAATTAAAAGTTGAATTAAATTGAAATTACAACCCTATTTAAAACTAATGGCCGAGCGTGGCGGTTCTGATATTTTCTTTACAACCGGCGCGCCGGTAAGTATGAATATAGAAGGCAAGATGCACCCTATTGGTAAGACGCCATTAGAACCAGGCATGACTAGAGATATTGCCTACAGTGTTATGGATGAAAACCAGAAGATGGGTTTTGAAGCGACCCTGGAAATGAATCTGGGTATGTCTATTAAAGACATTGGTCGTTTTCGAATTAATATCTATACGCAACGCGGTGAAGTTTCAATGGTTATTCGATATATTAAATCGGATGTGCCCTCGCTTGATAAATTAAATTTACCTATAAAATTAAAAGATCTAGTTTGTTATCGGAAGGGCCTGATTTTAGTTGTGGGTGCAACAGGCTCGGGTAAGTCAACAACCCTGGCCTCAATGATTAATCACCGCAGTTTAAATATGCCTGGGCATATTCTGACAATTGAAGATCCAATCGAATATATGTTTGACCATCAAAAGTCAATTGTGGGTCAGCGAGAAGTCGGGCTTGATACTTTATCCTATGAAAATGCATTAAGAGAAGCAATGCGTGAAGCCCCGGATGTAATAATGATTGGAGAGGTGCGTGACCGTGAAACCATGGAAGCGGCAATACAGTATGCTGATACCGGTCATTTATGCCTGACAACATTGCACTCGGTTAATGCCAATCAAACATTAGACCGTATTCTGAGTTTCTTCCCGCCGGATGCACGTAACCAGATATTGATGGATCTGTCACTTAACTTACAGGCAATTGTTTCGCAAAGACTGGTTGAAGGTTTAAAAGGTAAGCGAATAGCCGCAATAGAAATTTTAATTAACTCGCCCTATATTTCAGAGCTAATTCGACGTGGTGAGTTTCATGAAATAAAAGAAATCATGGAAAAAGGTGAAGCAGATGGTATGCAAACCTTTGATCAGTCTTTATATCAATTGTTTACAGATGGAAAAATTGATATTAAAACTGCATTGTCCTATGCCGATTCCCGTTCAAATCTTGAGTGGAAAATTAACTTTGGAGGCGGTGTAAAAGAAATGAGTGAAGGTAAAGAAAATGATACATTACAGTTTTCTACTAATATGGATGATTTGCCTGAGGTGAAGTGAGGTTATTCGAATTATTTGTTGGGTAAGTCCTTTAGGAAAATGTAAAAAACCACGCTCTAAGAACGTGGTTTTATTATTTAATAAAATAATTAATAGACCTGTTATTTCAGGAAAAATACCAGTAAGTCACAACAATAGCCGCAACAAAACCGGCAAAGTCTGCCATTAACCCGGCTTGTACAGCATAATTTGTGTTTTTAATTTTAATTGCCCCGAAGTAGATAGCTAAAACATAAAGCGTGGTTTCGGTAGAGCCAAACATAATGGCAGCTGTTTTTACAATGATTGAGTCTTCACCATGGGTGCTGATAAGTTCGGCCAGTATGCCAACAGAGCCACTACCGGTGAGCGGGCGAATAATACCCATTGGAATAACTTCAGCGGGGAAGCCGAATAAATCAGCTATCGGCGTTATTAAGGTCAAAATAAATTCAAGGGCACCACTGGCGCGGAATATAGCAATCGCAAATAGCATGGCAACCAGGTAAGGAATAATATTGACTGCGATACTAAAGCCTTCTTTCGCGCCTTCAACAAATTCTTCATACACGGCTATTCGTTTTATCAAACCAAGGCCGACAATAAATAATATAAGCAGGGGTATGATTAAACTGGTTAGTTGCTGCATTACTTTACGCTCTTATTTTTACGACGAGCATAGAGTTTTGCAACACTCACAGCGGTTATTGTCGAGCAGCTGGTGGCTAAAATAATGGGTATGATTAATTCAGAGACCTGTGTGCCCATAAGGGCGATTAAAGTAACCGGGGGCAGTAGCTGTACACTTGAGGTGTTTAATGCCAGAAACATACACATTTCGTCACTGGCTTTATTTTTATTCGGGTTTAATGTCTGTAGTTGTTGCATGGCCTTAATGCCGAGCGGGGTGGCGGCATTACCCAGGCCGAGAACATTGGCGGCCATATTCATGCTGATGCTGCCAAATGCCGGGTGGCCTTTTGGTATGTTGGGAAATAACCAGTGTAGTAGGGGTTGAACCACTTTCACCATGTGTTTAATCAAACCGCTTTTTTCAGCTATCTGCATTAATCCAAGCCAAAGTGCCATAATACCAATTAAGCCTATGGCCAGTTTGACGGCAAATTGTGCTATATCAAAAGCGGCTTCAGTTACGGTGCGTAGTTTATGCCAGTGTAACTCGGGTAGTAAAATATCCAATTGGGTGTTATTTTTAGAAACAATCCGGCTTATAAGAAGATTTTTCTTTCCATTTACATTTGCAATGGCATGTAAATAAGCAGGGCTTTGTTTATCAAGGTGAATATGCAGTTGTTGGTTGGCTTTAATGGTTGCATTTAAGTGCAGGTCATTAAATATCAGCGCGACATGGGTTGGTGAGTTTTCTATAAAAGAATAGGTGGCACGTTGTATCACGCCATTATTATAAGTATTTGAAAATTCATCGCGGATATCCTGTCCAAGTGCGTACAGAATGCCAAGAATAATTAGACTTGCCCAAATTTTATTAAGCATCATGAGATATTAAGGTAATTTAAAAAAATGTACAAACTAGTATGGATATTAAGTGGTTTATTATTAGCGACCCAGGCCTTAGCTAGCAGAGAGCGTGACTGGTCTGAAGTTATCAATAGTGTAACCGATTCAATTGTAACCATAAGAGTGGATGCGGCGCGGTCATTCGATACGGCACGAAATAGTTCGTCCCAGGCAACGGGATTTGTTGTTGATGCTAAAAGAGGCATTATTCTTACCAACCGGCATGTGGTGCAGGCGGGTCCGGTTGCTGCCGAGGCCTTATTTGCTAATCGTGAGGAAATAGATTTAAAACCTGTTTATCGTGATCCTGTACATGATTTTGGTTTTTTTCAATATGACCCCAAGGCATTAAAATTTATTAAGCCAAAAAGTTTACCTATAAAACCAAAAGAAGCGGTTGTAGGTCGAGAAATAAGGGTGGTTGGAAATGATGCGGGTGAGCAGCTGTCTATTCTTGCAGGCACACTGGCGAGAATAGACCGTCAGGCTCCTTACTATGGGCGTGGTAATTATAATGATTTTAATACGTTTTATTATCAGTCTGCTTCGGGAGTGTCTGGTGGTTCATCGGGCTCACCGGTTATAGATATCCAGGGAAACGTCATTGCATTAAATGCGGGTGGGTCGGTCAAGGCATCATCTAGTTTTTTTCTACCATTGCAGCGAGTTAAGCGTGCATTAACACTTATTCAGAATAATAAAAAAGTGAGTCGAGGCACCTTACAGACTACCTTCGATTATAAGCCCTATGATGAAGTCAGGCGGCTGGGTTTGCGTGCAAAAATGGAAGCCAGGCTGCGTAAAGTAAATCACGGAGTGGGTTTGCTTGTGGTTAGAAGAAGCTTGCCTGGAACGCAAGCGAGTAGTTTGCTTAAATCAGGTGATATTATTATTAAAGGAGGCAAATTTAAAGAAAAGCTAAAATGGTTGAGACGATTTGAAGAACTGGAGTCTCTGCTTGACGCAAATGTAAATAAAAAAATAAATTTACTGGTTGAACGTAATGGTACTGCCGTGGAAGTAATAATAAAGGTGGATGATTTACATGCACTAACCCCTGACCGATATATAACATTTGGGCAGGCAGTCATACATAATTTATCTTACCAGCAGGCGCGACATTTAAATCTTCCGGTAGAGGGTGTGTATGTGGCTGAGCCTGGCTATGTATTGTCGACAGCGGGCATCCCCACGGGTGCGGTGATTTTATCTATTAATAATAAAAGGGTAAAAAATATAGATGATGTGGAAGAAATTTTAAATAATTTATCTGATCGTCAGCAGGCTGCTTTGAAATACATTACGTTTAAAGAAAGCAATCGTATGCATGTTTCTATTATGCGTATGGACAGGCGATGGTTTCCATTGCGCAAGTGTTATCGAGATGATGGGCAGGGTATTTGGCCCTGTGAAACTTTATTAGATAATAGTGCAAAAGAAGTGGTGGATAAAGCGGAGATAAATTTTATAAAGTATAAAGATAAACGGGCAAATAAACTGTCCTCATCTATTGTCTCTGTTCAATTCGATTTGCCATTTAATATAAATGGTGTTCAAGATTCACATTATACAGGTGCGGGCCTGATTATTGATAAAACAGATGGCTTAATACTGGTTGATAGAAACACCGTGCCAATGAGCCTGGGGGATGTGCGAGTTGTGTTTGCGGGTGCACTGGATATACCGGCAAAAGTCGTTTTTATTCATCCACTGCATAACATGGCAATAGTTCAATATGACCCTCAGTTGTTAGGTGAGGCGGAAGTGGGTGAGATCGAATTTAAAAATAAAAAATTAACAGCGGGTGATAAGGTCTGGTTGATTGCTTTAAAAAACAGTCAGGAATTACTGGTTGAGGAAACTAAAATTTCGGCTATCGACTCACTGGATTTTGAAGCACCGAAAATACCCATGTTCAGGGAGTCTAACCTGGATGCCATTAGTCTTAATAATGCGCCAGCAAGTCGAGGTGGCGTGCTCAGTAATGTTGATGGTGAGGTACTGGCAGTCTGGTTAAGTTTTGCCTATGGAAGTGGCAATAAAATAAAACAGTATGAGTGGGGGGTGCCCGCTGAAATTGTAATGGAGCTGCTTGATCAATGGCGATGTTGTAAACAGTTCAATATAAAATCCCTGGAAGTTGAACTGTCAACGCTGTCTATTGCCCAGGCAAGAAAACTGGGCCTATCAAAAGAGTGGACAAAAAAGTTTCAGACCGGAGATGCAAGGCGACAGGTGTTAGTCGTATCAAGAAGGGTTGCTGGATCTGATGCAGAAGAAAAATTGCTGGAGGGGGATCTGATCTTAGCCGTCGATGATGAAATAGTTCGTAATTATCTAGATGTTGAAAAACGCACACAGAAAGAGGAGGTTAAGTTAAGCATTAACCGACTGGGTGAAGAGCTGAGTGTGCGGGTTAAAACAAAGTTGCTTGATAGTTCAGGTGTAAATAAAATAGTGCAATGGTCGGGCGCTTTAATACAGGAACCCTATAGAGAAATATCCCTGCAGAGAGGAATAAAGCCTGAAGGGGTTTATGTGAGTTATATTTTTCACGGTAGCCCGGCTAATAGAAGTGATCTTAGTACCTTGCTACGAATTGTTGAGTTTAACGGTGAAGCCGTTGACGATTTAGATAATTTTGTGCAGTTAACTAAAAAATATAAAGATAAAAAATTTATACAGCTAAAAGTACTTGATTTAATAAATCGAGAGTCGGTGATTAGTCTTAAGCAGAATGCATATTACTGGCCGGGTCGGGAAATTGTTAAAAACAATAACGAATGGATGAGCAGGTAGTCGGATTTCTGTCACGAATATTTAATAAAAATGAAAGGGTAGCGTAATAAACAGGAATTAATATTTCACCAAGTTTTGCACAGGAAACAAGTGATGCAAGAAAAACACCTAAGAATGAACAGGTCTCACAAATGTGCGGGTTAATGTTAACCTGGCGAAAGAGTACAGGCCTTAGCAAGGATGCGTTTTCCGGCGGTGATTTTTTAGATGAGGCTGGTGCCCGTCATATTGCTTGTGTAGGTCTGGCTGGGATTAGTGAAAAAATGCAGTGCAATAATCTCTCATCAGGTGGTATTAAGTTTTTACCAGGGAAAAATAGCCCAACCGGCAAGGCAATGCTATTAGTTGCTAATGAAGTCATTGGCAAAGCTGAAATAAATGATGTGGAATAATTAGCCCTAAGTTACCAGGGCATAGAGAAAGGATTCTTTTTTATATTTGTGGCCTCCTACGTGGGAGGTTTTTTTTTGTAAAAATTTTATTAGCGTCATGTAAATATCATCAGGGTCTATTCCTGTGAAATCACCATGAATATTTTTTTAAAAGGAAAAGCTTATTGTCTGCAAATGAACGTTAATCCTAGAAAGATCAGTTGAAAGTGCGTTTAGAGTGTAAACTCTTGATGTGCATAGTGAATTCAAAAAATGCGTGGTCACCTTATTGGTGATAAGCAGATTTTTGAATTTGCTAGGCGCGTCAAGAGGTTGCGCTATAAATGTGCGGTCAACTGATTTTTCTAGGTTAATATACGCAAAGGCGAATTCAACATCTAAGTGGTGCACTTAGATGTTGAATTCGCCGATGTCCTGTTGTTCTGTTATTCGCTGGTTAAGGGTATCTGGTCTGCGTTGATTTACTTAGCTGCTTTATTCATGAATAAAGAATACATCAGTTTCTTCGCCTTCATCTACCATAGGTACTTCAATTGCTTCTAATTCATCTAATATTTCATTAAACCTAAATTAATCAGTTGAACGCATAAATACATTGTAAGTCATTGAAAACGTTCAGCTCTTACGTTGTAGTTACCTCACCCATTTGGTGAAAGGTGCTACACCCAAAATTACACCTCTGGGAGCACACTTAGCTATGCCAAAAAACTCGCGAAGGACTGGGCCATTCACTCCTTTTTTGGCTACGCTAATTGAGCTCCCAGAGGTATACTTTTGGATGTTCAACTGATTAATTTAGGTTAAATTCTTGTTGGGTAATTATATTAGAGAATTCTTTACAGTATATGGCTTTGAGTTGTTCTCTATTCACTGTAATTTTATCTATGTCCAGTAATTTATGTTTATTTATAGTTTTTATAAGTTTGTATGCATTTCCCGACGGTATTTCTGTTTCTTTTAAATGCCAAATGAAATTTTGGATTTCCTCTGGGTCATTAATGTCATATATGGCTGTGCCAGAAATACTGGTTTCAGTAGTTTCTTTCCAGTTGATTTTAATGGCGCCTAATGAGCCCAAAAATTCAGTTAAAAAGTCCTTTCTTGTCATATTATTTTACAGCTAACGGTTAAATCAGCTGCGCGATTTTTTGCGTCTGCTGGATGTTTTTTGGTTAGGCAGCAAAACATTATTTGGTCTTATGGATTGTCTTAGTCGGCGGGCGAATTTTGGATAAAACCTTGCTCTTTTCACCCCTCATTACTTTGAGTAACTCTGCTCGCGCAATCTTCCTATCAAGGCCGTTTTCATTTAGAAAATTTAGAAGTTCATCAAATTTCTCTCGTCTTATTGTTCCCGCTTCTGAAAAGTCTCTTCGATCACTGAAAAAATCCATCAATGTTGAACCACATAGACAATTTCGAAATACTTCTACTATTTTACTGCCATCCTCATCTTCCGATTGTTTTAAACCAGTCGTCGATGTATTGATGTCTTGGGTTTCTAATAAGAACTGATTTGCTGACTCAAACAATCGTCCGCAATTCGCACATTTTTTTGGAAATGATGACTCTGCTAATGCTTTTAATCCACTAAACAGTTCACTATAAAATTGATTGTTGTCTGTCATAATATTTTATTTCTTAACTAGATAGAAAGTATGATTGTATTGAAGAATGTGCATAACGAGGCTGTAGAAAAACCATGTAAAATAACACGTTTTCCACATCTCGATTTATTTCTGTTGTTTTCATTAAATTAATTAAATTTCGTTTAAGTTATATAGGTTTTTGTTTTTATATTCATTATTGAGCTGATTTATGATTTTTCTATTAACAGCACTCAATAGTGCTCTCTGTCTGGCTCTATGCAGCCATTGTACCGTAATTCATTAACTTCTCAATGTTATGTACCATACAGAACAGTTTCCACTGAGCCTGTACTTTCTCTTTGCTTCGTAAACTAAATCGATTGAGTCCTTTGTTGGTGCCG
>Ga0316207_10002085_pt1 | contig 21719 bp, 18 predicted proteins | sample 6weekpyrite_MG_FD_204943 | JGI IMG/M metagenome (GOLD analysis project Ga0316207, IMG submission 204943) | Microbial mat bacterial communities from mineral coupon in-situ incubated in ocean water Damariscotta River, Maine, United States -... | ecosystem: Environmental > Aquatic > Marine >...
GTAACCGAACAAGTGCTGAATGATGTTTTTACTGCGCTTAAACTGCATGGTGTGCGTTTAGAGCAAATACTGCTTAAACCCAATATGGTAACGCCCGGAAAACAGTGTCGAAAAGCCACGCCAGAAGAAGTTGCAGAAGCGACTTTAAAAATATTAGGGTTATTTTAAACAAAACTAAGATTTCGCGCCTAGCAATTCGTTTATCATCAATTAAATCAAATAGATATAATGAAATTGAATCTTTAAAAATTGGCCTATCAAAAGCTCCTTTTTTAAATAAAGCCAATTTTCATCTTCTATTCTTCAAATACAACGCCTAACGTTTCTTATCCCAGTCTATAGGATCATGCATTTTGTTAAATGCAAACGCTCTAGAATCTCTCAGAGAATTTTCCGAGAAATCGAAAATTCCGTGGATGAGAAAATGCTCCCAAGAAACCGTTGAAGAAGACCGAATTTTGTCTATAAATGCCTCTCTCTTTTGGGGATCCTTTATCTCAGAGAGTTTCTGCGTTAAGTACATATAGTTCCAACAAACGATTGCATTTTTTAGAATTCTCTTGCAACTTTCGACGACTTCTTGGTCTTCTTTTTCGCTTTGTATATAGTCTGAACGCCCTATAGCTAGAGCTCTATCCAATTTATTACCGCTTTCACTTTTATTAAGTTGCTTTTGAACGGCATTTCTCAGATCTTCATCATCTAAGAACTGAAGGACATAACCTGATTTTATTAATGCGCCAAATTCCTTCAGAGCATTATAAAGAGGATTACTATCTTTAGAATATGAATTCAGTCTTTTGAAAACTTGAGATGCTGTAACATAACCCAACTTGATCGAAGCGATCAGTCTTAAAATATCATCCCAATATTTTACGATATTGGTCGTTTTCATTTTTTTTGCCGGTAAAATATTATATTTTAATTTTGTATAAGTTCTTTTGTGTCTCAAAGAATACAACTGTTGGCGATGGATGTTTTTAATTCTTGGAGCAAAAGAAATATTGAGAAGATGACACGCACCAAAAATAGCCTCTGTGTAACCATGGGTATCAGTACTGTGTAGTGTTGACTTGACGACTTCGTTTCTAAGGACACCATCAATCATATAATGCGCCTCACGATCAGAGCCGCTAAAAACCTCTGAGTGATAGAATATATTCCTGTAGTCTATGTGAGAATAAACAGAAAGCACCAAGTCTCTACCGCCATATTTAAAAGAGCGATTAGCATTAAGTGATTCGCCTCTAACTGAATATTTTTGTCCGTCACTCGATGTTTGCGTCGCATAATCATCTAAGAACATTTCTGTGATAGGCATTGTTGAAACATATTTTGCGATACGGTTACAAGCTTGTCGAGAGTTCTCCACAGACATGTAATTGTTGACAGTCGTAACTAATGTGGCGTTATTGATTGACTTAGCTAGTTTAGCAAAGCGTAAGGGGCTAAAGTGATAACCTAGACCAATAGTAGAAGCGATTAGCATGTTATCAGCCGGACGGTCTTTCAAGTAGTTCCGGCTATAGTGCTGAAGTTCATCTAAAAACCCTGTCGCTTTGTTAACAGTATTCAGTACTTCAGATATCGTTGTGAAATTTTTTTCTGGATACACTTTTACGTCCTGTCTTGTTGTTGACTCTTCCCCATAAGGAGTAACTTTTGTGTGTAGTAATCTATAACCTTCAGATCCATTCGTTTTAATAAAATCATTTTTATGATTGATTATGTTTTCATTGGTTGTTTGATATTGCTGGTGAAGGTCTACGTCAATTGTTTGTAATAGCGTTTCGATATGTTCATAATTTTCAAGCTCTGCTAATCGAATATATTTTGACCTTTCTTTCTTGAATTCGTCGCGGTTTATTAAATATAGTTCAAGGTGTTTGTATTTATAGGAATGAATAAGCCCGAGTGAACCTCCTTTTATTGCATCTCGAATATGTTTGAAAAGTAATACTTTATAGAGCTTAGATTTGAACTCCTGTTTTGTATCGACATGCTTTTTTTGCGCATTGTCGAAGAAACCTACAGGGTATTGACTGTCAACAACTCCATCTTTGAGTTTGTAACGCTTAATCGCTGCAACTAATGACTTGTTTGTTGACTCAAAATCAAACCCTAAACGCTTTACTATATCGCTACATCGTCTCTGGAGTTTTAGTGAACCTTCTTCTAGGAAATGGTATAAAAGGGCTTGTCCACTCATTTGGTCCAAATCATTTTTTACTTGAACAACGGTCGCCGAAATGTCATTCGGATCAGATTTATTGGGCATTAGTAAGGCTTTTGCCTTAGAAACCTTTTCGGCGTCATCTAAGTTTTTATCAAGCAGTATTTGTTTAAGTTCTCCGATTTCCCTTAATAATTGTTCTGTCTGATTTACGAGGTTCTGCGTATTAGTGGACTGAGAACTACGAGCCTTATAGTAATATTCTTTCGCTTGTTTTTCAGCAATATTATATGCCGTTGTTACCGAAGCTAAAAGAGTCTGAACCAAAACGTCTTGTAATTTATAAAATTGATTACTAATAAACGATAATAATAATAAGTAGCGGTCTGGTTCAGATCGCCTTTTCACTTGAAATATTTGTTGTTTTTTAACTGACGTTGCATAGAAGCAGATCTCTTTTTCATTGATGTTCATTTTGCTGATTATTGGTTTAGCAATTTCAAATAGGGGTAGCAGGCTATCAAATAGTTGAATATTGTTTTTAATATTACTAGGTTTACTTGATTGAGATATATGCTTCATCAGAGTAAGACGATATTGCTGAGCTTTATCACTTTGATCTGAAGTTTTGTTAAACAACTCATCAAATAATATTTTGTCTGATGGCTTAAGATGATTATTAACTATCTGCAATAAATTATCTTTCTGGGTTTTATAAGCAGAAGTAATTAATTTACTCAGAGTATCGTATTTGGGGATTTCAATTTTTTGTTGGTGCAGCTTGACTGCGAGTTCGTAAAAACAGGATTTTAGATTTTTATGTTTATTAGAATAGTGTTCAACAAAGGTATTGATATCGTTTCTAATCGAAATATCGTCAAAACTTCGATACCCTAAAAACTCTAAAATAAGAGCCTTGTGTTCTCGTCTAGCATCTTTTTTATAATTCTTCCAATCTAAACTACCGGGTTTTATGTCAAAATACCTTTCCATATATCTTAAATCGGGAGAGGAAACTTCGTTATAAAACTGGTAGGAATTTCTGAAGTAGGAATAGGCTAAAGAAATAAATGCTTTGCTACTACGACCTCTGGTATTTTTTAATATTGTGTCCTTGAAAGCACTGTCGAGGTAAAGCGCCTTTTGACGTTGCTTTGCGTCGTATTGAGGTGGTGTATCGTGATATTCCTTGGTGAGGAAAAGTGGTCCAGTCATTGTTTTTCTCCTAGTAATAAGGAGTCTAGATGTATAACCTAACCTACTTCACCACTTCAAGTTGAAGGTCGCAATCAAGACATCCTAAATGAAGTCCGGGTTTACCCCAGACCAAAATCTTACACGAAGAGCACTCATACTTAAGCCTTCCTGATTTTTTTACTGGTCTTGAGTGATATTCGTCGAAATCGGAAGCTAAGCCAGCAAAGCTATTTGTCACGTTTCTTTGTTCATCAATCATGCTTATTCTTTCGTCGGGATCAGAAATACCCTTTGGGCTATCTAGTACTTCTGACTTTCGAAGAGTGTTGATAGTATTCTTAGCGTGGAATTTTGCATCTAGTTCAACTGTTTTTCCTTGGTCTGTGTAAGCAAGAATAGGGACATCGTGTCTAAAAACAGGGTAGCGATCGACCCAAGGAATGACGAATCCTGTTTTGTTGAGCTGTCTACATATTTTAATGAAGAGTCCGGAGGCTAGAACGTAATCACTCATCGCTTCGCCAGTCGCAGCGCCACCTGGTTTTCCTGTTGACGAAGCCATCAGCCCAATACTTCTCATCTTATTTGCAAATTCTTTATTGTGATATCCTCGCCTTCCAGGGCTACCGAAATGGGCTTGCCAAATGTGCACCATTTCATGGCAAAGCGTTTGACAAATTTCTAGCAGAGGATATTTCGCAAAATATTCTGGATTGACAGATAATTCGTCAATATAGTCTTTTTTGGAGTTTACCCATCTTGCGATCGATGCGTACCCCATTATCCGTCGCTGCCGATGGTAAGTAATTAATACTTTTGGTAATTTCTTATCGAACAATGCTTGATTGAAGAACTCATAAGCATGTAGTATTGAGTCATAGGAGTCGCTAGTCGGCTTATCGGGTTTTTTCATCGGTTAAAGGTCTTCTAGTTTTTGGATCATACAATCCAAAAAACGTTCTCACTATGAGATTAATCAATCCATTCAATAAGTTATGACTTTGTCAGGTATTTTTGCTTGTCGCATTACCGTAATATTGCCATAAATCGACCATACAAACTAATTAAATTTACCAACCCTCTTTGGATTTTTGTTCGTTCCACTTACGTTGTAATAGTTAATGCGAATTTATATATTAAGTGCAATTCTCAGTTAAACATATAAAAATATTTATATCGATATTCAATTAATGAGGGACAATATTGAAGCAGAACATTCTATGAACTGACCTCAACCAGTTGTATTATGAGAAAATAATTTGTAGTAGTGAAGAAGATTCAAACTATTATAAAGTTGTTTAGTTTTGCCTCGGGCAACCATAGATAAAACCTTTTTTGGAGCATATATTGATTACGAGTAGGTGTTTTACATCTGATTATGTTGGTTATAGAGTTTTTCTGTAACCACAAAATATCGAGTGTTGCTCTGTAAATTTTACCGTTTAAGGTTTACAGCGGATCTGTACTTTTATCGCGTATATTTTTAGTTAGAGCTTATTAGTATTCAGTGCTAATTTTCAAAAAATATAGTACGCCATTGTAATCAGTCTCGTATATCCACCGTCTGAGGCAGGGGCTATGCCTTTGTCTTAAAGATCTACTCATGGTACTTCTTGTTAAGTTATCCCAATAACATTAACGAGACGAATACCATGAATAGATGTAATAGATCATTGCCCGTTATTTGGTGTTGCGGATACAGTTAGGAATAGATGAAGAAATCATACGAAAGTATGTCAAATTTCAAAAAAAAGAAGAGCCAAGGCAAAACAAACTTAAGTTTTTGGAAATTAAACGATTATGGGGTAACACTGTTTACCTTTTTAGACGGCTGACATCAAGCGCCCTCAATGGGCAAATCAAAACCACCATCTAAAAAGGTGGATGTTTTATTGAGTTAAAAAACGCCTAAATAAACAACCAAAGGCAATAATTTGATTGACTCATTAAACGAACCACAAGTTCATTGCATTCCACACAGCTCGTAGGTGATCTGATAAAATGTGTAGTCTCATTAATCAGCTAATTTTAGGATTGAAAGCTAAGAAAATGGGCTACTTTCCTTGTAATTCATTTGATCTAAATCATTACTTTAAAGCGTTAACGCATTTTTCATATGGAACTTTTAACAATTTAGTGTATCCTATTATTCAAGGTTTGAAATTGGTAACTTTTGTGTTTAGGAAAAATAACAGGTTAAAAATTGTGATGCTTGTAGTGCTGTCCTTTATTGGTCAAGTGTTATCAGCAGCTCCCATCCCCTGTAATATGAACACAATTAGCCAATCAAACGTAATGGATCATTCTGCTCATATGATGAGTGAACAAAATGATGATTCGGTCGCTGATCCCATGAGTGATTGCTGCTCTAAGTCAGTAAATTGTTCAATGAGTGGCTGCATTTCTCTTGCATTAACACCCGTAATTAGCCATTCAGAAAAAAAACTATCTTCAGAAAATATAATCTCCTCAATTAAGTTGGTGCTAAACCAACCTTTAACTTCTCTCTATCGTCCTCCAATCCTGAGCTAATACAGAGTAGATCCGTCTGATATTAGCGGATACAAATCTACTTCATCGTATTCAATAGGAGAGGTTCACTCTCAAGTAATTGTTATTTGACGTTTTTCGGCTAATTCGCTAACGGATCCAGGCTGAATTAAGGTCTACTATCCTGAGGATAAAGAGATGTTTATTAAACTAATTCTAGTAAAACTAGCAACTATCGTAGCAACTATAACGATTGTTAGTTCGTGTACAGACAATATAGAAGTCCGAGAAAATGGACAAGATGATGCGGTTCAGTTGACCGTTTATAAAAAAACAGGCTGTAAATGTTGCAACAAATGGCTCCGCCACATGAGAGACAATGGGTTTGCGACAACCTCTCATAATCAAAGTAACTTATCTGATATTAAAGAAAAGCTAGGGATCCCCGCCAAATTACGGTCTTGCCATACGAGCGTCACTGAGGATGGGTTTGTTTTTGAGGGGCATATACCGGCAAAATTTATTCAACAATTCCTAGATGAAAAACCGGAAGGTGCTATAGGACTATCTGTACCGGCAATGCCCACTGGGACGCCCGGTATGGAGTTTGGTGACATGCTTCAACCTTATAAGGTTTATTTATTAAAAGCTGACGGCTCAACAGAAATATATGCGCAAGTGAATTCTGCAGAGGAGCAAATTTAATGCCTAATGTAATTAAATTTAAATACCCACTTGTATTTTTGAGCATTTTTTCGAGCATGGTGTTGGCACAACCTCTTCGTATAATTGACAATTCTCAACATGTTTTAACGCTAGAAACAGCCATTGTGACGGCTCAAACTAATGATCCCTGGTTGGTTGGAAATAAACACTCCCAAGACGCTATTGAATCAATGAGTGTGGCGGCAGGCACCTTACCCGATCCAAAAATGTCGCTCGGTCTTGCCAATATTGCGGCTGACACTTTTGATTTTAATCAGGAAGCAATGACCCAATTTAAAATTGGAGTATCACAGATGTTTCCGCGAGGAGACAGCCTAGCGATCAAAAAAGAACAATTGCAGTTAAAGGCCAGTCAATTTCCGTATTTAAGAGAAGATCGCAAAGCTCAAGTTGCCGTTATCACTGCAAAGCTTTGGTTTGAAGCATACAAAGCACAAGAGAGTATATCGCTAATTGAAAATGACCGTGCTTTATTCGAACAACTGGTCGACGTGGCTCAAGCAAGTTATTCATCGACAATGGGCAAAACCAGGCAACAAGATATAGTGCGGGCGCAGCTAGAGCTAACCAGACTGGATGATCGCCTGACCATGTTGAAACAAAAACAAGAAACCTCTCAGCAACGGCTTTCCGAGTGGCTTAGCGAATACTCTGAAGAGAATCGTCTCCACCACACGATGGGTGGTACTGAAGAGTCATCAGGTTTTTCACTCGCAAGAGAGTTGCCCAATGTTGCGATGGTTGAGCAAGCGCTTTTTACTTCCGAAACTAAATTAAGTCCACAAAAGCTGCTCCGTTATTTCTCGAGCCACCCGGCTGTTAACGCGCTGGATCGAAAGATTGAGGCAAGTAACAGTGGAGTCAAACTGGCTAAGCAAAAATACAAACCGGAATGGGGGATCAATGCGGGTTACGGTTTTCGTGACGATACTGCAATGAATGTTGATAGATCTGATTTATTTTCCATTGGTGTGACTTTTGACATCCCGATTTTTACTAGCAACCGACAGGACAAACAAGTTCAATCTGCTATTTCACAAAGTTCTGCGGTAAAGACTGAAAAATGGTTGTTAATTCGTAAACTCATCGCTTCATTTGAAGCAGAGCGCGCACAATTACTTCGTCTTAATCAAAGACAAAAACTCTATCAAGATCGGTTGTTACCACAAATGCACGATCAAGCAGAAGCATCGCTGACAGCTTATACCAATGATGATGGCGATTTTGCCGAAGTAGTGCGTTCACGAATAGCGGAACTCAACGCTGCCATTGACGCTTTGAGTATTAATGTCGAAAGACAGAAAAGCATCATTCAACTGAATTATTATTTTACCAAAAGTGCCGATGACGCCATTTTCCGTAATAGTCAATTAGATCGTCGCTTAGGAGAGAAAAAATGAATAACAAAACTAAAAATCTAGGTTATTTAATTGCCGCAGCGGTGTTTGGTTCGGTGATTACTTTTGCGGGTTATTCTTTGTTAGGTGGTGGTTCAACACAGCAAATGAATAATGAAAATACTAAGAAAAAACCGCTCTATTGGGTTGCACCAATGGATGCGAATTATAGAAGAGATAAGCCTGGAAAATCGCCAATGGGCATGGACTTGGTTCCCGTTTATGACAACGGCGGGACAGCCACAAGCTCAGGACCAGGTACCATCAAAATTTCACCTGAAGTAATTAACAATTTGGGGGTTCGCACAGCGGTGGCAGAATACCGTGCACTTCATTCTCAGATAACAACGGTTGGTTATGTCAAATACGATGAAGACCAGTTGATCCACATTCATCCACGAGTAGAGGGTTGGGTTGAGAAGCTCTACGTTAAAGCGGCTGGCGATCCAGTAAAAGCGGGTCAAGCACTCTATGAAATATATTCGCCAGCTTTAGTTAATGCCCAAGAAGAATTACTATTAGCCTTAGATCGAAAAAATCAACGGCTAATACGTGCCGCTGAAGACAGACTAAGGGCACTTCAACTTCCATCGAGCACTATCAACCAGCTCAAGAAATCTAACAGGGTACGCCAAAGTATTACTTTCTACGCACCTCAAAGTGGCGTCATTGATAACCTCAATATTAGAGAAGGATTTTTCGTAAAACCAGGTAAAACCCTCATGTCGATCGGCAGATTAGAGCAAGTCTGGGTTGAAGCTGAAGTATTTGAAAGGCAGGCATCAGAAGTTGCGGTTGATATACCCGTCACAATGACACTTGCCTATTTACCGGGAAAAACCTGGCAGGGAAAAGTTGACTACGTCTATCCGACATTGAACGCAAAGACACGAACGGTGAAAGTAAGGCTACGTTTTGACAATAAAGACGAAATGCTAAAACCCAACATGTTTGCACAAGTCGTTATCCACATAGAGAGTGAACAAAACACATTGTTGATCCCCAGAGAAGCTGTCATTCGTTCAGGTAGCTCTGAGCGAGTTGTATTAGCACTTGGAGATGGTCGTTTTAAGTCGATTAATGTTGAGGTGGGGCGTTATGACGACACATCGGTCGAAATTTTATCAGGTTTAAAAGTCGGCGAAAAGGTAGCTTCTTCTGCACAATTCTTACTTGACTCAGAATCGAGTAAATCGTCTGATTTCAAACGAATGAGTTATGAAATGGATGAGCCTGCAATGCCTTCGAGCGTATGGGTTCAAGCGACCATTAACAGTATTATGGGTGATCATAGAATGCTTAACGTCAGTCATCAAGCGATTGCAGAATGGAAGTGGCCAGAGATGAATATGGATTTTAGTGTGGCATCTTCAGTTGATTTAACTCAACTTAAAGAAGCAATGACACTCCACATAGAGATTGAAAAAGATGATAAGGATAATTACCAAGTGATCAATGTTCATATTCCAGATGGTGAGGTGAGTTCTGATGGGATGATAGATCACTCTAGTATGAACATGGGATCTGAGGAGGCTGAAAAAACTGTCACCGTTGATGGTGTGATCAATTCAGTGATGTCTGGTCATCGAATGTTGAATATCAGCCGTGGCGCTATCGAAAAATGGGGGCGTCCTGCTGCCACTCTTGACTTCATCGTTAGTGATAATGTTGATATGTCTAAACTTTCAGCTGGTATGTCAATCCGGTTGACGTTTCATGTGACGGAGGGGAAATTTATTATCACTGATATTCAAACTTCACTCTCTGAAAAAATGAGCAAGGGGAATAACGATGATTGAATCTATTATTCGCTGGTCGGTTGGCAATCGTTTTTTCGTCTTGCTGGCTACTTTTATGTTGGTCGGTCTCGGTTTGTTTTCACTAAAAAATACACCAGTGGATGCATTGCCTGATTTATCGGATGTTCAAGTGATCATCAAAACCTCCTATCCAGGTCAAGCGCCACAAGTCGTTGAAGATCAAGTAACTTACCCGCTCACCACCGCGATGTTATCGGTTCCTGGCGCAGTGACTGTTCGAGGTTACTCTTTTTTTGGTGATTCATACGTGTACATCATTTTTGATGAAAAAACCGATCTTTATTGGGCTCGAAGTCGCGTACTCGAATATTTAAGTCAAGTTGCGCCATCTCTGCCCACCAATGCTCGTCCCCAACTAGGACCCGATGCAACGGGAGTCGGTTGGGTTTATTTATATGCCTTAGTTGATAGAACGGGTCAAAACGACATTAGCCAATTAAGAAGCTTGCAAGATTGGTTTTTGAAATACGAGTTGCAAACAGTTCCTGGCGTGTCAGAGGTTTCAGCGCTTGGTGGCATGGTTAAACAATACCAGGTAAAAGTCAATCCAGACAAACTTCGCGCGTTTGGCATACCACTTTCTCATATCCAAATGTCTATTAAGCGAGGCAACCAAGAAATCGGCGCATCCGTGGTAGAGATGGCCGAGGCCGAGTATATGGTAAGAGCGACAGGTTATATCAAAAATGAGAAAGATCTAGGCAACATTCCTCTTGGCGTTAACGAAAATGGTACACCCTTATTATTAAAAGATGTCGCCGACATCGGGATCGGACCGCAAATGCGTCGTGGCATTGCAGAGCTTGATGGGGAAGGGGAGACTGTCGGCGGTATTGTGGTGATGCGTTTTGGCGAGAACGCGCAAAAAATCATCGACGGCGTAAAAGCGAAGTTGGAGCAATTAAAAAAGGGGCTCCCTGACGGTGTAGAAGTTATTACCGTCTATGATCGTAGTGCTCTCATTGAGCGTGCGGTGAAAAACCTATGGATCAAGTTATTAGAAGAATTTGGCGTGGTGGCTCTAGTGTGCATGATTTTTCTATTTCACGTGCGCTCATCGTTAGTCGCGATTTTTAGTTTGCCGGTGGGTATTTTAACGGCCTTTATTATTATGCATTGGCAAGGACTTAACGCAAATATTATGTCTTTGGGTGGGATCGCGATTGCGATAGGAGCCATGATCGACGGTGCAATTGTTATGATCGAAAATATGCATAAACATATGGAAAAAACACCCATAACAAAAGAAAATCGCTGGCAGATAGTCGCTGAATCGGCGGGCGAGGTCGGTCCTGCATTATTTTTTAGTTTATTGATCATTACGGTCAGTTTTGTGCCGGTATTTACCTTAGAGGCGCAAGAAGGTCGCATGTTCTCACCGCTTGCTTTTACTAAAACCTATGCGATGGCGGCCTCTGCGGCTTTAGCGATCACGCTCGTCCCCGTACTTATGGGGTATTTTATTCGCGGCAAAGTTTTACCAGAGCATAAAAATCCTGTTAACCGAATTTTGACGGCAGGTTATATGCCTCTATTGAAAAAAGTTTTACGATATCCCAAAGCCACTTTAATGTTAGCCTTAATGATAATGGGTATTGGTTTTTGGCCGCTGGATAAAATTGGCAGTGAATTCATTCCGCCTTTAGATGAAGGTGATCTGATGTATATGCCAACGACTTATCCTGGTATCTCTATTGGTAAAGCAAGGGAATTGCTTCAACAAACCGATAAATTGATCAAAACGGTACCGGAAGTAAAAACAGTTTTCGGTAAAGTTGGTCGCGCCGATACGGCTACTGACCCAGCACCGCTTACAATGATCGAAACGTTTATTCAACTCAAAGATCAAAGTGAGTGGAGGGAGGGGGTGACGACTGAAACGCTCAAAAAGGAGTTGGATGCTCTGGTTAAACTTCCCGGGGTGACTAATGCTTGGGTCATGCCGATTAAAACGCGTATCGATATGTTAGCGACAGGTATAAAAACACCTGTTGGGATAAAAATCTCAGGACCGAAATTAACTGAAATTCAAGCCATCGGAAAACAACTAGAAACGATCTTGAAAGAAGTTCCTGGAACTGCTTCAGTCTATTCTGAACGTGTTGCTGGTGGTCGATATATTAAAGTCGATATTCTGCGAGAAAAAGCGGCTCGCTATGGGTTAAATATTGCTGATGTTCAACAGGTGGTTGCAACGGCTATCGGCGGTATGAATGTCACCAAAACGGTCGAAGGGCTTGATCGATATCCTGTTAACATCCGTTACCCACAGGACTATCGTAATTCACCTGAGCAATTATCATTGTTGCCAATTGTAACGCCGTCAGGTCAGCGAATAGCGCTTGCCGATGTTGCCAACGTATTTGTCGAAGATGGTCCCCCTGGTATTAAAAGTGAAAACGCCCGATTGAATGGCTGGTCTTTTATCGACATTGAAGGTGTCGATGTTGGTAGCTATGTCGTTGAAGCACAAAAAGTTGTGGCGGAAGAATTGGTTTTACCTGCCGGTTATTCGATTGGATGGTCAGGACAGTATGAATACATGGTAAGAGCGAAAGAAAAACTGACTTATGTTGTCCCACTAACTTTGGCTATTATCATTATTTTATTGTTCATGAATTTTCGCAATTTCATCGAAGTGGCGATTATTATGGGGACGTTACCATTGGCGATGGTGGGCAGTGTATGGTTGATGTATTTGCAAGGGTTTAATTTTTCCGTTGCGGTGGGTGTCGGTTTTATCGCGCTAGCTGGGGTAGCCGTTGAAATCGGGGTCATCATGCTGGTTTATCTTAATCAAGCGTACCGAAAAATGAAAGACGATTGTAAAATGAAAGGCATCGAACCAACGATTGAAGTCTTGTCCAAAGCAGTACTGCATGGCGCTGGTATGCGTGTACGTCCTGTGATGATGACCGCTGCAGCGATAGTTGTCGGTTTGCTGCCCATACTCTATGGAAGTGGTACAGGATCAGAAGTAATGAGCCGAATTGCCGCGCCGATGGTTGGCGGTATGATCAGTGCCGTTCTATTAACGCTATTGGTCGTGCCAGCGATTTATTACTTGTGGCGAAAAAAAGAACTCTCACTTTCTAGCTAAACTCAATGTGAGAGCAATATTTTATTGCTCTCACATAAATATTACCCTAATAAATTTGAGTAACAAAATGATCTTTATACTTAGTTCTAATCATTATTTTTTATTTACAAACGAAGCTGAAAAGCAGAAGAAAAACTGAATTGTTTGGTTTGAGTTATGCTAGAATTGTTCCGATGAAATTGAAAATTATAACGCAATTAATTGTATTCTTACTTGTTTTCCAACAAGTCGCTGTTGCAATGTCGACAAATTTTTTTTCGTTTGATTTAGACGCTAACGATGAGCAGAGCACCGTTCTTTGCCACGGTCATGAAGATAATTCGTCAGTTGAAGCTTCGCATAGCCAAACCGCAACCTTCCTAGAGTGTTGTGAACTCGGTTGTTTCTGCTGTATCGGCAGTTGCCATCCGACTATGGGGAGCTATGCCTATCAAATACCAGAAAGAAAAATCGAGTTAGCCGTTGATAGTTATTCTTTTATTGTCTCCAAAACACCCAATACACCACTTTTTCGTCCTCCTAAAACAGTATGAACTCAGGATAATTGCATCCCGAGTTTCTCCATAAATTTATTATCCCTCATGTTTCGGCTATATGATTAGCTGAACACTGAATGATTTAAGTTTTTCTCAAGCTATAACACCTAGCTTGAGAAAACCACCCGTACAGCGGGACATAACCTATTAATGAAAGGAACAAAAACTATGAAAATAAAATCACTTATTTTATCTGCAATATTAACTAGTGTTTTTTCAAATGCTGCCATCGCTGGTGGTGGTCACGAACATGAACATAAAGACGAAAGTAGCGCTGTTGGTAAACCAGCAGAAAAATCCCAGGCGAGTAAAATAATCTATCTTTCGACCGAAGATACTATGCGGTTTAAGTTTGAATCCACGCCTGACCTAAAAGATGGTGACATTGTAAAATTTGTGATCACTAATAAGGGGAAAATCCCTCACGAATTTTCTATCGGTGATGCAAAAGAACAACAAGCACACCGAGAAATGATGCGTAAAATGCCTAACATGGTTCATGAGGATGGCAACACTGTAACGATCGCGCCAGGAAAAACAAAAGAACTCACTTGGCAATTTAAAGCTGGAAATGAAGTTGTTTTTGCGTGTAACATCCCCGGTCATTTTGAGGCGGGAATGTTTACAAAGGCGACAGTCGCCTCTTCAAAAAAACAAACTAACTCTAAAGACGAGCGTGCGATCAACCAGATCATCTCTGGCATCAAATACGGTTGGGAAAATGGCGATGGGAAACCATTTAGAGAAAATTTCCTTGATTTTAAAGGTGCGCGGTATATTGAGTCCGGTGGTCAAAATAGTGGCTTAGATAGCTTAGTTAATCATCATGTAGAGCCCGAAAAAGATGCACTTGATTTTTTATCTCTCGATTTTAGTAATATTGAAATCACTTTTGAAAAAAACTTTGCATGGGCTGTGGCTGATACACGAGTGAAAGGGAAGGTAAAAAAGAGTGGAAAATCATTTGACAAAAGCGGTTACCAAACATTTTTATTTAGAAAACTTAATGATGTTTGGAAAGTTGTTCACACGCATTCATCTTCGCGAGATTACAAACCCACTGCTCATAAACACTAATATTTGATATAGGAACTTAAGTGAATAAACTACTTTTGATTACATTATTGTTATTCTTTTCAGAATTGATTTTGGCGCATGGTGGAGAAGATCCACTTAAGGAGCTAGCCAAGAGTCGAAATCGCCTTTCAACTTCGCAACAAGTGTTTGAAACGCTGAAAAACCAAACTGATCGTTACGACAACCTGTTAAAACAAGTGAAATATTTGCAAACTAGTATTTTTATATTACGTAATATGATGGTAAAAGACTATCCTCATGTTAATGAAAATATGAGCAAGTATAAACTCGATTATATGACTGAAGTTGATGAAAGTTTAAAATCCTTTCGTGATACTTTGGAACAGATGAAGGAAACGATCAACGAGTAATAACGTGACCATTCTCAACACCAATAAATTTTTTCTTTGGCGTGATAGTGTTATTTATCTGGGTGAGAGTTTTGACCCGGGTTTTCATCGTCATCATGCTGTTCAGTGTTGCATTTCACTCACAGCTAAATTAAAAATTCGATGGGATGGTGTTGAGTAATGGCGAGAATGTACAGTAGCAATCATTGGTGTAAACGTTACACACAGTATTACTTGCCCTGATAGTCCGCGATTATTCACTTTAATTTTTCAAGCCATTTATCTCTAGATTAGTTTTAACAGTTGTGTTTTGTACTTATCTTAAACACTATGGGTATTGGTCTCTCACTTGCTACTCAATAATTTAGTCATTCGTTCTTAATTTAGGCGATTAGCGCCTTTAGAAATGAAAACGAGTACTAAGGACAGAACGTAATTCATATTGATTATTTAGATCTTTGACCAGACCACCTTCAATGATCCATTCAGCGGAAACCCACTGTAATCCTGCCGTTATTTGATGGGTAGTATTATTACCTTCGCTCCAGTTACCGTTCAATTCCAGAACGCTGTTGAGCTCTGTAGCTAACCCCCAATCTGGGCGCACGGCGGGTGATAAACGATACTGCCAAGACAAATCATAGCGAGCATTCGCGGGTCGATTTTTTGTACTCGCTTGATACAAAGTATCGAAGTCGATTTCGTAACGATCTTTAAAGTGAGTAAAAACAAGTCCTGCCTGAGGTGTGACTTTTTGATCTTTGTCCTCTGGGATAATTACTCCGCCTAAAAATCCCAATCGATTAGTTCCAGCAAGACTATCGTCTTTCCAAAAGATATGCCGATATAAAAGTGATGTATCACCCCTGCGATTATTTTCTCCAGATGAAAGGTAGGAAAGTCCGAGTAATAGGGTTTGTTCGGCACTGAGTCCATAAGCTGCACTGGTAGCAAACATATCCGTATCTGTCGCCCGTTGATAAAATAAACGAATTACGCCGCCATTTTTTTCAACCGGTAATGCAACAAATGAGCGCAATCCCATCGCCATTGGTTCAGTCATCATTATTAAACTGAGACAGCAGATGGTTAGGTTTGGAAAAAATTTAATCCTGCGTAGGTTCATCAGTTAATACCCTAATTTTAGTCGGAGTAAATCCTGAATTTAGAACTGTCTGCTTTATCAATTCAAAACTTGGCTCTTGTTCATCGGTTTCGAGTCGAATTTTTTTTAATTTTAAACTTACATCGACTTTGGAAACGGATTTTATTTTTGAAAATTCTCTTTGCAAGCTATCGACACAGAACGCACACGTCATGCCATGCACATCGACCTCAAGTGCTCTTGCCGATAATTTGTCTATAAAACTCAAGTTAAAAGTTAGCGATATAATGATCAATCGTTTTATCATCTTTGGTCTCCTTTATAGGTTCAATAATTGACGCAGCGGTAACAGCAATACACTGAAGAAAAAGCCAGTCAGCCAGATAGTAATACTTATCCAAAATAGCCTCTTATTCCAACGTTTGGATTTTTTACAAATCGTTGCTAACTCAGGATCTATCGGACATTTTTGATGGGGATGCCAGATTATCCAGGCGAGAAATAACAATAATAACGCGGACAGGGTTAGCGTCCATAATTTGTATTCTGCGAGAAACAGCAACCCAGGAATATTGTAATTCAAGTTCGCTACAACGGCACCCAAACCCAATGACACTAACAGAATGGGCAATGCACAACATAATAGTGTGCTACCTGTAATAAACAGAGTTATCCATCTTAAATAAGGTTTGTCGAACCAACTAGCTGTTTCCACAACAACCTCCAGTAGCATTAATTTTGCCTTCTTTTTGTATCGGTGGACAAGGGACTGAGCCGTAGGAACAAAAAACGCAGCAGTCTCCCGGTTGCGGTTTTAACAAGGTCAAACAGTTGGTGCACTCAAAAAACCACTGGCACGCGTTGGTTGGCATAGTCAGAGATACCTGATGATCGCATTTTGGACAGGCCAGCTCTGATTGAAGAGTAACGTGAACCATCAAAATTCCTAATATGTTGATTAATTTCTGTTAGTATAAATCCTGTAGTTACTATAGGTTCAAGTATAAATTTTTGTTAAATAGGTTTTAATATGAAAAGCACGACTTACTCAACTGGTCAACTCGCCAAAAAAGCAAACTGCAAAGTCGAAACCGTTCATTATTACGAAAAATCAGGATTGATGCCTGAGCCAATGAGGACAGAAGGGGGGCATCGGATCTATCTTTTATCACATGTAAAACGTTTACACTTTATTCGCCGAAGTCGAGAGTTGGGGTTTAGTATTGAACAAATTAAAAAGTTATTAGTTTTTATCGATGAGCCCGACCACTTCTGCGGTGAAGTCAAGGCGATGGCGATGTTACATGCGAGAGATATTCAGCGAAAAATTAAAGATCTGCAACGGCTTAACGACGGATTAAATGAGATGGTCAGCCAGTGTAATGGAAGCCAGTTTTCTATTGATGATTGCCCAATAATTGAGGCACTGTACGATGATAATTCCTGCTCAAGATAATATTAATATCAAATTTTTTCAAAATTATTGAACATTGTATGGACTTATTCTTTACAACCTTTAAAATAGAATTGATTCTTAGGGTTATGTTGACATAGATCATTGGGTAAATTTATACCTTAGTTAATATTAGAACTCGTTTTACATAAGGATGTCTCGTTAATAAAAACGTTCAACAATAATGTCATTTTCATTGAAAAATTTTAGCATTCAGATATTTGTACTTTTTAGCTTACTTGTTAGCACAAGTGTTCTAGCTTGCACGTCTAATACAGAATTTAATGGAAATATCAATGAAACTATCATCGCGACGTCTTTGGAAAGTAAATTTGAAAACCACGCTGTTTCAGCACCAAAGAAGAACAAGGCACATCAGCATTCGCAAATGTCCGGCGACTCTAACTTAGAAGATAAAACAAGCACTCAAGGTAACGATTGTAAATGCTGCGAATTTGGCGGTTGCGGAACTTGTGTCGGTTGTTCTGGCTCCTGCGGAACCGCAACGCTTTCAATTTCTTCTAGTGTTGAACCCGCGAATACGCCATTAGGTCGTTTTGTTCAAATGCAATCGATTTATGCTTCTATTTCTCCCATTCCTTTAGAACGCCCACCTAAATAACACTTTTCTATTCCGTAAATAACTGTGCTTGTCGTTCAGAAATTAATTCTGCGCGATCTTAAAAAACTAAAAACATAGAAAGGTATTACCATGAAAAGGCTTACACTTAGTGCCGCAGTTGCTTCTGCGTTACTTATATCGGCGGTGCCAACAGCACTCGCCCAAGAAGATTCAGAATTGGATATTGGTCGATTTGCTATAGCGGGTTACGGGGATGTTTCTTACATCGATCAAGATGGTATGAATAATAATGTTGAATCGAGGTTCGTTCCGATATTCTTGTTTCAGCTGTCAGAAAAAATTCACATTGAATCTGAACTGGAATTTAGTATTGATGAAAATGGTGAAACAGAGGTCGAAATGGAGTATGCGGATCTGCATTACTTCTTAAACGATAACACCACCATTACGGCGGGAAAATTTTTATTACCCTTTGGTCAGTTTGGACCCAATTTACATCCCAGCTGGATCAATAAGTTGCCGTCGGGACCTGGTCTCTACGGGCACGGTGGTAACGGAAGTTTAGTACCGTTAGTACCGGTTATGTCAGATACCGGTGTAAACCTACGCAATTCATTTAAGCTGGGTGCAGGAAAGTTGTTTACAGATTTTTATGTGGTCAGCGGACCAAGGGAAGAAGAAGAGGAAGAGAACGGTATTGATGATCCCGAGGAGGGCGGACACGGTTCAATACCTGAAGTCGGATTTGAGGCAGGAAAGGGCGATAACAATAGTGACAAAGCATTTGGTGGTCGAGTGGCTTACGCGTTTTTACCATCCATTGAAATTGGTTATTCGTTTTATAACGGTGCCTATTCCGATGATGCAACGCTTGATTATAAAGCCACCACACTCGATTTTAACTGGATTGGCACTTTTGCCAGTATTCGAGGTGAAATTATCGATACCAGTACTGATTTTTTAGATGAGGATGATGGTGAAATTGATGTGTTCGACCGCAGTGGTTGGTACATTCAGGGTAGTTGGCAAATGCGTCAACTAGATAAAGATATCTTAAATCCTTTTGAATTGGTACTTCGTTATTCGGAAATTAACGATGCACTGGAAGGCGAGCGTTGGACCGTTGGTGTTAATTATTGGCTTGAATCGAGCGCGGTACTCAAGTTAGCGTATGAAGATACTGAGCTCGAAGACGGTGACACCGACAATCGATTATTTATTCAACTAGCATTTGGCTTTTAGTGGAGACAATCATGAAACTAACAAAACTATCTATTTTAACAATGATTATGACTATTGGATCTTTTTCCGCCATTGGGCAACATGCAAGCGATCCAACATTGATTGCTAAAGGCGCTAAGTTATATAGCGAAAATTGCGGTCGTTGTCACAACCCAAGACCAGCATCAGATTACTCGAAGAAAGAGTGGTCGGTGGTAATGCCGCATATGCGAGAAAAAGCGCATATGACCGGGCAGGAATCCTTAGCGGTAGAAGCATTCCTGGCGAGTACATTAACGGCGGATGTACGAAACGACATGAAGAGTGGGAGTAGTGGAGCAGAGCAACGCTCGGGAGAAACTCTAATCACCCAGTTTGGTTGCCAAGGTTGCCACCAAATAAAAGGAGAAGGCGGTAATTTAGGACCCACATTAGATGGCGTTGTTGAAAACAAAGGACGAGAGTTTGTTCTTAAGAAACTTAAAGATCCGAAATTTAACAATACTGCTTCTGCTATGCCGCAGTTTCCTATGAGTGAAGCTGATATGGAAATGCTTATCAACTACATGAGTGAAAATTAATTTATTATTTGCTTTCGTTAGGTTTGGGGGGCGCAAGCCCCTCCTTTTTAACACGAAATGAAGAATGCGGGTATGATGAGTATGAAGTATTTTTTGCTTGACCTGTGAGTCACTCACAGCTGTATATTAGCTCAAGAGGGTTAGCTCTTAGGAGTTCAACCTGAGATTAAACTTTTAATAGGATCAAACAAAGGTATGGAAAAATGAAGGTTAGTCAACTTGCGAAAAGTTTGAATGTCGCACCTGATACGGTTCGCTATTACACTCGGATTGGTTTTCTTTCACCTACCAAAGATAATACAAACGGATACAAGTCCTACAGTCGACAAGAACAAAAAAGGTTACATTTTATTTTAAATGCGAGGCATTTAGGTTTTTCGGTAAAAGATATTCAAGAAATTCTAAGCGAGTCTGACAAAGGATTGAGCAGCTGTCCTTTAGTCAGAAAGATAATCGAAAAAAGATTGCAAGAAACCGAAGAACAATTTAAGCAGATGCTCGCTCTTAGAACAAGAATGTATACAGCGATTAACGAGTGGAAAGACAAGCCGGATCGTTCACCAACAAGTGAGATGATTTGTCACTTAATCGAGGATTTTTCTCAAACACTTACAGGAGAAAACTAAAATGGAAAGAAATACCAACATACCAGAGCTGTCACAGCAACAAGAAATGGTTCATGACTTAATTATTGAAGGTGCAGGATGTGCCAGTTGTGTGGGTAAAATTGAAAGTGCACTAAAACAAGTTCAAGGTGTTAGGAGCGCGTCGATGAATTTTGCACAGCGAACAGTTACGGTCAGTGGTGACGTTAAACAGAGTTTGTTGATAAATGCAGTCGAAAAAGCAGGCTATAACGCAAAAAGCAATACTGGTACTGCTGAGGATGAATTGCTTGATGAAAAAGAGAAAGCGGACGAGATTTATTACAAAAAATTAATGAAAGAAATGATGATTGCCCTAACACTTGGGATTCCTCTGATGATTTACAGCATCGTCGTTGGCGAAATGACCGTAACAACGACTGCTGAGCGTATCGTTTGGTTAATCGTTGGATTATTGACCTTAGCGGTAATGTATTTTTCAGGTAGACATTTTTTTGTCGGAGCCTGGAAATCCTTTACCAACCATTCAGCCAATATGGATACATTGATTGCCTTGGGAACCGGCACAGCGTGGCTCTATTCAATGGTGGTGGTATTTTTCCCACATGCGGTACCTGACGTAGCTCGCCATGTCTATTTTGAAGCCACCGCAATGATCATTGGTTTGATTAATCTCGGTCTGGCATTAGAAATTAAAGCAAGAGGAAGAACCTCTGAAGCGATTAAACGGTTAATAGGATTACAGCCTAAAACGGCAAGAGTTGTTCGAGACGACAAAGAAGTTGATATTGCTATTGCACAGGTATTGTTAAGCGATATTGTCCGCGTCCGACCAGGTGAAAAAATCCCGGTAGATGGTGAAGTCATAGAAGGGCACTCGACCATCGATGAGTCGATGCTGACGGGTGAGCCAATGCCGGTCGAAAAAGTCAAAGGAAATGAAGTGGTCGCGGGGACAATTAATAAATCGGGTACGCTTTTATTCAAAGCCACACGAGTTGGCAAAGACACGGCATTGGCACAAATAATTAATATGGTTAAACGTGCACAAAACTCAAAGCCGCCGATAGGTCGACTGGCAGATATAATCTCAGGTTATTTTGTACCCGTGATTATGATCATTTCAATAGTCAGTGCATTGGTTTGGCTCAATTTTGGTCCTCAACCGGCAATAGCTTATGCCATTGTATCTGCCACAACGGTTCTAATTATTGCTTGTCCTTGCGCGCTAGGTCTGGCAACACCAATGTCAGTAATGGTCGGGGTAGGAAAAGCAGCAGAGGCGGGGGTGCTGATCCGTAACGG
>Ga0316207_10002086_pt1 | contig 21688 bp, 16 predicted proteins | sample 6weekpyrite_MG_FD_204943 | JGI IMG/M metagenome (GOLD analysis project Ga0316207, IMG submission 204943) | Microbial mat bacterial communities from mineral coupon in-situ incubated in ocean water Damariscotta River, Maine, United States -... | ecosystem: Environmental > Aquatic > Marine >...
ACTCAGAACGCGGCAACATCAACTACTACTACGACGACCAGGCGGTCATCGAAGAACGCACCGAAGCCGATGCCCTATTAGCCCACTACCGCTATGCAGACCGACTCTTAAGTTTACAGACCCCCACAGAAACGAATTTCTATCACCATGATGCCCTCGGCAGCACCACTAATTTGACGGATGCCGCCGGTAGCGCTAAAGTCACCTACAAACTTGATCCATGGGGGCACATAAGAGAACAGCTTGGCACCACGGTAAATCGACAGGTCTTTACCGGGCAGGAGATGGATGAGCAGACGGGGCTGGTTTATTTTGGGGCGCGCTTTTATGATCCGGATGTGGGGCGGTTCTTAAATCAGGATAGTTACTTAGGTGAAAGTAACGAGCCGCCTAGTCTTCACAGATATTTATACGCTTATTCAAATCCAACTTATTACACTGACCCAACGGGTAATGCAGTTGTTGTTCCAGTTCCTGCACCAGTGCCGCCACCAACAGCGGGCAATACCCCATCAACAGATACATCAACTTGTCTGCAATTTGGTTGTGAAGGTAATAATCAGTTAGCGCTTAAAACGGAAAACTTCTTGAAAGATGCCGCGAGTGGTTTTATGCATCTGGCAGAAATGTTTATTACCAAAGGGGCAGGTTTTGGTAATCGTAAGGAAGACAATACAGAGGCGCGCATAACCGCTGAAGGTGATGATCTTCACTCAACTTCGTTGCCACAAGAAGACCCAATACCAAGTTCCACTAGTTTAGAGCATGATAATTCTGGACTGGATAATAATCAGGAAATATTCCCTGCAAATGAAGGGCCGCAGCAAGGTACGCCTGGTTTTGCTACTGATGGATCTCAATCTGCTACTTCAACAGCTGATACTTCAGGCTCGGGACAAGTTCAATTGCCTAATGTGATGTTGAATAAGAAGGAGGGTAATCTTAAGTCTCAAGGTTTCCAAGATCATCATGTTATTAGTGATAAAAATAAGTTGACACAAGATCATGAGCTATTAGATTTAGCTGGTTATGATTTGCAAAAAAGAAATAATAAAATATTTTTACCATCAGAAGAGGGCTTGCATCCAACACGATCAATTCATAAAGGACGACATACAACAAAAGTGAGTCGTAATTTAGCAGAACAAATGGATGCAATAACCGAAGCAGGTAAAGCAGCTGGCTGGTCTCAAGAACAGTATAAACAAGCCCTAGATGGCTTGGTTTCTAAAGAAAGGGAAGCTTTAAAAACTGGTGAAAGGGCTTTGAATAAGAATAAACGAAAGTGGTCAGAATAGATAAAATGATTTATTTATGGAAAATACCAGATGATTATCCAGAAAAGCTGATTGGTAAATATGATAGAGAAAATAGCCCAGATAGATTTCTTTATAAAAAGGGTGAGTCTTTATCTGATGATTTAAAGCAACCAATATTTAATTTTGATGTGACATGTGAAGAGTTGTATCAGATTGATGATTTAGCTAATAATGCATTGGTGCCCTTGGTGAGTGAAAGGTTAGCTGATGTTTTACAGAAAGCTGTTCCTGATGATATTCAACTTATTAAAGCGAAAGTTAAAACAAAGGATGGGGAGTTGAGTGGTTATAGTGTTTTAAATGTTCTTAATAAAGTCGTTGGTATTGATAAGAAGTCTTCAAAATATACCCTGATACCCGGTACAGATAAAATAATGGGCTTTAAATATTTAAAATATAATGATGATTGTTTAGATGTTTATAATGTCGCCAGAGATGAAGAATATAGTTCTAATTTATTAATTTCTGAGGCTTTAAGTAATAAATTAATAGCCATGAAGTTAAATCAAGTGGGTTTATATAAACCAGAAGATATATGTTGGTAGATAAATAATTAAAGGGATCGGTGACAAACGTCTCTCATTCTCACTTAAATAAAGCCAGCTAAATAAATTAGCTGGCTTTTAGTTTTTTAGGTTTTTAATTTTCCACCGTCAACACCACACAGCCCTCCATCACTCGAACTTTAACCGGCGAATTAATCACAAACCCCGCCTGCTGAAGCCATAAGCCCTGCATCCGAATCCACGGCACACACATCTCCTTGCTGGGTTGATCCGGGTTTTTAAGAGGCTGGGTATAGTTAATTGAATTAACCTTAATCCAGCGAAGCTGACAGATGTTACTTTTTTTACTACCCGCCGAGCGGTGCTCTGGCGTATCATTACTCTCGATCATGATTGACTCCTAGATAGTCGATGATGGTAAGTCGTCCGCCTGTTGAGTTCGCCGCTCACAGGTGGGCGCATTTATTTTAAGTGTTTTTTAGGTTCCTCTTTTTAGTTGCTGCCCGCAGCTGAAAGCCGGTTAGCCGTATGTTTAAGAATCAAGCTGTCCAATAATTCCTTTGCCACTCGTTTTTCGTCCTCGCTGAACTGGCTCAAGGCTTCAAACTGCATTTTGAAGTCCTGGCTGGCCCCGCGTTCCTCTTTATCAAAAAGCAGCATATCTGCGCTGATATTAAGCGCAAGGGCGATTTTGCGTAGCACTTCCAGGGAAGGCTGGGTATCGCCTGACTCATAGCGCTTGATCTGGGATACATGAATGCCGATGGTATCGGCCATTTCCTGCTGGGTCAGTTTTTTGGTTTTGCGGATAGCCGCAAGGCGTCGGGAAAAGCTCATTGTTAATAGCCATGTCAGATTAGTCTGGTTCATAAGCTTAACCCCGGAAATTTAAGAGGAACGAAAATAGTAGCAAAGTAGGAACCAATATAATACCATAGTTGCGACTTGACAAGTTTTTTTGGAGAAATCGCCGATGAGCCGTATACCCGATGATGAGATTAGCCGATTAAAAACCGAGATATCTATCCAGCGTCTGGCAGAAAGCCGCGGGGTCAAACTCAAAAAACACGGCAAAGATTTATTAGGGCTGTGCCCGTTCCACAATGACACCGATCCGTCATTAGTCATTACTCCCTCACAAAACCTCTGGCATTGCCTGGGTGCCTGCAACTGCGGCGGCTCTGTTATCGACTGGGTGATGAAAGCCGAAGGCGTGAGTTTTAAGCACGCCGTCGAGCTATTAAAAAACGATATCTCCACAGAAGCGGGGAGTAGTGCAGTCGTCAAACGCTCAACCACAAAAAAATTGTCTTCCCCTTTGGCCGCCAATGTTGATCAACAAACCGCCCTTAACCAGGTGCTCAGTTATTACCACGATGTATTAAAACAAACCCCCGAAGCGCTGGAGTATTTAGAATCTCGTGGTTTAAACAATCCCGAACTGATTAACCACTTTAAACTCGGCTACGCCAATCGAACCCTGGCTTACCGGTTACCTCAAAAAAACCGAAAAGCCGGTTCTGAAATCCGACAACAATTACAAGCCATCGGTATTTTAAGAGAGTCTGGCCATGAACACTTTAACGGTTCATTAGTTGTACCTGTCATGAATGAACACGATTTAATTACCGAAGTTTATGGCCGTAAAGTCGGCCAACGTTTAAGAAAGGGAACCCCCTTACACACGTATTTACCGGGTGCACACAAAGGCGTATTTAATGTAGATGCGCTACGCGCATCCACAGAAATCATCCTTTGTGAAAGCCTTATCGATGCCATGACCTTCTGGGTAAACGGTTTTAGAAATGTGACAACTAGTTACGGCATAAATGGTTTTACTGATGATCATTTAGCTGCGTTTAAACAATATAAAATCGAGAGAGTTTTAATCGCTTACGATAATGATACGGCGGGAAATGCTGCAACAATAGAGCTAACCGAAAAACTAACAAAGGAAGGCATAGACTGTTATAGAATAAACTTCCCTAAAAATATGGATGCGAACGAATACGCATTACATGTAACACCAGCCACGAAAAGCTTAGGTTTAGCAATAAGAAAAGCTGAGTGGTTGGGGCAGGGAGCAGCCCCTGCAATAAACACAGCACAAACATTAAACGAAGTGATTGAAACTGAATCGGTTGAAATAACGAATAAAGAAGACAAGGTTTTATCTTTAGCCGCTGAAGTTCCAGCGTCAACTGAAGCCAGCCCACAACCGGATTTACCCGGCACAATCGATGCAGACGTTACTGAAAAAGAAATAAAAATAAGCTTAGATAATAGGCTTTATCGAATTAGAGGCTTACAAAAAAACACCAGTTACGAACAGTTAAAAATAAACTTACGCATCAGCGTTGAAGGCCTGGTTTATGTAGATCAACTGGATTTATACAATGCCAGGCAGCGCCAAGGTTATATAAAACAAGCCAGTACAGAGTTGGGATTAGATGCTGAAACCGTAAAAACCGATTTAGGACAACTGCTTTTAAAGTTGGAGACGTTGCAAGAAGGCAATATAAAAAATGAACTCGATACTGAATCCAATAAAGTCCCAGCGCTAAACAATGAAGCCTATCAATCCGCTTTAGATTTACTAAAAGATAAAAACTTATTAGATCGAATACTCGATGATTTTAACGCCTGTGGCGTTGTAGGTGAACACACCAATAAACTGGTAGGTTACTTAGCGTGCGTCAGCAGAAAGTTAAATAAACCGTTAGCTGTGATGATCCAGAGTTCCAGCGCCGCTGGTAAGAGTGCTTTAATGGACGCGATTTTAAACTTCATCCCCGAAGATGAACGCATCCAGTACAGTGCGATGACAGGGCAAAGTCTTTACTACATGGGCGACATGGATTTAAAGCATAAAATCTTAGCCATCAGTGAAGAAGAGGGTGCGGAGAACGCGAGCTACGCCTTAAAACTTTTACAATCTGAAGGCGAAGTGAGTATTGCCTCAACCGGAAAAGATGAAGTCACCGGCGACATGGTAACCAAGAGTTATAAAGTCGAAGGCCCTGTGATGTTGTTTTTAACGACCACCGCAATAGATATAGACGAAGAATTATTAAACCGTTGCTTAGTCTTAACCGTCAATGAAAGCGCCGAACAAACTCACGCCATCCATGCCATCCAACGCCAACAACAAACCCTCTCTGGTTTATTGGTCGACAACAATAAAACCCATTTAATCGAATTACACAGAAATGCACAAACTCTCCTACAACCCTTAAACGTGGTTAATCCTTACGCCGAACAGCTCACATTTTTAAGTGATAAAACCCGTACAAGACGCGACCACATGAAGTATTTGCAACTGATTAACAGTATCGCCTTACTGCATCAATACCAACGAAAAATAAAAACAATCGAGAACAGAGGCGAACCAATAAAATACATCGAGGTCACGATCGATGATATCGATGTTGCCAATAAGTTAGCCCATGAAGTGTTGGGCCGAACCCTGGACGAGTTGCCTCCACAAACCCGAAAGTTATTAAAGCTGATTTATAAAATGGTTGCAGATGCATGCGAGGATGAAAAAACAAACCAAACTGATTTTTATTTTAGCCGCCGAGATATACGCGCATTTACGCAGTGGAGCGATAGCCAGTTAAAAATCCACTGTAAGCGACTAGATGAGATGGAATATATTTTAGTGAGGCAGGGCGGTCGGGGACAAGTGATTTATTATGAGCTGGTTTATGATGGCGATATTGACAGTGATCTTCCTCAGTTAATGCAGTTGATCGATACGGGTTTACTTAAAAAACAAGACTACGACGATAAGAAGTTAGGGGTAAATGATAAGAAGTCAGCCCCAGGTTTGGGCCAAGTTAGCCCCAAGTTAGGGGTAAGTCTGGGTAGTGAAAAAGACTTAAATGCTACAAATAAAGGCTTAAATGAAAATATAGAAAAAAACGGCCCAGATTATATATTAAAGGAAAATATTAAGCCCTCGTCGTACCGTAGTGGCAACACAGTCGTTGAGGGTTAAACCATGCCTAGAAAAAAAACAGCGTTAATCAATATCACCGACCCAAACGGCATGGCCGCGCACATGCTTAGATATTTAGAATGGATGGCCATCACTAACTACTCTGACAAAACAATAAATGCCCGACGCATCGACTTACATTTTTTTAATGTCTGGAGCGAAGACCGACAGTTAAATCGCGCACAGGATATTACCAAACCGATTTTAGAACGCTACCAGCGTCATTTATTTTATTACCGCAAGGACAACGGGCAACCGCTGAGCTTTGGTCGTCAGAGTGTTTTAATGATCTCCTTAAAAGGGTTCTTCAAGTGGTTAGCAAAAAATAATTTTATTTTATATAACCCGGCCAGTGAGATCGACCTACCTCGACGAGAACGGCGATTACCTAAAGCGATCTTAACCGCCGATGAAGCGGAAACGGTTATTAGCCAAGCCGACATTAGAGAACCGCTAGGCGTTCGTGATCGGGCGATAATGGAAGTGTTTTACTCAACCGGCATCAGACGTGCTGAGCTTGCCAGCTTAAGCATTTATGATATCGACCACGAACGCGAGACGCTGTTCGTGAACCAGGGAAAAGGTAAAAAGGATCGAGTCGTGCCCATCGGCGAACGGGCACTGCGTTGGGTAAAAAAATATGTGGATGAAGTAAGAGGCCAGCTCTGTGCTGACTTAAGTGAAACCACATTATTTTTAAACTACAAAGGCCAAGCCATCGTTCCGGATACCTTAAGTTTTATGGTTAGAGATTACATCGAACAAGCGCAAATAAATAAGACCGGATCGTGTCATTTATTTAGACATACCATGGCCACTGTGATGTTAGAAAATGGTGCTGACATCCGGTTTATACAAGAGATGCTAGGCCATGCCAAACTCGATACCACGCAAGAATATACCCGCGTGAGTATTATAAAATTAAAACAGATACACAATGCAACGCATCCGGCAGCACGATTAAAAAATAAAACAGAAAACCCAGACAGTGAAATGCTCGGAGAAATAACGCCACCGGACACCGTGCATTAATTTATTTTTTTGACCAGACAAGCTTAACAGCGGACAGTGCATCACGTTCGGCACCGCCCGTCACGCCACTTGCAAGCCCCAGGCAAAAGCCGCGCCACCAGGTCCCTGGTGCAAGTCACGCCTTGTGCATGTGTCCGCAAGTGGCGCGCCAGGCTAGGGCGGGCGTCCATGCCCGTTATCAAATCTTTTATTACTCCGTAGAACAACGCTCGGCGTCTTGCCTCACGGTTGTGCAACACCTGTTTTAAAAAACAAAACAAGTGCCGCGTTTTATTTTTAATCTGGTAGCAAAACAAAAAAGTTAAAAAAACTAACTTTATTGTTTACCAGAAAAGCCCCCCCATCCCCCGTAAAAAGCCGGGGGCTTCGACGGCCAAGTAACATAACAGGGGCTTATGCACCATTACAAAGCCAACGGTGCATAAGCCATGTTATGTGTAAATGGCCGGTCACAAAAAGCACAGCGTTCCATAAGGTAAAACTTTTTTAATCAGCAGCAAAAAACAAAATCAAAACCGCTTCTAAATCAGAAGCACGCCGAACACCCGCAAATCAATCTGAAAGACCGTGCTCTCTGTTCATGCCGCCAGTCTAGCACCGTGCTCAACCCGTCAAGGGTGAAATGCACGGCGCTAAACAACAGCACCGCCCTTGACGGGCCTGCGCGCAGCGCTAGTCAGTCAACATGACCAGTGATCACTCATCTGGTTGTAAACAACCCAAAGGAGAAATCCCATGAAAAACCCAAGCATCAATACACCTGAAGAAAATATATTTGAAAGTAATACACCCAAAAAAACTGTGCCCTGGGAAATAGAAAAAATAATCGAAGTAGCGAACTGCTTGTTAGCCACCGGCACAACTGGGGCCAGCACCGGCGAGCGAATCGCCGCCGCGTTCGTGTTAAACCGGATGGATTTTTTACCCGATATGTACAGCGATGTAATCGAAGCCTGGGATCGTTTAGATCATCAATGGAAAGCCTGTGTCCGCGTCATTAAACGCAACGGTATGCATTACATCATCAATAAATAAAACCGCTTAACAGCGCCGCTCACGCGGCGTTGTTTTAAACCAACCAGGGAGGAAACCCAAATGACACAATCACTCATGAAAAACATACACAAGAAAAGTATATCGCATCTTACTGCTTACCCAGATCGAGGCACGTTAAACAAACGCATACAACAGGTCGAAGGCATGATCGAGATCATCAAGCATTTACCTGAATATACCGAGCTGATCGAGCCATTAGAGCAGCATCACCAATGGCTCAAGGCGAAAGTAAAAGCCTGGCCGGTTTAATCTAAAAACGTACAACGCTCACATGTTGTGCGTTTTTTAGGTTGAACAAAAAAAGCGCAGCTAAATATAAAAAACAATGACATTAAACCTCGTCTTGCTGCTTAAGTGTGCAATGAGAGATAAACCTTCACTTATCACTATTTATTGCTTGATATAAAAAAGATTAAAAATAATTATGACAATAGAAACAGGAGGTTATGTATATCTGCATCAAATAAGTGAGCCACCTCCTTACTTTTACAAAGTTATATATACGTGTGCAATAAATAAACTAAAGGTGATTTAAGTGAGATACAAAAAAATAATTTGGTGGTTAGTTGTTGTGTTTTGCCTGCTGTATAGCGAACCTGTAAATCCAGCGGATATAAAAAAGGTTTTTCCCGAACCCTTTTCCAAAAATCCGCCTGTGCACTATTACCAGTGCTCAGGTGGCTTGCGTGATGTATGGAAGACTCTCAGGATCTCAATGCGATCCAGGCGAGGTCGAACGCGATAGGGGATGATGTAACGGGTTTTAGGGATAACGAGTTCGTGTGTGCCGGGTAGTCGACCTGGATGGCCAAGGTTAGGGTTGCTTGCGAGCATAGCCACGGTATGTTGAATCCGTTGCACAACTAACTGGGCGGCTTGGGGATCATCTTTAGCAATATACTCCGCTTCCTGGTCGAGATTTTTTAAGGCTGTCCGTAGCCATTTAATCTGCATTAGCGCCCCACTTAGAAAAGACTGCATCGGCCTCCTGATCACTGGCAAAATCATTAGCATCCGCTTCTTTAATGGCGGCTTTAAGTTCCTGGATTTGCCACTCATTTAACTCGATGAACTCTCGGACTGCCTCAGCGGCCAGAAAGGACTTGCTGCGATGCGTTGTTTTAGAGAGCTTATCCAGACGGGTTTTAAGCTCAGGTTCAAGGCGTATGGTCATGGTTGTAGATGGCTGTGACATGGGGTTGTACCTGTGTTGTGCTCGTATGTACACATAATAACACAAGATACGGGGGGTAGGTTCACTGAGGGTAAAAAAGTGCATCTGGAGATTTTTTTAGATATACTACAACGGCCTCGAGCAATGTTCTCTAACAGCCTGTCTTTCTTAGCAAAACCCGCACCTTAAGCGAAAAGTTGCGTCAGGGTCATGCGTTGCGCGCTTTTATGATCCGGATGTGGGGCGGTTCTTAAATCAGGATAGTTACTTAGGTGAAAGTAACGAGCCGCCTAGTCTTCACAGATATTTATACGCTTATTCAAATCCAACTTATTACACTGACCCAACGGGTAATGCAGTTGTTGTTCCAGTTCCTGCACCAGTGCCGCCACCAACAGCGGGCAATACCCCATCAACAGATACATCAACTTGTCTGCAATTTGGTTGTGAAGGTAATAATCAGTTAGCGCTTAAAACGGAAAACTTCTTGAAAGATGCCGCGAGTGGTTTTATGCATCTGGCAGAAATGTTTATTACCAAAGGGGCAGGTTTTGGTAATCGTAAGGAAGACAATACAGAGGCGCGCATAACCGCTGAAGGTGATGATCTTCACTCAACTTCGTTGCCACAAGAAGACCCAATACCAAGTTCCACTAGTTTAGAGCATGATAATTCTGGACTGGATAATAATCAGGAAATATTCCCTGCAAATGAAGGGCCGCAGCAAGGTACGCCTGGTTTTGCTACTGATGGATCTCAATCTGCTACTTCAACAGCTGATACTTCAGGCTCGGGACAAGTTCAATTGCCTAATGTGATGTTGAATAAGAAGGAGGGTAATCTTAAGTCTCAAGGTTTCCAAGATCATCATGTTATTAGTGATAAAAATAAGTTGACACAAGATCATGAGCTATTAGATTTAGCTGGTTATGATTTGCAAAAAAGAAATAATAAAATATTTTTACCATCAGAAGAGGGCTTGCATCCAACACGATCAATTCATAAAGGACGACATACAACAAAAGTGAGTCGTAATTTAGCAGAACAAATGGATGCAATAACCGAAGCAGGTAAAGCAGCTGGCTGGTCTCAAGAACAGTATAAACAAGCCCTAGATGGCTTGGTTTCTAAAGAAAGGGAAGCTTTAAAAACTGGTGAAAGGGCTTTGAATAAGAATAAACGAAAGTGGTCAGAATAGATAAAATGATTTATTTATGGAAAATACCAGATGATTATCCAGAAAAGCTGATTGGTAAATATGATAGAGAAAATAGCCCAGATAGATTTCTTTATAAAAAGGGTGAGTCTTTATCTGATGATTTAAAGCAACCAATATTTAATTTTGATGTGACATGTGAAGAGTTGTATCAGATTGATGATTTAGCTAATAATGCATTGGTGCCCTTGGTGAGTGAAAGGTTAGCTGATGTTTTACAGAAAGCTGTTCCTGATGATATTCAACTTATTAAAGCGAAAGTTAAAACAAAGGATGGGGAGTTGAGTGGTTATAGTGTTTTAAATGTTCTTAATAAAGTCGTTGGTATTGATAAGAAGTCTTCAAAATATACCCTGATACCCGGTACAGATAAAATAATGGGCTTTAAATATTTAAAATATAATGATGATTGTTTAGATGTTTATAATGTCGCCAGAGATGAAGAATATAGTTCTAATTTATTAATTTCTGAGGCTTTAAGTAATAAATTAATAGCCATGAAGTTAAATCAAGTGGGTTTATATAAACCAGAAGATATATGTTGGTAGATAAATAATTAAAGGGATCGGTGACAAACGTCTCTCATTCTCACTTAAATAAAGCCAGCTAAATAAATTAGCTGGCTTTTAGTTTTTTAGGTTTTTAATTTTCCACCGTCAACACCACACAGCCCTCCATCACTCGAACTTTAACCGGCGAATTAATCACAAACCCCGCCTGCTGAAGCCATAAGCCCTGCATCCGAATCCACGGCACACACATCTCCTTGCTGGGTTGATCCGGGTTTTTAAGAGGCTGGGTATAGTTAATTGAATTAACCTTAATCCAGCGAAGCTGACAGATGTTACTTTTTTTACTACCCGCCGAGCGGTGCTCTGGCGTATCATTACTCTCGATCATGATTGACTCCTAGATAGTCGATGATGGTAAGTCGTCCGCCTGTTGAGTTCGCCGCTCACAGGTGGGCGCATTTATTTTAAGTGTTTTTTAGGTTCCTCTTTTTAGTTGCTGCCCGCAGCTGAAAGCCGGTTAGCCGTATGTTTAAGAATCAAGCTGTCCAATAATTCCTTTGCCACTCGTTTTTCGTCCTCGCTGAACTGGCTCAAGGCTTCAAACTGCATTTTGAAGTCCTGGCTGGCCCCGCGTTCCTCTTTATCAAAAAGCAGCATATCTGCGCTGATATTAAGCGCAAGGGCGATTTTGCGTAGCACTTCCAGGGAAGGCTGGGTATCGCCTGACTCATAGCGCTTGATCTGGGATACATGAATGCCGATGGTATCGGCCATTTCCTGCTGGGTCAGTTTTTTGGTTTTGCGGATAGCCGCAAGGCGTCGGGAAAAGCTCATTGTTAATAGCCATGTCAGATTAGTCTGGTTCATAAGCTTAACCCCGGAAATTTAAGAGGAACGAAAATAGTAGCAAAGTAGGAACCAATATAATACCATAGTTGCGACTTGACAAGTTTTTTTGGAGAAATCGCCGATGAGCCGTATACCCGATGATGAGATTAGCCGATTAAAAACCGAGATATCTATCCAGCGTCTGGCAGAAAGCCGCGGGGTCAAACTCAAAAAACACGGCAAAGATTTATTAGGGCTGTGCCCGTTCCACAATGACACCGATCCGTCATTAGTCATTACTCCCTCACAAAACCTCTGGCATTGCCTGGGTGCCTGCAACTGCGGCGGCTCTGTTATCGACTGGGTGATGAAAGCCGAAGGCGTGAGTTTTAAGCACGCCGTCGAGCTATTAAAAAACGATATCTCCACAGAAGCGGGGAGTAGTGCAGTCGTCAAACGCTCAACCACAAAAAAATTGTCTTCCCCTTTGGCCGCCAATGTTGATCAACAAACCGCCCTTAACCAGGTGCTCAGTTATTACCACGATGTATTAAAACAAACCCCCGAAGCGCTGGAGTATTTAGAATCTCGTGGTTTAAACAATCCCGAACTGATTAACCACTTTAAACTCGGCTACGCCAATCGAACCCTGGCTTACCGGTTACCTCAAAAAAACCGAAAAGCCGGTTCTGAAATCCGACAACAATTACAAGCCATCGGTATTTTAAGAGAGTCTGGCCATGAACACTTTAACGGTTCATTAGTTGTACCTGTCATGAATGAACACGATTTAATTACCGAAGTTTATGGCCGTAAAGTCGGCCAACGTTTAAGAAAGGGAACCCCCTTACACACGTATTTACCGGGTGCACACAAAGGCGTATTTAATGTAGATGCGCTACGCGCATCCACAGAAATCATCCTTTGTGAAAGCCTTATCGATGCCATGACCTTCTGGGTAAACGGTTTTAGAAATGTGACAACTAGTTACGGCATAAATGGTTTTACTGATGATCATTTAGCTGCGTTTAAACAATATAAAATCGAGAGAGTTTTAATCGCTTACGATAATGATACGGCGGGAAATGCTGCAACAATAGAGCTAACCGAAAAACTAACAAAGGAAGGCATAGACTGTTATAGAATAAACTTCCCTAAAAATATGGATGCGAACGAATACGCATTACATGTAACACCAGCCACGAAAAGCTTAGGTTTAGCAATAAGAAAAGCTGAGTGGTTGGGGCAGGGAGCAGCCCCTGCAATAAACACAGCACAAACATTAAACGAAGTGATTGAAACTGAATCGGTTGAAATAACGAATAAAGAAGACAAGGTTTTATCTTTAGCCGCTGAAGTTCCAGCGTCAACTGAAGCCAGCCCACAACCGGATTTACCCGGCACAATCGATGCAGACGTTACTGAAAAAGAAATAAAAATAAGCTTAGATAATAGGCTTTATCGAATTAGAGGCTTACAAAAAAACACCAGTTACGAACAGTTAAAAATAAACTTACGCATCAGCGTTGAAGGCCTGGTTTATGTAGATCAACTGGATTTATACAATGCCAGGCAGCGCCAAGGTTATATAAAACAAGCCAGTACAGAGTTGGGATTAGATGCTGAAACCGTAAAAACCGATTTAGGACAACTGCTTTTAAAGTTGGAGACGTTGCAAGAAGGCAATATAAAAAATGAACTCGATACTGAATCCAATAAAGTCCCAGCGCTAAACAATGAAGCCTATCAATCCGCTTTAGATTTACTAAAAGATAAAAACTTATTAGATCGAATACTCGATGATTTTAACGCCTGTGGCGTTGTAGGTGAACACACCAATAAACTGGTAGGTTACTTAGCGTGCGTCAGCAGAAAGTTAAATAAACCGTTAGCTGTGATGATCCAGAGTTCCAGCGCCGCTGGTAAGAGTGCTTTAATGGACGCGATTTTAAACTTCATCCCCGAAGATGAACGCATCCAGTACAGTGCGATGACAGGGCAAAGTCTTTACTACATGGGCGACATGGATTTAAAGCATAAAATCTTAGCCATCAGTGAAGAAGAGGGTGCGGAGAACGCGAGCTACGCCTTAAAACTTTTACAATCTGAAGGCGAAGTGAGTATTGCCTCAACCGGAAAAGATGAAGTCACCGGCGACATGGTAACCAAGAGTTATAAAGTCGAAGGCCCTGTGATGTTGTTTTTAACGACCACCGCAATAGATATAGACGAAGAATTATTAAACCGTTGCTTAGTCTTAACCGTCAATGAAAGCGCCGAACAAACTCACGCCATCCATGCCATCCAACGCCAACAACAAACCCTCTCTGGTTTATTGGTCGACAACAATAAAACCCATTTAATCGAATTACACAGAAATGCACAAACTCTCCTACAACCCTTAAACGTGGTTAATCCTTACGCCGAACAGCTCACATTTTTAAGTGATAAAACCCGTACAAGACGCGACCACATGAAGTATTTGCAACTGATTAACAGTATCGCCTTACTGCATCAATACCAACGAAAAATAAAAACAATCGAGAACAGAGGCGAACCAATAAAATACATCGAGGTCACGATCGATGATATCGATGTTGCCAATAAGTTAGCCCATGAAGTGTTGGGCCGAACCCTGGACGAGTTGCCTCCACAAACCCGAAAGTTATTAAAGCTGATTTATAAAATGGTTGCAGATGCATGCGAGGATGAAAAAACAAACCAAACTGATTTTTATTTTAGCCGCCGAGATATACGCGCATTTACGCAGTGGAGCGATAGCCAGTTAAAAATCCACTGTAAGCGACTAGATGAGATGGAATATATTTTAGTGAGGCAGGGCGGTCGGGGACAAGTGATTTATTATGAGCTGGTTTATGATGGCGATATTGACAGTGATCTTCCTCAGTTAATGCAGTTGATCGATACGGGTTTACTTAAAAAACAAGACTACGACGATAAGAAGTTAGGGGTAAATGATAAGAAGTCAGCCCCAGGTTTGGGCCAAGTTAGCCCCAAGTTAGGGGTAAGTCTGGGTAGTGAAAAAGACTTAAATGCTACAAATAAAGGCTTAAATGAAAATATAGAAAAAAACGGCCCAGATTATATATTAAAGGAAAATATTAAGCCCTCGTCGTACCGTAGTGGCAACACAGTCGTTGAGGGTTAAACCATGCCTAGAAAAAAAACAGCGTTAATCAATATCACCGACCCAAACGGCATGGCCGCGCACATGCTTAGATATTTAGAATGGATGGCCATCACTAACTACTCTGACAAAACAATAAATGCCCGACGCATCGACTTACATTTTTTTAATGTCTGGAGCGAAGACCGACAGTTAAATCGCGCACAGGATATTACCAAACCGATTTTAGAACGCTACCAGCGTCATTTATTTTATTACCGCAAGGACAACGGGCAACCGCTGAGCTTTGGTCGTCAGAGTGTTTTAATGATCTCCTTAAAAGGGTTCTTCAAGTGGTTAGCAAAAAATAATTTTATTTTATATAACCCGGCCAGTGAGATCGACCTACCTCGACGAGAACGGCGATTACCTAAAGCGATCTTAACCGCCGATGAAGCGGAAACGGTTATTAGCCAAGCCGACATTAGAGAACCGCTAGGCGTTCGTGATCGGGCGATAATGGAAGTGTTTTACTCAACCGGCATCAGACGTGCTGAGCTTGCCAGCTTAAGCATTTATGATATCGACCACGAACGCGAGACGCTGTTCGTGAACCAGGGAAAAGGTAAAAAGGATCGAGTCGTGCCCATCGGCGAACGGGCACTGCGTTGGGTAAAAAAATATGTGGATGAAGTAAGAGGCCAGCTCTGTGCTGACTTAAGTGAAACCACATTATTTTTAAACTACAAAGGCCAAGCCATCGTTCCGGATACCTTAAGTTTTATGGTTAGAGATTACATCGAACAAGCGCAAATAAATAAGACCGGATCGTGTCATTTATTTAGACATACCATGGCCACTGTGATGTTAGAAAATGGTGCTGACATCCGGTTTATACAAGAGATGCTAGGCCATGCCAAACTCGATACCACGCAAGAATATACCCGCGTGAGTATTATAAAATTAAAACAGATACACAATGCAACGCATCCGGCAGCACGATTAAAAAATAAAACAGAAAACCCAGACAGTGAAATGCTCGGAGAAATAACGCCACCGGACACCGTGCATTAATTTATTTTTTTGACCAGACAAGCTTAACAGCGGACAGTGCATCACGTTCGGCACCGCCCGTCACGCCACTTGCAAGCCCCAGGCAAAAGCCGCGCCACCAGGTCCCTGGTGCAAGTCACGCCTTGTGCATGTGTCCGCAAGTGGCGCGCCAGGCTAGGGCGGGCGTCCATGCCCGTTATCAAATCTTTTATTACTCCGTAGAACAACGCTCGGCGTCTTGCCTCACGGTTGTGCAACACCTGTTTTAAAAAACAAAACAAGTGCCGCGTTTTATTTTTAATCTGGTAGCAAAACAAAAAAGTTAAAAAAACTAACTTTATTGTTTACCAGAAAAGCCCCCCCATCCCCCGTAAAAAGCCGGGGGCTTCGACGGCCAAGTAACATAACAGGGGCTTATGCACCATTACAAAGCCAACGGTGCATAAGCCATGTTATGTGTAAATGGCCGGTCACAAAAAGCACAGCGTTCCATAAGGTAAAACTTTTTTAATCAGCAGCAAAAAACAAAATCAAAACCGCTTCTAAATCAGAAGCACGCCGAACACCCGCAAATCAATCTGAAAGACCGTGCTCTCTGTTCATGCCGCCAGTCTAGCACCGTGCTCAACCCGTCAAGGGTGAAATGCACGGCGCTAAACAACAGCACCGCCCTTGACGGGCCTGCGCGCAGCGCTAGTCAGTCAACATGACCAGTGATCACTCATCTGGTTGTAAACAACCCAAAGGAGAAATCCCATGAAAAACCCAAGCATCAATACACCTGAAGAAAATATATTTGAAAGTAATACACCCAAAAAAACTGTGCCCTGGGAAATAGAAAAAATAATCGAAGTAGCGAACTGCTTGTTAGCCACCGGCACAACTGGGGCCAGCACCGGCGAGCGAATCGCCGCCGCGTTCGTGTTAAACCGGATGGATTTTTTACCCGATATGTACAGCGATGTAATCGAAGCCTGGGATCGTTTAGATCATCAATGGAAAGCCTGTGTCCGCGTCATTAAACGCAACGGTATGCATTACATCATCAATAAATAAAACCGCTTAACAGCGCCGCTCACGCGGCGTTGTTTTAAACCAACCAGGGAGGAAACCCAAATGACACAATCACTCATGAAAAACATACACAAGAAAAGTATATCGCATCTTACTGCTTACCCAGATCGAGGCACGTTAAACAAACGCATACAACAGGTCGAAGGCATGATCGAGATCATCAAGCATTTACCTGAATATACCGAGCTGATCGAGCCATTAGAGCAGCATCACCAATGGCTCAAGGCGAAAGTAAAAGCCTGGCCGGTTTAATCTAAAAACGTACAACGCTCACATGTTGTGCGTTTTTTAGGTTGAACAAAAAAAGCGCAGCTAAATATAAAAAACAATGACATTAAACCTCGTCTTGCTGCTTAAGTGTGCAATGAGAGATAAACCTTCACTTATCACTATTTATTGCTTGATATAAAAAAGATTAAAAATAATTATGACAATAGAAACAGGAGGTTATGTATATCTGCATCAAATAAGTGAGCCACCTCCTTACTTTTACAAAGTTATATATACGTGTGCAATAAATAAACTAAAGGTGATTTAAGTGAGATACAAAAAAATAATTTGGTGGTTAGTTGTTGTGTTTTGCCTGCTGTATAGCGAACCTGTAAATCCAGCGGATATAAAAAAGGTTTTTCCCGAACCCTTTTCCAAAAATCCGCCTGTGCACTATTACCAGTGCTCAGGTGGCTTGCGTGATGTATGGAAGACTCTCAGGATCTCAATGCGATCCAGGCGAGGTCGAACGCGATAGGGGATGATGTAACGGGTTTTAGGGATAACGAGTTCGTGTGTGCCGGGTAGTCGACCTGGATGGCCAAGGTTAGGGTTGCTTGCGAGCATAGCCACGGTATGTTGAATCCGTTGCACAACTAACTGGGCGGCTTGGGGATCATCTTTAGCAATATACTCCGCTTCCTGGTCGAGATTTTTTAAGGCTGTCCGTAGCCATTTAATCTGCATTAGCGCCCCACTTAGAAAAGACTGCATCGGCCTCCTGATCACTGGCAAAATCATTAGCATCCGCTTCTTTAATGGCGGCTTTAAGTTCCTGGATTTGCCACTCATTTAACTCGATGAACTCTCGGACTGCCTCAGCGGCCAGAAAGGACTTGCTGCGATGCGTTGTTTTAGAGAGCTTATCCAGACGGGTTTTAAGCTCAGGTTCAAGGCGTATGGTCATGGTTGTAGATGGCTGTGACATGGGGTTGTACCTGTGTTGTGCTCGTATGTACACATAATAACACAAGATACGGGGGGTAGGTTCACTGAGGGTAAAAAAGTGCATCTGGAGATTTTTTTAGATATACTACAACGGCCTCGAGCAATGTTCTCTAACAGCCTGTCTTTCTTAGCAAAACCCGCACCTTAAGCGAAAAGTTGCGTCAGGGTCATGCGTTGCGCGCTTTTATGATCCGGATGTGGGACGGTTCCTGAATCAGGATAGTTACTTAGGTGAGAGCAATACACCGCCATCACTTCACAGATATCTCTATGCTTATGCGAATCCTACTGTATACATAGATCTAGATGGTCATGAAGCAATGACCAAAGAAGAAGTAAGGGCGCAGTCTAAGCAACGTTTAAATGAGCGAAATGCACAAGCTGAATCTGAAGATGTTCTTGAGTTTGATAGACGGACTCGAGTGGAAGGTTCTGAACAAATTGCAGCAAGGAAAGCCGAGTTAGAGCAAGAGAAAAATTCGAAAACGGAAGAAGCAGAAAAAGGACCAGCAGAACAAAGCCAAACAGATAAAAATATTGCAGCGTTAAAACAGCGTGGTCTTGATGCCTTTGATATTGATGAAAATACAGTTAACCAAGGTGCTGCTTCAGTTGTAATTGGTGGAATAATAAAAGTTGCTGGGGAGTTATTGCCAGGGAAAAAGGTTAAACAAGCTAAAGAGCTTTACAAAAAATATATTGAGCGAAATAAGAAAAAATCAAAGAAACGTGAAAATGGTAACTTTGATGAACGGAAGCAGAAACGGATTGAGGAGAATGAGAGGCTTAAGAAGGAGCGTGAGGATGCAGCTTCTCAAAAAGGAACTATAAAGTCGAGCGAAACAATTGGCAAGCCTGTTGAAGCTGTAATTGGAAATAGAAAACGTCTTTTAAGAGTTGATATTGAGCCAAATGGAAAACTACAGATTCAGTCGGGAGCAGGTAAAGATTCGATAGTGGACTTTAGGCCTGATCTTTCTAAGCCATTAGCCCCACAAATAAATAAAGCATTTAAAAGATTGCCAAAATCTTCTAGGGATCAATTGATCAAAAATGCAGAAAAAGGATTAAAGAAACTTCAATCCTCTGGAAATATGTAATATGGTTTCTAAATATTTTATTTTTTTTGATAAAAAAATTTTAATCCCTGCTAGAAATACGTGGATAAAAAAAGCATGGGGAAATTTACCTTACTCATATGTGCAAGATGACGAAGACCTGAATAAAGCTACTTATTTAGATTTGAAAATAAACAAATGGGAAGTAGATAGGAAATGGTCTACTCATCAGGCTGAGGAACCGTGGATAAGAATTGAGTTGCTTAATGGAGTAGATGTGTCTAATTGTCTTTCAGAAAATGGTTTTAATCATGAAAAAACACCTGGGTTTCTTCTGTTTTTTGAGTTAGATGGTGATGGTGACGAAATTGACTATGATTTGCTTGATAGTCTTGTGGCTTCATTGGTAAATCAGCAAGAATGTAATATATATGATGAACTACATAATCAAATTGATAAGGTAGTTTTTATTAAAAAGTCATTAGATAATAAAAAATTAAAAATGAAATTGGAAAATATCTAAAAGAAAAAGAATGGTACCAGGTCTTTCCAGGAAAGAATAGTGGTCTCAGGAGAATATTTCAGGTTATGATAGAAATAAAGCTCCCGCTATATTGTTAGAAAAAGATTGGTGTCAGAAAAGATTGGTGTCAGGTCTTTCCATGCCACATAATAGAAGCCATCTAAAGAAAAGGCAGATCTATTTAATTATAATTAAGTAATAATATATTCTAATATAGAGATCAAGTCTGCTAATATTATTAAGCAGGTTTTTTGTATGAATTTTAGTAAAATAATCCTATGACAGAAACAGTACCAATAACTCCTGATGTATTACGCTGGGCTAGAGAATCAGCAGGTTTGACTATTGGTGATGTAGTTAAAAAGCTTAATAGAAAAGGTATAACTAGCCAGGTTATAGAAGAGTGGGAAGCAGGGTTTAGTAGCCCTACGTATTCTCAGCTAGAACGCCTTGCTTATGACTTATATAAAAGACCGTTAGCGGGTTAGATGGCGAAGAGTATTTACCTGCTATTTTAATCACAACAAGAAATCCCAACGAATTCCGTGATGCTGAAAGAGGTGCAAGGAATAATAGTGATCATAAACTGTTGTTAATACCTGTCAGGGATTATTGTAAGACAGCGACGGATGTTGTTGGGTTAGTAGAAAAAATATTTAGAGACATTGAGTCAAAGAAAGCATTAGATGATTTTTCGATTGCTAAAGAAATAAGGGCGGGTAATTCTAGATCAATTGTTGATGCATTGATTTTGCAGCCAAATATAACGGGAGTTGGTGTTGATCTCAAAAAAATCATTGAGTTTTTCAAGCCTAGGAAAGAATAAAAAGAAAAAATGGGTAAAATACAAAAATATTGATACCAGGTCTTTCCATGCTACATTTGAAATCTAAATTTTTTTATAAACTATTTTAAAGCCAGTAAAAAACATAGCTGGCTTTTTAGTTTTTACATTCTAGCCGCTTTTAAAAAAGTATCAATTACCTGCATCAACTGCCGTTTTTCCTTAGTGGGTAACTTCTCAATCTGCTGACAGCGTCGTTGTAATCGTGAATCACTTTTAACCGTTTTCTTTTTAGCCGCCTTAACCCCCAGTAACTCATCGGTTGTCACACCCAGTGCCTTAGCGATATCCACCAGCAAGCTGGCAGGGGGGTGATCGCTCTCTGCTTCATAGTAGGCAATCACGCGTCGAGTTGAATTGATCTCATCCGCCAGTTCGGCTTGTGTATAGCCTGCTGCTTTTCTTAGTTGGGCAAGCTGTTGTCCAAAATTAACCAGCGACTCATTAATGTATTTGGGCATATGTCTGTTCTTGTGTTCAGGTTGCCCGATAGTATAACCCCGGTTTTCGTACATAGTGCTTGTCCCAGTCTCGTTAATGTCCTAGAATCGTACATTCTAGTGACCCGAAAATCAACCGATAAAAAAGTTGAATTGGGTATTGACAGGTTTTTAGAGGAACCCTGAAATGAGCCGCATACCCGAAGATGATATAAACCGTATTAAATGTGAAATCTCCATTCAACGCCTGGCAGAAAGCCAAAACGTCAAACTCAAAAAACACGGCAAAGATTTATTAGGGCTGTGTCCGTTCCACAATGATCATGAACCCTCGTTAGTGATTACCCCCTCTGAAAACCTCTGGCACTGTTTAGGCGCCTGCAACTGTGGCGGCTCCGTCATCGACTGGGTAATGCGTGCCGAAGGCGTCAGCTTCAAACATGCCGTTGAATTACTTAAAAACGATATGCCGACAGACTCTCAACATACCCAGCCGGTAAAACGCTCCACCACAAAAAAATTATCATCCCCACTCGCTGCCAATGCCGATCAACAAACAGGAACGGGGGTCAAGTCTTGCGTTTTGCCTTTTTGAATCTAATAGCTAACTTCTTGCCATTTAACGGATACTCATGTTAGTTTTTATGGCCTATGGCAAGACCACTAAGGATAGAATTCGCAGGAGCGCTATATCATGTGACCTCACGA